>ERZ779889.2268-NODE-2268-length-16369-cov-3.248682_pt1 | contig 16369 bp, 13 predicted proteins | sample MGYA00511030_ERZ779889 | MGnify/ENA primary metagenome ERZ779889 (study PRJEB29588, sample SAMEA2160616) | human gut metagenome | biome: human gut; feature: human-associated habitat; material: faeces | place: Denmark | collected 2008/2010 ...
CCAGTTGTGCGCCCCGTCGCGCATGCGGTATTGCATGGGGATGCGCTTTTCCTTCATGAGAAAGTAGAGGCGGAGGTTACCCTCGTAGAGGTAGTCGTCGTCACCGCAGTCGATATACCAGCGCACGGTGCGGAATTTGTTGAGTAGCTGTTTGTCTGCGCGGTTGATGATGTCGAGTGGCAAGTTTTCGGTTTGCATAGCCGATTCGGCCCAGGCACGTACCTGCGGGTATTTGTTTGCCCATGAGCTGTCGTTCCGGCTTTGTGTGGGGAAGGTGACCAGCGCGCTCAGCGGACAGGCCGCGGCGAACATCTCCGGATGACGCAGGGCGTAGACCAGCGTGCCGCCTCCGCCCATTGAGAGTCCGGCAACAGCGCGGTGTGAAGGGTCGTCGAGTGTGCGGTAGTGTTTTTCGATATAGGGGATGAGTTCCCGGAAGAAGTAGTCCTCGTAAGGCCATCCTTCGCGGTTGAAATAGCCTGGTCCGCCGGTGCCTGCATCGGGCATGACGATAATCATCTTTGTTGCGCGGTGTTCGGCAATGACGCGGTTGGCAATAGCCTCCACGTTGCCTCGTTCCACCCATCCCTTGATGTTTGTGTTGCCCAGTCCGTGCAGGAGATAGAGCACGGGGTAGTGGCGCAGGGTGTCGGTTTCATATCCTTCGGGCAGGTAGATGGAGTAGTTGCGGTCGCCCTTCATGAGCGTGCTTGGCATGTTTATGTTGTACACCTTGCCTCCCAAGGAAGGAATTTCGTATGCTAGGGAGAGGGTGCACGAGCATATATAGAGTAGTATTGTAATGAGTTGTTTCATGAGCCCTGTGTTTAGTTATCTTTTTGCCAGAAGAGTCGGATGCCGTAGTCGTCACCGCCCATGTGTTCCACGGCGGCTTGGTAGCCCGTCAGGTTGGAGCGCTGGAGCGAGGTGGGGTAGATGAGCCGGTGGGGCATCTCGTAGCCGTCGGGTACGCCGTCGCCACGCGGGATGGCTGGCAGTCCGGTGCGCATGTATTCGAACCATTGCTGCTGGTCGCAGAAGAAGAGTGAGTAGTATTTCTGGAGCATGATGCGTTCGAGCGTACCGTCGTAGTCCACGTTGGGATTGTCAAAATAGCCGGTAGGGACTTCCAAGTCCCATTGCTCAATGGCAGCTTGCACACCGCGTCGGTAGGCGTCGGCTGCGTCGGCGGAATTGATAATGCCGCGCTGTGCAGCTTCTGCACGAATGAACTCCACTTCGGCGTAAGACATCAGGTTGATTTTCATCGGCGTGGTGGCGATGGCCACGTTGAGACCCGACACGCTGTAGTCGGGGGCTGTTTCGTAACCACTCGGCACGCCCACGTAGGCACCGTCTTCGTTGGCCGTGGTGAAGAGCTCCACACGCGGGTCGCCCCAGGCATTGAGGTTGTCGATGAAGAACTTCGTGGCACTGCGGGCAATATAGAAATCTTGCAGACGGGTTACGGGCCCTTCTTGTGGGTAAGTGCCGCTGATGGCGAGTAGGGCGGCATCTTCGTTTGATTCGAATACAGGATATATGTCGGGGTTTTCAAGCACGGTCTTCAGTTCGTCGGTGCGTCCGGCACGCAGGAGCACGCGTAGCAAGACGGAGTTGCAGAACTTGTGCCACTTAGCCACATCAGAACCATAGAGCAGTTCGCCGGAGGTGTTGTAAGTGAGTGTCGTGCTTTCGTCGAAGAGTTCGTTGGCCTGTCTCAAACCTTTGATGATGCCTTCGTAGATTTCCTCCTGGCTATCAAACTTAGGTTTAGTGATGCCCTCTTCAGCCCGGCAGGCTTCGGAGTATGGTACGTCGCCAAACGTATCGGTGAGCATCTGCATCACCCAACCCTCGAGAGTCAGTGCCACGGCCTGGTAGTTGGGCACGTTGTATGCTATGGCCTGTTTTTCGATTTCCTTGATGTTGGAAAGGCAGGTATAATAATTGCTCCATACGCCTGTGCCGGCGCTTTCGGTGAAGTAATAGCGGCTGTATCCGCCGGAGCTGCTCGATGAGGAGTATTGCATCAGTTCACCGGTAAAGCTGTTGTAGCGTTGCCAGTTGTAAATGCCCAAGTCGTAGAGCACGGGGTCGAGCATGGTGCCGGGGTTGACGGTTTCCAGTTTGTCTGGATCTTTGTTGATGGCGTCGAAGTCGGTGCATGCTGTAAGTACACTCATCGAGGCCATGCAGGAAAATAGCAGAGTCTTTATTTTCATAGTTGTTGTTATGTCTTGGTTAGAAATCCAGATTGATGTTGATGCCGTAGCTGCGGGTCGAGGGCAGTTGTCCCATCTCCACACCCGGCACGATGCTAGAACCGTTGAGGGAGGCTACTTCCGGGTCGAAGGCGGGGAAGCTGCTTAGAATGAAGAGGTTTCTTCCGTAGAGCGCCACGACGGCTTTCTTGAACGGCGTTTTGCCGAGGAACGACTTTGGAAGGGTGTATTCGAAGCGCATCTCACGGAGCTTCAGAAATGACGTGTCGAAGGTGTTTTCTTCCACGTTGGCACGGCGGTAGTAGGTGTAGTACCAGCGTTCGGCGGTCACGATGATGTCATTCTCTCGGTAGGTGCCGTCGCCGTTGTCGATGACGCCGTCGCCTATCATGTACACACCACCGATGGCAGGCAGACCAGCTTCGGCTAAACGCGGGTCGTCACCGGCGATGTAGTAGTGCGTGCCAGGCAGACGTCCATTGAGCGTGTGTTCCAGTTTTCCAAGTTCGGTCAGTTTGTGGTGGGTTTGTGAGAAAGCCATACCTTTCCACTGCCCGTCGAGCAGGAAGCTGAATTTGAAGTTCTTGTAGCGGAATTCGTTGTAAAAGCCGCCTTTCCATTTCGGATTGGCCGAACCGACATATTGGATTTCGTTTGACTGCACTGGAAGACCGCTGCTTGGGTCAATGAGTACGTCGCCGTTTTCGTTGCGTACAGTCTTGCATCCCCAGATGTCGCCCACGCTTCCACCCACTCGGGCTACGAGGTAGGCGCTGCCTACTTGGGATATGATCTGATAGTCGTCATTGCCTTCGGCCAGTTCGAGCACGCGGTTCTTGTTCTTTGACCACGTGATGGTGGTATTCCACTCGAAGTCTTTTGTTTTCACGGGAGTGGCGTTGAAGGTGATTTCCACGCCGCGGTTGCGCACTTTGCCAGCATTGATGAGGGCGCTGGTAAATCCTGTGGAGGCGTCGATGGGGGAGCTGATGATTTGGTTTTTCGTGACGTTCTGATAGTATGTGAAGTCTAGGCCCAGGCGGTTGTTGAACATACGGAAGTCCGTGCCAACCTCGAAGCTGGTCGAAATTTCAGGTTTGAAGTCGGTGTTGTAGAGGGTCGAGGGGTTTACGGCTGAGCCGGGGAAATTGCTCGTCTCGTAATATTTCATTGTGCTGTACGGGTCGGTGTCGTTGCCCACTTGTGCCCAAGAGGCGCGGATTTTGAAAAAACTGATTTGCTTGGGCAGCTTGAAGATATCGGTCATGCTGGTGCTGGCTGATACGGAGGGATAGAAGAACGAGCGATTGTCCTTTGGCAAGGTCGATGACCAGTCGTTACGTCCCGTTACGTCGAGAAAGAGGAGGTTTTTCCAGTTGAAGTTGGCCGAGAAGTAGACGCTGTTGATGGCCTTACGGATGCGCTCTGAAGTGACGGCCGGATTGGATACTCCGTTCGACAACTTGTAGATGCCCGGTGTGATAAGGCCCGTCACCGAGGCACCCAGGTAGGAATACTTGCGGCGCATTAGGTTGCCGCCCACCGAGGCGTTAACCGAAAGCCCATTGGCATAAGAGTCGTGATAAGTCAGCAGCACGTCGCTGTTGATTTCGTAGTCGGTCACTTTTTCCTGTTTGTAATAGCCGTTGGCAAATACAATATCGCTGATGGGGCGGCGTTGGCCACGTTCGTCGGCATACATTTGTACGCCGGAACGCACCATGAAGTCAAACTTGGGGGAGAGGGTAAGGTTAGCCGTAAGGCTGTTGATAAACTCATCCTTTGTCGATGAGTTAGTTGATTCGTAGAGGATAACGTAGGGGTTGGCCAGGTAGGTGGTAAACGGCATGAGTTGTTTTACGTTTTCCTGTCCCTTGTACCAGCGCGGTTTGAACCAGTCGAGGTCGATATTTGCGTTTTGGAATATGAGCCAGTAGGAAATAGAGTTACTGTTGTATCCCAGGCCCGGCGTGTTGTCCATCTTGCGGTGGGTGTAGCTTGAGCGTAGGTTGATACTTAAATTGCGCGAGATTTGTGTGCGTGCGCTCACTGAAGCGACTGTACGGTTGAAGCCAGTGTTTGGAAGAATCCATTTGTTGTCCGTGTAAGTGATGGAGGCACGCACGGAGTTCCCGTTGCCCCAGTTGTTGCTCACGGCCACGCTGTTGGTCGTCGTTACTCCTGTCTGGAACAGTCCTTTACGGTTGTTCTTGTAGGGTACCCATGGTGTGGGGGTGATGCCCATACTTTGCGTTTCGGGGTCATATTGGTAGTACGATTTGTTTTCGTCGAAGCGCGGGCCGAAATCGGCCACTGAGATATGCCCCGTGTCGTTCATGCCGTCAAGCACGCCGCCCGACTGGTAGTATAGGTAGTACAGTTCGTTGTCTTTGTTGAAGGCGGGATAACCTTGGCCGAACTCATACTGGTAGTTGGGGAAGTTCATGGCCTGGTCGATGCTTGTGTTGGAGTTGAACGACACGCCGAGACCCTTCGATGCTGATTCGGCCGTCTTGGTTGTAATCATGATGACTCCGTTGGCCGCTCGTGAGCCGTAGAGCGCCGTAGCACTTGTGCCCTTTAGCACTTGGATGCTCTCGATGTCGTCTACGTTGAGGTCGGAAAATCCTGTACCGAAATCCACAGGTAGTTCGGAGTTTGCCCCTGCGCCGTAGGCCGAGCCGGAGTTGGTTATAGTGTTGCTTAGGGGAACACCATCAACCACGATTAGCGCGTTGTTGCCGTTCGGATTGAGTGATACGTCGCCGCGCAGGTTGATGCGTGACGTTCCAAGCGGTCCACCTGGAGTGACAATATTCAGTCCGGCCACTTTACCGCTGAGGCTCGATGTCCAACTAGCCGGCATGGCCGAGCTCAGCATTTCGTTATCCACTTTGGCTGTGGAAAATCCGAGTCCTTTTTCTTCGCGCTTAATGCCGAGGGCCGTCACGACGACTTCGCTGAGTTCTTGTGACTCTTCTTCGAGGGTGACGTCCAACGTCTGTTGTCCGTTGTACTTGATTGATTTGGCAATGTATCCGACATATTGGAACTTAAGGATGAGTTGCCTTTCATTGGCTGGGAGCTGGAGCTTGTAGTTTCCGTCAATGTCTGTGATGGTACCTTTTCCGTCTTGTCCCTCTATGGAAATGGTGGCGCCAATCAGGGGTTCTTTGGATGTGTCGGTCACTTTACCTGTGAGTATGGTCTGTGCTTTCATGACAACAGACACTCCCAGGCAAGCTATGAAAACGAGAAGTCGGCATAGGCTTCTTTCTCGTAGCAGGTTTGCATTCTGTTTACATCTTTTCATTGTTGCCGGTGTTTTTGAAATACTCTTTAGATTTGTTGCAAAAGAATAGGATTCCTATTACAGGGGTATATCACCGGAATTACATGCTTTGTACAGATGTGTTACAGCTTACGTAACTTGTGTTACGAGAGGTGGATTGTCTGATATAAAAATGCGGGAGACATGGATGAAATCAATCCATGTCTCCCGTAGTTTGTTAGTTGAAAAATTAGCTTGCCCCGTTATCTATAAGATTTCCGGTAAATGTCAAGCACTTCCTCGTCGGTCAGCGGGCGCGGGTCGAGTGTGAAGAGGTTGCCCATTGTGGCGCGTGCGTTTTGCACCATTTGCGGGAAATCTTCTTCTTTCAGCCCCCAGTCGCTCAGTTTGATGCCATACACGTCACATTCTTTTTGCATGCGCACCAATGCGTCTACGAAGTCGCTCGGGCGGTTGCTCTTGATGCCCAGCATGGCATCGGCCATTTTCATGTAACGCTTCATGGAGTCGTTGCGGAAGGTCTCGAAGTATGCTTCGCTGATGGCGATGAGTCCTGCGCCGTGGGGCAGTTGCGGATAATAGGCGCTCATGGCGTGTTCCATCGAATGTTCGGAGATGCAGCAGGAGGTTGCTTCCACCATGCCGGCCAGGGTGCTGGCCCAGGCCACTTTGGCGCGTGCCTTCAGGTTGCGCCCGTCTTTCACGGCCACGGGCAGATATTTATAGAGCAAGCGGATGGCTTCCAGTGCGAAGAGGTCGCTGATGGGGGTGGCACAGTTGGCGATGAAGCCTTCGGCTGCGTGGAAGAAGGCGTCGAAGCCTTGGTAGGCTGTGAGTTGGGGAGGGATGGAGAGCATGAGTTCCGGGTCGATGATGGACAGTGCCGGGTAGGTGAGCGGACAGCCGAAACCGATTTTCTCGTGCACGTCTTCGTTGGTGACCACGGCCCACGGGTCGGCTTCTGTGCCTGTGCCGGCTGTGGTGGGGATGGCTATGATGGGGAGCGCCTTCGTCACGGGGTATCCCTTGCCGCTTCCGGCGGGGATGTAGTCCCAATAGTCGCCCTCGTTGCAGGCCATGATGGCGATGGCTTTGGCCGAGTCGATGGAGCTGCCTCCGCCCAGGCCGACCACCATGTCGCATCCTTCGCGGCGGCAGATTTCGGCTGCCTCCATGACGTGTTGTTTCGTGGGATTGGGAAGTATCTTGTCGAAGACAACGCAATCCACACCGTTTTCCTTCAGATAGCGTTCCACGTTGCCCAAGTAACCGTATTTACGCATGGATGTGCCCGAAGAGATAACGATAAGGGCTTTCTTACCAGGCATCTTTTCAGTTGCCAACTTCTTTAACTCGCCACATCCGAAGAGTATCCTCGTCGGGATGTACATGCTGAATATTGAATTGCTTGTCATGGTAATTACTTATTAAAGTGATATTACAAAGCTACGAAATAAATCATAAGTTGTATGCCGAAAAACCTAAAATTTTCACACTCCGGGCAATTTCTTTCTTTCCTGTCTCGCCCGGTGCTTGCATGCGGCTGGTTTCTGTCCACTCCGTTTGTCAAAATTGGAGGCTTGGAGACAGACCGGAGGGCGGAGGTTTTCCCTTTTGTCTCTTGGGAGATAAACAAACTTACAAACTTTCGTGCTATCTTTGCGGCATATTTGAGACAATGCACTAACATGAAGACGGTTTATACAAACAAGGAGATTTGGAAGATTGCTTACCCCTGCTTGGTGAGCCTGGTCATGGAGCAGCTTATCGGGATGACCGACACGGCCTTCCTCGGCCGCGTGGGCGAGGTGGAGCTGGGAGCGTCGGCCATCGCCGGCGTGTATTACATGGTGATATTCATGATGGGCTTCGGATTCAGCGCGGGGGCGCAAATCATCATGGCCCGGCGCAACGGCGAGCAGAACTACAAGGAAATCGGCTCCATCTTCTACCACGGGCTTTACTTCCTGCTGGGCTTTGCCGTCGTGATGTTTGCGCTTTCCAAATGGATTTCTCCCCTGCTGCTCGAACGCATCATCGACGACCCTGCCATCTGTGCCGCCGCCGAGAGCTACATCGACTGGCGCATCTTCGGTTTCTTCTTCTCCTTCGCCGCAGCCATGTTCCGCGCCTTCTACATCGGCACGACGCAGACTAAGACGCTCACGCTCAACTCCGTGGTGATGGTGCTTTCCAACGTGGTGTTCAACTACGTCCTCGTCTTCGGAAAGCTCGGCCTCCCGGCTCTGGGTATCGCGGGTGCGGCCATCGGCTCGTCGCTCTGCGAGCTGGTGTCGCTCGTGTTCTTCATCGTCTACACGCGCCGCCGCATAGATTGTGAGAAATACGGCCTGAACCGCCGCATACGTTTCCGCGTGCGCACGTTGCGCAACATTTTCAAAGTGTCGCTCTGGACCATGATTCAGAGTTTCCTCACCCTCTCCACCTGGTTTCTCTTTTTCCTTTTCGTGGAACATCTGGGCACGGAACCGCTGGCCATCTCCAACGTCGTGCGCAGTGTGTCGGGTTTTCTCTACATGATTGTGGCCGCCTTTGGCGCAACGTGCGGCTCGCTGGTGAGCAACCTCATCGGCGCGGGCAAGACCGAGGCCGTGCGCCCCACCATCCTCCAGCACGTGCGCCTGTGTTATCTCTTCGCACTTGTGCCGGCCCTGTTCATCGCCCTTTTCCCGCAGGTGGTCATCAGCATCTACACCAACATCCCCGAACTCCAGACGGGGGCTGTCGCCTCCTTGCGCGTGCTCTGTTCGGCCTACTTGATTTACGTGCCCGGCATCATCTTCTTCCAGTCCATCTCCGGTACGGGCAACACCCGCATGGGCTTCCTGCTCGAAGTCGTGGGGCAGATTATCTACGTGGTCTACTGTGTGGTGCTCATCCACCACTTCCGCGTCGACGTCGCCATCTGCTGGACCACTGAACACGTCTACGGCCTCTCGCTCTTCCTCTTCTGCTGGCTCTACATCCGCAGCGGCCGTTGGAAAGGCATATCGGTCTGAGGCCGCGCCGGGCGATGGGTGGGGGATGGGCGGTGCCATTTTCCTCCACCTTATTATATATAGGGCCGATGTCCGGACTGGCAGACGCGGGTGTGCGCAGGTCAGGTGGCAGGCACGAAGGGGAGTGATGTCTTATGAGCCTGAAGAACAAATACCTGTACCGGTGTGTCTGCAACATGTTTTGACACGGCCTTCCTGCTTTTGTCGCATGTTTTTCCTCTCGGCACTCCTTCCTGCATTTTCCGTCTGCTGCCCTCTCAGACACCCCTTCGGAGGCCGCTTTCTCAGGTCTCCTTTCCGCTCCCGGCCGGATAGGAGTCCGTGGTCGGGCGGATTCCTATCCGTGGTCGGCTACCTTCCTTTCCGCCCACGGGGGAGGCCGGACCTCAAGGACCGAAATGTTAATTGTCTGTCATCCATTGTCCGTTATCAATTAAAAAACGTACCTTTGCGCCCGAATAAAACCAATGTGGAAAGATTTGGGCAGCTTGCAACCACAGAAAAAAATGCTAAATAAGCCGCTTTCCCGAAAGCGTGTGTGCATCAGGATTCTCCCTCCCCAAAGATTTTTCCCCATTTAATTTTTATACCACAACTTATAAACAGAGCCTAAAAACTCATTAAACTCAAACAAATGGGATACTTATTTACATCCGAATCGGTGTCTGAAGGACACCCCGACAAGGTGGCGGACCAAATATCCGACGCCGTGCTTGACAAACTATTGGCCTATGACCCTAGTTCGAAAGTAGCTTGCGAAACTCTGGTGACCACCGGGCAGGTGGTGCTGGCGGGTGAAATCAAGACAAAGGCATACGTTGACCTCCAACGCATCGCCCGCGAAGTAATCAACAAAATCGGTTATACGAAAAGCGAATACATGTTTGAGGGTAATTCGTGTGGTGTGCTTTCGGCCATCCACGAACAGAGCCCCGACATCAACCGCGGTGTGGAGCGCGAAAATCCGATGGACCAAGGTGCCGGCGACCAGGGTATGATGTTTGGCTACGCCACCAATGAAACGGAAAACTACATGCCCCTTTCGCTCGACCTGGCACACAAAATCCTGATGGTGCTGGCAGACATCCGCCGCGAAGGCAAGGTGATGACCTATCTCCGTCCTGACGCCAAGAGCCAGGTGACCATTGAGTATGACGACGACAACCGACCTGTGCGCATCGACACCATCGTGGTGTCTACCCAGCATGACGAATTCATTGCTCCGGCCGACAGCTCGCGAGAGGCACAGCTCAGGGCCGATGCCGAAATGTTGGCACAAATCCGCAAAGATGTCATCGAGATACTCATGCCGCGTGTCATTGCCAGCATCCACAATGAGGCCGTCCTTGCTCTTTTCGACGACCACATCACTTACCACGTGAATCCTACGGGAAAATTTGTCATCGGAGGCCCCCACGGCGACACCGGTCTGACTGGCCGAAAAATCATCGTCGACACCTATGGCGGCAAAGGGGCACACGGCGGGGGAGCTTTCTCTGGCAAAGACCCCAGCAAGGTGGACCGCTCGGCAGCCTACGCCGCACGCCATATCGCCAAAAACCTGGTGGCTGCGGGAGTGGCCGACGAAATGTTGGTGCAGGTGTCTTACGCCATCGGTGTGGCACGTCCCATCAACATCTATGTGAACACCTTCGGTCACAGCCATGTGCAGATGAGCGACAGCGAGATTGCCCGCCGCATTGATGAGTTGTTCGACCTCCGCCCGAAGGCCATTGAGGAGCGCCTGAAACTGCGCAACCCCATTTATTCGGAAACTGCCGCCTACGGCCACATGGGCCGCGAACCTCGCGTGGTGACGAAACATTTCGAGTCGCACTATGAGGGCGACAAGGATGTGACCGTGGAACTCTTCACTTGGGAGAAGCTCGACTATGTGGACAAGGTGAAAGCCGCTTTCGGACTCTGAGTCGGGTGTAGGAACATGAAAAAAGCACAGAGACGCGGAGACACGGGGGCAGCGACAAAATCAACCTCTGTGTCTTTGTGCCTCTGCGCTTAATAAATAATTAATTGCTAATGAACACAGTGCAGAGCGTGTGCGTCTACAGCGCATCGAGTACAAAGATTGACAAGAGCTATTTCGAGTGTGCTGCCGAGCTGGGCCGACTCCTGGCAGGGCGGCACATTCGTTTGATTAACGGGGCCGGTTCGATGGGGCTGATGGCTGCTTGTGCCGATGCCGTCCTGGCAGCCGGCGGACAGGTGACGGGTGTCATTCCCCGCTTCATGGTGGAACAGGGATGGTGTCACCACGGCCTGACTGAAGTCATCGAGACGTCTGGCATGCACGAACGCAAGGAGACGATGGCTTCGCTGTCTGACGGTGTGATAGCCTTGCCCGGCGGTGTGGGAACGCTGGAAGAACTGCTCGAAATCATCACTTGGAAGCAGTTGGGGCTTTACCTGAAGCCCGTCGTCATCCTCAACGTGAACGGGTTTTTCGACCCCTTGCTGGACATGCTGCGCCGGGCTGTGGACGAACGTTTCATGCGCCCCGAACATGGCAACATCTGGCAAGTGGCCGCCACGCCCGCCGAAGCCGTCGGCCTGCTCTATACCACTCCTTGGTGGGATAAAAACATACGCAAGTTTGCCGCCTTATGAACACGACCCTGACCACCGACACCACCTACCTGCATGCACAGGACTCGCTGCTCTCCCGCCTGCTGACCTATACGGAAGTGCCCGGCAAGGAAGGTGTCCCCGTGCCCTACCAGTTGCGGACGGACGATGGCATCACGGGCGTCATCTTGCTCTGTTTTTTCATCCTGACCTATGTCTTGTCGAAAGGCAAATACTTCTTGCTGCAGCAGGGGAAAGATTTTTTCTCCACGCGGGAGCGTCCGAGCTTTTTCGACGAAGAAACCAACCTGGATTTCCGTTACCGTCTGTTGCTCGTGGTCAATACTTGCCTGGTCGTGGGGGTATGGCTGTTTGAACAGTTCGACAGGCATTTGCTGCCTTCGCCACACGGGGCAGCCCATCTGGCCTACCTGGGCTTCTATGCCGGCCTGTGTTTGGTTTACTACATTTTGAAATGCGGCTTTTATGCCTTTGTCAACCGGGTATTTTTCAATAAAAACAAACAAAAGCCTTGGATGAACGCCTATTCTCTCATCTTCGGAGTTGAGGGCGTCCTTCTCTTTCCTGTGCTTTTGCTGCTTGTCTACTTCGATTTATCTGTTGACAAAAAGCTCATTCTTTCCTGTATTGTTCTTCTTTTTGGGAAAATCATGTTGTTTTGTAAATGTGCTAGCATCTTTTTCGGAAAAACTTACCGTGTTTTCTATTTAATTGTGTACTTTTGCGCCTTGGAAATTGTGCCATGTTTTATTCTTGGCCGAACATTAATCACCATTAGTAGTTTACATAATAAAATATTAGGACTTTGAAAATAAAGAAGATATTGGTATCACAGCCGAAGCCGGCTTCTGATAAATCGCCTTACTACGACATTGCCAAGAAGTATGGGGTCGAAATAGTGTTCCGCCCTTTCATCAAAGTTGAAAGTGTATCTGCTAAAGAGTTCAGACAGCAGAAGGTTGCCATTCTCGACTATACTGCCATTGTGTTCACGTCGCGTCATGCCATCGACCATTTCTTTCACTTGTGTGAAGAATTGCGTGTTTCCATCCCCGAAACGATGAAGTATTTCTGCATCACGGAGTCTATTGCGCTCTATATCCAGAAATATGTGCAATACCGCAAGCGCAAAGTGTTCTTTGGTGCGACAGGAAAGATTGAAGACTTGATTCCGTCAATGGTAAAACACAAGACCGAGCGTTATCTCGTGCCCATGTCGGACGTGCACAACGACGAGGTGAAAAACTTGCTAGACAAAGCAAAGCTGCAACACACCGAAGTTGTTATGTATCGCACAGTGAGCAATGATTTCACTCCCGACGAATCGTTCGATTACGATATGCTTATCTTTTTCAGCCCTGTCGGTGTGGCTGCCTTGCAAAAGAATTTCCCCGATTTCAAGCAGGGCGACATTGCCATCGGTTGCTTCGGCCCGGCAACGGCCAAGGCTGCACGCGACGCCGGACTGCGGTTGGATGTCGAGGCTCCCACGGCGGCAGCTCCTTCTATGACGGGCGCTCTGGAGCTTTTCCTGAAAGATTTAAAGTAAGATAGAAACATATTAACCTACCACGAACGGTGGCTTTATACCGAATAAAGTGTAACTTTGCGGTCTAAAGTCACCGTTTGTACATTTGTCAGCTATGGAAACAACTAAAGAATCTCGTCTTCCACAAACATTATGCAAAGAAGAGCGCCTCTATCTCAGACGTCTCATCGACCGCCTGTTTGCAGGAGGAAGCCGCTCCATGCTGGCATTCCCTTTGCGTCTGGTCTATGTAGCTGTGGAAGAAAATGCCTCCGGTGCGCCTGTCTCGCTGCTCATCAGTGTGCCCAAGAAACGCTTTCGCCGGGCAGTGAAGCGCAATCGGGTGAAACGCCAGATACGCGAAGCCTACCGGCGCAACAAGTATATCCTGCTTGACCCTGTGAATAGAAAAGGACGTCACCTTATCATGGGTATTATCTGGCTGGGCGACGAACTTTTGCCCACTGCCGACGTGGAGAAATGCCTTGTCAACCTGTTGCATCGCCTGGCCGAGCGCATCTAATTTGTTGCTTATGAAACCACGGAACAACGGATTGGATGGCCTGAACAGGCTGTTGGCTCAGATGCTCCTGTTGCCCATTTACTTCTATCGCAACTGCATCTCTCCGCTGACACCTCCTTCGTGTCGTTTCACGCCCACTTGTTCGCAATATGCCATTGAGGCCATAAAAAAACACGGTCCATTCAAAGGTTTGTACCTGGCCGTCCGCCGCCTGTTGCGTTGCCATCCGTGGGGCGGCTCGGGCTACGACCCTGTGCCTTAGTTAAGATGTTTGCCCGATGATACCTATCGACATACATACCCATCATGTGCCGTCCATTGCAGGAACGGCCGTCTTGAACATCGGACCGCTTGAGGCTGCTTTGCCGTTTGCGGGGCTTTACTCTGTCGGCATCCATCCTTGGCGCATTGCCCCCGGTTGGGAGGCGCAGTTGGAAGATGTCGCCCGCTTGTCGGTCTGCCCGCAGGTTGTGGCTTTAGGCGAATGTGGATTAGACAAGGTTTGCCTGAAGGGAATGGCTTCCGTTGCAGAGCGCGAATCGGCTTTTTCTCTTCAGGTGCGGGTGTTTGAGGCACATATCCGGTTGAGTGAATGTTGTGAAAAGCCTCTCATTGTCCATTGTGTGAAAGCCTGCAACGAGCTGGTTGTGCTGCGGCGCAGGCACAAGCCGCGTCAAGCATGGGTGGTTCATGGCTTCCGGGGAAACAGGCAAGTGGCATCAATGCTTTTGGCCGAAGGTTTTCATCTTTCATTTGGTGAGCACTATCAGTCTGAAGCTCTGCGTTCCGTTCCGGCCGAACGGTTGTTTGTCGAAACCGACGAGAGCAGGCTTCCGATAGGTTCTGTCATAGAAAAAGTGGCGTGTGACCGAAGTGTGCCTTTTGCTGCACTCGTCAGCCAAATTCAAACCAATTACCAAAATACGTTTCTCCTATGACTGTATTAGAAACTGAACGCCTGATGCTCCGCACGATGGTCGAGGGTGACTATGAAGATTTATGCCTCATTCTCCAGGACCCGGAGGTGATGTATGCCTACGGGCACACATTCACCGACGAAGAAGTGCACCTTTGGCTGCGCCGGCAACAGGAACGTTACGCACACGATGGCTTCGGACTGTGGGCTGTGCTACTCAAGGACAGCGGCACGATGATAGGCCAATGCGGACTGACCATGCAACCATGTGACGGCCGTATGGTGGTGGAAGTGGGCTATCTTTTCCGGAAAGCCTATTGGCACAAAGGGTATGCCGCAGAGGCGGCAAGAGCATGCAAGAAGTATGCTTTCAGCCTTCCGGGTGTAGACGAGGTCTATTCCATCATTCGCGACAGCAACCGCCCCTCTCAAGCAGTGGCCCTGCGCAACGGCATGACCCATCGCGGCACACTGGTCAGACACTATTGCGGCACAGACATGCCCCACTACGTCTATCTCACTGCCGACAAAGGTTAGAATTGCTGTCCAAGTGCAAAGTTTGTCCCTTTTTGTTGGCTTTTCAGATAAAGTGTCGTATTTTTGCCCGATACGTTACAAGACAAAGCATATATAAACAAAAACATTAAAGAATCATTCGATGAATTTTGTAGAAGAATTAAGATGGCGCGGGATGCTCCACACCATGATGCCCGGCACAGAAGAATTATTGGCTAAGGAACAAGTGACGGCTTATTTGGGTATTGACCCAACAGCCGATTCCCTTCACATCGGTCACTTGTGTGGCGTGATGATGCTCCGTCATTTGCAACGTTGCGGCCATAAACCCCTGGCCTTGGTGGGCGGAGCTACCGGTATGATTGGCGACCCTTCGGGCAAATCTGCCGAACGTAACCTGCTCGACGAAGAAACGTTGCGCCACAACCAGGAATGCATCAAAAAGCAACTGGCCAAGTTCTTGGACTTTGAATCAAATGAACCTAACAAAGCCGAATTGGTCAACAATTACGACTGGATGAAAGACTTCACCTTCCTCGATTTCGCACGCGAGGTGGGCAAACGCATCACCGTGAACTACATGATGGCAAAAGACTCCGTGCAGAAACGCCTTAATGGCGAAGCGCGCGACGGACTGTCGTTTACGGAATTTACCTATCAACTGATTCAAGGCTATGACTTCCTATATTTGAACACCCATAAGAACTGCAAGTTGCAGATGGGCGGTTCTGACCAATGGGGCAACATGACGACTGGCACGGAACTTATCCGCCGCACGACAGGAGCTGAAGCCTACGCACTGACCTGCCCGCTCATTACCAAAGCCGACGGAGGCAAGTTCGGCAAGACCGAGAGCGGCAATGTGTGGCTCGACCCGCGCTATACTTCGCCCTACAAGTTTTACCAATTCTGGCTCAACGTGAGCGACGATGACGCTGCGCGCTATATCAAGATATTCACCTCGCTCAGCCGCGAAGAGATTGAGGCCCTCACCGCCGAGCATGCCGAAGCACCTCACTTGCGTGTGCTCCAGAAACGTCTGGCCAAAGAAGTGACCATCATGGTACACTCCGAAGACGACTATAATGCAGCCGTTGAAGCATCGGGCATCCTCTTTGGTAACGCCACTTCCGAAGCTTTGCGCAAACTCGACGAAAACACCCTGCTGGCTGTGTTTGAGGGTGTACCGCAGTTTGAAGTGTCACGCGACCTGCTCGCCGGAGGTGTGAAAGCTGTCGACCTGCTCGCCGAGCATGCAGCCGTGTTTGCATCGAAAGGTGAAATGCGCAAGCTGGTACAAGGCGGAGGCGTGTCGCTCAACAAGGAGAAGCTGGCAGCCTTCGATCAGATAATCACTACGTCTGATCTCGTGGCCGACAAATACCTTGTCGTGCAACGCGGAAAGAAAAACTATTATCTGGTCATTGCACGATAAACCGGTAATCCGGTTCCCAATAGAAAGTCCCACCAACTTTTTTCACGAGGAATGGTTGAGTGGGACTTGTTTTTGTTATAATATAGCTGCGTCTTTGTTAGCTTGATGCCTCTGGAGGGCGAGGATATACAGAATAATCATTTCTTTGCCATTCAAGTTTGGACATTTGTTCTTTCGACCAGCTTTTTGTTAAAAAGTAAAGCGAAAATTTGGAGCATATAAGGAAAACCTCTATCTTTGCATCGCTTTTCAAAAGAAAGCACATAATGATTGGACTATGGTGTAATGGTAGCACAACAGGTTTTGGTTC
>ERZ779889.2269-NODE-2269-length-16368-cov-4.262613_pt1 | contig 16368 bp, 19 predicted proteins | sample MGYA00511030_ERZ779889 | MGnify/ENA primary metagenome ERZ779889 (study PRJEB29588, sample SAMEA2160616) | human gut metagenome | biome: human gut; feature: human-associated habitat; material: faeces | place: Denmark | collected 2008/2010 ...
CCGATGTGGCACACTCAGTTTAAGATAGCTACCGTTATAGAACAGCTTACTATGACTACTGAAGGAATATGGGGCTCGCCTACTCATTCCGCGGTAACTGTGGTATTTATGTTTGTGTTGTTTGGGGCTGTATTAAACTCCACAGGAACAGGCGAATTCTTTATGGATCTTTCGCTGTGCCTTACAGGACGCTTCTGCGGTGCAACTGCAAAGACGGCTGTAGTATCTAGCGGTCTTATGGGCATGATACAAGGTAGTTCCATATCCAACGTTGTTACCACTGGCACATTTACTATTCCGGCAATGAAAAAGGCTGGATTCCCGGATTATTTTGCTGGAGCTGTTGAAACCGTTGCTTCGTGCGGAGGACAGATTATGCCTCCTGTTATGGGGGCAGCTGCGTTCATAATGGCAGATTTCACGGGCATACATTACAGCAGCATCATTAAGCATGCTCTCATACCTGCAATATTATATTATTCATGTACGATGTTGCAGGTTCATTTCCGTTCAAAAAAGCTTGGCATGTCTGGCCTACCTAAGGAGGAAATTCCCGATTTTTGGAAAATGGTGAAGTCCAAGGGTGTATTCCTTATTCCAGTTGTGCTGGTAATAGTCCTGCTTATGTGCGGTTATACCGCCATGCGTGCCGGATTCATAGCTATAATCGCCAATTTGGTAATTGCCATTATTTTTTCAAGTGACCGTAAACAAATGCTTAAAAATCTGCTGCATGAGCTTCAGGACGCTCCTGAGCAAATGATCACCGTTGCAGCAGCAGTAACAAATGCCGGTATTATAATAGGCGTATTATTCATGACTGGCCTGGGTTCAAGGCTTAGCTCTCTAGTAGTGGCTTTAGCTGGCGGCAAACTTATAATCGGCCTTGCATTAGGTATGTTTATAGCAATACTGCTTGGTATGGGAATGCCTACATCCGGCGCATATATCGTGATGGCAACACTTATAGCTCCTGGTCTTATGGAGCTTGGCCTTAGTCAGATACAGGCACATATGTTTGTATTCTACTTCGCCTGTATGTCTATGCTTACTCCTCCTGTTGCTATTGCGGCATATGCCGCCGCAGGTATTGCAAATGCAAATCCTTCAAAGGTGGGCTTTGCTGCGTGGAGACTTGCTCTAGCTGCGTTTGTTGTACCGTACATGTTTGCATTCGGCCCAGAATTGCTTATGTGCGGCACTTTGGCAGAATCCATAGTCCCGTTTATAACGGCTATGCTTGGATGCGTATGCCTTGCTGCAGCTATTGAAGGTTATCTTATAAACGCTCTATCAGTATGCAGCCGCGTAGGCTGCGGCATTGCGGCTTTACTGCTTATCAATACTGCAACAATCACCGATATAATCGGTGTATGTGTTTTTGCCGCTGTATTAGCTGTGCAACTGGTAAACTGTAAAAAAGCATCCATATAACAAATACTTCTGTAGGAAGGAAGACACGGTTTACCTTCCTACAGAATCAAAGAACCATGTATGATAAAGCCATATTATGTGGTTTATTTAATGATATTATGGTATACTGTGAAAAAGTGTATATGAGTAGGAGTATAATTATGCCATTTTATCAAGTTCCCCGCACTGTTCTTCATCAAGAAGTTGTAAGATTACTGTTACAGCAGATTAAAGAAGAAATATGGCTTCCTGGAGAACAACTGCCCAGCGAAACAGAGTTTGCCGAGCGGTTTGGCGTGAGTCGCAACTGTATACGTGAGGCATTAAAAGCTCTCAGCTTTTCTGGAATTGTATGTTCACGTCCTGGTCAAGGGACTTTTTTAACCAAAGATGCATATTTGCGCATAGCAAATTATGATTTGATAGGAACAATAGCTAATTGTTCTTCCATAAGTGATCTTATGGAAACCAGAATTATAATAGAATCACAGCTTGCAGGGCTTGCGGCAAAGCGTGCAACCGATGAGGACATACAACTTATCAGTTCTGCACTTGAAGAATTAAAAGCAGACTTGCTTGCGCAAATAAATTCCGGGACAAGAACCAACCCCACACGTTCCGGTATGAAATTTCATACCGCCATAATAAATGCCGCAAAAAACAAACTTTTATCGGAGTTTCTTTATTCTATAAGGGGCGAATTAGAAGCTCAAAGATCTCAATTGTCTTTGTATCAATCCAATATTATAGAGATGATAGATGATCATGTACGCATTTATCAGGCCATTGTAAATAATGATTCCGTAGGTGCGGCACAAGCCATGATGAATCACCTAAAGCACACCTATAAGACCATAAACGAAAATAAGGACGTATAATATGTATAAAAAGCAGGAGGATTATATTGATTATGATAGAGTATTTTGAAGGCAACGAGAGGATGCATCAGATCATATCATATAAAGGTATGCTCTTTTTGAGCGGTCAGGCCTTTCCTTCGGCCGACAGCATAGAAGAGCAAACAGTTGGTGTATTGAATAAAATAGACCGTTTGCTTGCAGATCACGGTTCGAGCAAGGATTATATCCTTTCCGTACATATATTCCTTAGGGATATGGCTTTATTCGCTCGGTTTAATCGGATTTATGACGAGTGGGTTTCCAAAACAAATCAGCCTACACGTTGTTGTGTAGAAGCCCGTATGGCTACAGAAAAGCATCTTGTGGAACTTGTGGTCACCGCTGTGCAGAAGGACTTTGCCAACAAGTAAATCTCGAACTCCGGTTTTTGTATATTTTTGTCGAAAAATGGAGCTTTTATTATCGACAACCCCTTTTTTATCAGAGCTTTTTATTTTGTTGTCTATAAGAAGTATGCGTAGCAAAACTCATAAAAAGTGGAATGATTATTTTGCACAAGGTCACTATTTCAACACGGTTTTCTTAGAAACTCACGCAATAAGCATCTTTAAAACCTTGTTGCGTCTTGTATCTCAAACTTCTGTTGAGGCACATCTCGGTGTAAAACCTAATATACCACTCCATACTTGTAAACTGCCCCCCAAAAGTTAGGCAAATATTTCTGTTGAAAGGGCTTGTTGTCTGTGAATTGCAGGCGGCAAGCCCTTCAGCTTTGCCTTAATCTTGCGGTTGTTGTAGTAATCGAGATATTGTATGAGTTCCTGTTTGCAGTGCTCCATGGATTGAGACGATAAGGTAGATAAGGTATAATAAATTGCGCAAATTGAAAAGAGCATAAAAAAGTAGACACGGCTTTGATATGCGCCCCGAAAGTTAGACACTTTCGGAGGTGCATATTTTTAATGAGCAAAAAGGGACAAAAATACAAAAGATACTCGGCAGAATTCAAAACAGCAGTTATACTGGACATGCGAGAACATCAAATGGGCTATAGGGAAACAGCCAGGAAGTACGAGTTGGTCAGGCAGTCAGAATCATCGGCAGCAGCAATGGTACAGAGGTGGGAACGCATATATCTGGAAGAAGGAGCTGAAGGTCTGATGAAGGAGAGACGTGGCAGAACAAATAATACATCTGATGGCGTAAGGAAAGGTAGGCCACCCAAACCGAAGAAAGGTATAGAGGAAGATCTGATTGCAGAGAACCAAAGGCTGCGCATGGAGATAGAATACCTAAAAAAACTAAGTGCCTTAGTTCTTGCGGAAGAGCGAGAGAACGGCAAAAAGCGATAATCGTCTCTGAATTAAGGCAAAAGTATCCGCTGATGGGCCTGCTGATGCTCTTTTCCCAGCGCAGCGTTCAGTCGCTTCAGGGGGCCATAAACGCATCCGCATTTCCGTTTTTTTATGCTGCTTTTCTTTCCTTCATACAGCGCTTTCTCTGCTGGTTTCCTCCCAGGCAGATAATAGCCGCTGTCTTCTGCCTCGGTATTTTCCCCGGAATGGCTGCCTCCCTCGCGGGCGGTTCAGCAGCATGCCTGCTATGCTATTTCATAGGGAGACTTTTACCTGTCCGGCTGAGAGAGAAAAGGCTTTCAAAGAATATAAAAGGCTTTTCGGCCTTTGCCATTGGCCTGGGTGTAAGCATGACGTTTTTGGGGTATTCAGGACCTGCATGCTTACTATTGGGTGCGCTCCGTTTATCATCGCCTGCGCTTATATGGGGCTGCTTTATCGGAATGCTTTCCGAGGTTGCAGCGTATTCTCTTTTATGCAGTCCACACAGCTCGTTTTTACCGAATAATGTATTAATCATATTTAGAGTAGCAGGTGTGGTGCTTCTATGTGCGGCTTTAATATCTGCGGCTCGGAAATACTCTGACATCTGACCTTGTAATGTTGCCCCTGCAGTTTATTTATCTTGTCGATAACAGAGCAACCAATATCTATTTAACATATTGGTCAAAGGGCAGGTTTTTTATTATGCTTTTATACGGGGGAGTATATTATGGGTGTTTTTTTAAAAAAACACAGGATGGCGTTTACCCTGCCCGGCTGCTGCGCAGCGCTCACGCTGTTGTACATGGCCGCCTTTTCCGGAGTATCCGCCGAGGGTGTGCGGGACGCTTTACTGCGATATGGCGACCTGGCTCCGGTGATATACATATTGCTGTTTGCTGTGCTGCCCGCATTTTTCTTTCCGGTGGCTGTGCTTGCCTTCGCAGGCGGGCTGCTGTTCGGACTGCTGTGGGGCAGCGTATATACTTTCATAGGCGCGGTAATAAACTGTGCGCTGATGTTCTTCCTGGCGCGCCGCATAGGCCGGGAAAAGATACGGGCGCTGGTACAAAGGAAACTGCCTTCGGTATGGCAGGCCCGGCTGAAAAAGGCCGGAGGGCGGAAAGGCTTCTTGCTGCTGATAATACTGCGCTTGATACCGGCGGTGCCCTATAACCTTATTAATTATGCCTTTGGCCTTACGGAAATGCCTTTTGCCGCGTATATGCTGGGTTCCGCCATAGGCATAATACCCGGCACGCTGATATTTATAAATATAGGCGACAAGGCGCTGGACGTGACGTCGCCATCCTTCTGGATCGCCTTAGGGCTTCTTGTGCTGTTGCTGGCCGTAACGGCGTTCATGGGCAAAAAACTGTTTCCAAACAACGACAAAGATACGAACGGAGAAGTTACTGAATATGGAAAAGACAAATAAAAATAGCAGACTAAAATGGTGTGTTTTGGGCGTCTTGATAGCGCTTTGCGTAATTTATTTCGCGGTGCCGTCTGTAAACGCATATGTTAACAAGATATCCGCGGTACTGGGTTCGGCCAATGTGGATGCCGTGATAGAGTTCATGCGCTCCTACGGCCCATACGCCATGGTCATATCCTTTTTCCTGATGGTATTTTCGTCGGTAGCCGCGCCCCTTCCGGCGTTCCTTATAACCTTTGCAAACGCCGCAATATTCGGCTGGTGGCAGGGGGCCATACTGTCCTGGTCCAGCGCCATGGCGGGAGCTGCGGTGTGCTTCTTTATTGCCCGCGTGCTTGGCCGCGATACCGTTGAGAGGTTTGCAGGCAAGGGCGCCATAGCCAGCGTCGAAGGCTATTTCAGGGAATACGGTTCAAAGACCATACTGGTATGCCGCCTGCTGCCCTTCGTGTCCTTCGACGCGGTGAGCTACTTTGCGGGCCTTACGCCTATAAAGTTCTGGCCGTTCTTCATAGCCACAGGCATAGGACAGCTGCCCGCCACCATCGTTTATTCCTACGTAGGCGGCATGCTGACCGGCGGCGTAAAGTATTTCGTGACGGCGCTGTTATGTATATTCGCAATAAGCATTATCGTAATGATAATCAAGGGCATGTACAACAAAAAACACCCCAAGGCCGTTGGGGCGCAGGGCTCTGCGGATAGCGCCGGGGATAAAAATGAATAGCTCGGGCTGCTTTGGCATGGGCTGCCATCAGGGGCTGTCCTTTTCGGGCCTGTTCATGCGGTGCGATAGGGCTGAGGCGGTGTTCTGGCCCGGCTGCGCCCTTATGAACCTTGACCCGGATATACTTTACAAAACCGCCGCCGTATTAAAGCGCACAGAGCCGGAGCTGGGCCTGTGCTCCTGCTGCTGCGGCCAGCCTACGAGGTATCTGTTCCACGAAAAGCACAGCGCCCGGCGCGACAGGCTGCTAAGTCTGCTCAGGCAAAGGGGCGTGAAACGGATATACACCGCCTGCCCGAACTGCATGGTACAGATGAGGGAAGCAGACGGCATACAGGTGATACCCATATGGCGGGCGCTGGCGGAAAACATACGCGCAGAGGATATAAAGGGCCTTGAATGCCAGCTTACGCTGCACGACCCCTGTCCCATGCGCAGCGAGACCGAACAGCAATATGCCGTGCGTAAGTTGCTCAGGCTGTGCGGGGCCGAGGTGCGGGAGGCGGAAAACAGCGGTGGCAGGACGCTCTGCTGCGGCAACTATCATATGATGAGGGCCACCGACCCCGGCAAGTCAGCCGCAATGAGGCAAAGGCGGATATCGCAGTTCCGTAAGGATACGGCGGTTGCGAGCTATTGCGAGGGCTGCCTCGACGCATTCAGAAGCGAGGGATTGGAGACGGTGCATGTGCTGGAGGCGCTGTTCGGCAAGAGCAAAAGGCGGGGCTGGGGCAACAGGATAAGGTTTACCCTCGGCATAGGGAGATAACAATGGATAAGCTCAGGCTGATAATGGACTGCGACTGCACCATGGGGGTGCCGGGCTGCGACGTGGGCGACAGCCTTGCGCTGCTGTATGTGCTGGACTGCCCTGAGGCAGAGCTGCTGGAAGTAACCTGCTCCTTCGGAAATAACACGCAGGATACAGTATACCGCAACACAAAGCGGCTGCTCAAGGAATGGGGCGGGAGGATATACCCGTGCTTTGGGGCGCGGACAGCCCCAAAGAGCGGCGCAGCGAGGCGGCGGAGTTCATGAGTGCAGCGGCAAGGGAACTGGGCGGAGGTAAGGCACGGCAGTCGCTGCTTCCCGAGATAGCTGATGGGGAGAAGTACGTAAAACATATATACGATACATATTTCAACGCCCGGGTGTTGAAAAACCCATAGATGAGGAGATATACAGATGAAAAAGCTTTTAACCGGTCTGCTTATGCTCATTATGGCGCTGAGCCTATGCGCCTGCGCAAAGCCTGCGGAACCTGCGGCAATAGACCTTGAGAGCGCAGGATGGGACGCCATAGCCGAGGCGGCAGAGGGCAGTACGGTTACCTTCTACGGCTGGGGCGGCGATGAGAACCGCAACAACTGGCTGAATACCACCGTGGCGGATTATCTCAAGAAAAACCATGACATTACCCTCCAAGTGGTGGGCATGAACATAGACGATATACTTGCAAAGCTTTCCGGCGAAAAACAGGCCGATACCCAGTCCGGCTCCATAGATATTATATGGATAAACGGCGAGAACTTCTACTCCGCCAAGGAAAACGGCCTGCTCTGGGGGCCCTTCACCGATAAGCTGCCCAACATGGCCGCGTATATCGACACCAAAGACCCGGAGACCTTGAAAGACTTCTGCATGCCAATCGAGGGATTCGAGGCCCCCTACGGAAAGGCACAGATGGTGCTGTACAACGACAGCGCGGTAACCCCCGAGGCTCCCGCGTCGGCGGAGGAATTTCTCGAATACTGCAAGAAGTATAAGGGCAAGGTAACGTATCCCGCACTGCCCGACTTTACCGGCAGCGCTTTCGTAAGGAACCTCATATACGAGCTCTGCGGCTGGGAGCAGTTCCAGGACATGGCCGCTGACCGGGATACCATAAAGGCCGCCATAGAGCCCGCCCTTACCTACCTTCGGGAACTGAATCCCTATCTCTGGAACGAGGGCAGGACATTCCCGGAATCCTCCACCGCCGTTGATGCTATGCTTGCTGACGGTGAGCTGGTGTGCTCAATGAGCTACAGCCCCTTCGCGGCAGCTACCGGAATAGATAAGGGAACATATACCCAAACTACCCGCACCTTCGTATTCGATAAAGGCACCATAGGCAACACAAACTACATGGCCATAGCATTTGATTCCCCAAACAAGGCGGGGGCCATGGTGGCAATAAACGCCATGCTGTCCCCAGATCTGCAGCTCACTCAGTATTCTGAGCTTCGCACCCTGCCCGTGGTGGCTGCTGACAAGCTGAGCGATAAAGAAAGGGCCGCGTTTGACGCTGTGGATCTCGGCAAAGGAGTACTTTCACAGGCGGAGCTTCTTGCTCACCGCCTGCCGGAGATGCCGGCAAACCTCGTTCCCATCATAGAGGACATATGGCTTACCGACGTCGTGGGCCGGTACAATAACTGAGCTTTCCCCTCCAATAATATTATAAACACAGGACGGCGCGGCCCAAAATATGCCGCACCGTTTTGTGGTATCAAAGGGTACAGATGAGAAACAGCAAGCTGACGCCTGTAATACTGCTGCTGCCGCTTATGGCCGTGACGCTGACGGTAATTATCGCCTGCGTAAACGTGCTGCTGCAAAGCATCGGCTATGTTCCGGCCTTTGGCCTGACGAAGATAACGCTCGGATATTACAGGGAAGTGTTCAAACGGCCGGAATTTCTGAGCGCACTATGGGTGAGCCTGAGAATAGCCTTTGTTTCGACGCTGCTGGCGGCGGCGCTGGGTACGCTGCTGTGCGCGGCGCTGGTGAAGCGCAGGGCGGGGGGCGGCATGCTATACACGGTACGCTTCCCCATACTGGTGCCCCACACGGTGGTTGCGCTGTTCATCATGACGCTGCTGGGCCAGACTGGTATTGTCGCCCGTGCGGCATACGGCCTCGGACTGATATCCGACTATACCAAGTTTCCGCCGATCCTGTTCACACCCGGCTACGGCGGCGCGATAGCCGGATATCTCTGGAAGGAGATACCCTTCGTGGCGTACTATACGCTGGCGCTGATGGCGTCGGTTTCCAATACATTGGGTGAGGCGGCGGAAAACCTTGGCGCATCGCCCTTGAGGAGCTTTTTCTCGGTGACGCTGCCCATGAGCCTGCCCGCCGTATCAAAGGCTGCGCTCATAATATTCATATATGCCTTCGGCGGGTATGAGCTGCCTGCGCTGCTGGGCTCCACGCTGCCAAAGGCGCTGCCTGTGCAGGCGTACATAACATACCTCAGTCCGGATCTTTTGCAGCGGCCGCTGGCAATGGCCATGTTTGGGGTGATACTGATGCTTTCTGTGCTCATGGCGGCACTGTACAGCATCGGAATACGTCGGCTCATAAAGCGGCTGGGAGGCGAAGCATGAAGAGGGGAAGGCTTTTAAAGCCGGTGCTGTGGCTTACGGCGGCGTACATAATACTGCCCGCCATAGTGCTGCTCATATGGTGCTTTGCCGCCCGGTGGCCTTGGCCCGGGATACTGCCGAAAAGCCTGTCGCTGCGGACGGTAAAGGAGCTTATCTTTGGCTCGGCCAAGCTGCCTAAGCTGCTGCTGAGCAGCATATCGCTTTCCTTCGCAGTGGCGGCCATAAGCACTACAATAGGCATAGCCACAGCCCGGGCTACCGAGCTGTATGAATTCCGGGGCAAGGGGCTGATAAGGTTTTTCAGCCTTTTGCCGCTGCTGGTGCCAGGTACGGTGCTGGCAATAGGCGCCCAGATAATGCTGCTGAAGGTGGGCCTCGGGGACAGCATAGCGGGGATCATACTGATACACACCGTGGCTTCCGTACCATACTGCATAACCATAATGACAGACGTTACGGCGGCGCTGGGCGATAAATTTGAGGAGCAGGCGGCTACGCTGGGCGCAGGGCCGTTCCGGGCATTTTTCGAGGTGACGCTGCCAAACCTTATGCCCGGCATAATGAGCTCGTTTTCCATGGGATTCATAATTTCCTACAGCCAGTATTTCACCACTCTTATAATAGGCGGCGGCAGGATAAATACCATATCGCTGGTGCTGGTGCCGTATATCCAGGGGGGAGACAGAAGCCTGGCGTCTGTGTACGCAATGGCATTCACCCTATCTGCCCTGGGAGTATTCGCAATGTTGGAGCTGCTGATATATAATGTTAACAAAGGAGGCAAAGGAGCCGATGCTTGAGGTAAACGGCCTTTTTGTGGATATAAAGGGTCAGCCCATACTGAAGGGCGTTGACTTTTCGGTGAAGGGCGGGGAGCTTATGGGACTCCTCGGGCCTTCCGGCTGCGGCAAGAGCACGCTGCTGAAGGCTGTAGCCGGCATACTGCCCCCTAAGAGCGGCAGCATACTCATAGGCGGGGAGGACATGGCAAATGTTCCGCCCCACAAACGGGGAGCTGTCATAGTTTTTCAGGATATGCGGCTGTTCCCGAATATGACGGCGCTGGAAAACGTAGCCTTCCCCATAAAGATGCAGGGAGTGCCGAAAAGGCAGAGGCTGGAGCAGGCGGGGCAGCTGATGAAAAGCGTACAGCTGTGCGGCCTCGAAAGCAGAAGGATAAATGAGCTTTCGGGCGGGCAGCAGCAGCGGGTTGCGCTTGCCCGCGCGCTGGCGGCCCAGCCAAGGCTGTTGCTGCTGGACGAGCCGTTTACGGCGCTGGATAATGAGCTTAAGGAGGAAATACGCGCGCTGGTGCTGGAACTGCATAGGAAGTTCAGGACTACTACCGTGCTTGTCACCCACGACAGACAGGAGGCCTTCGCCATGGCGGACAGGATAGCGGTCATGAGGGATGGACGCGTAATGCGGCAGGGGTCGCGGGACGAGATGGCCGCGTACCTCGGGAATAAGGAGGGCGAGGCATGAAGGACGCCGTTATATGCTTTACGAGAGTGCCTGTGCCGGGACATACCAAGACGCGGCTCATGCCGCTGCTTGCCAAAGAACAATGCGCAGAGCTGCACACCGCGTTTTTATACGATACTTCAGAGGTGTGCGGCGAATTCGGCTGCGACACCTTCATATGCTTTGAGGAGGGCGCCGGCTGGCAGGCATTGCGCGGCATATTCCCTTATGCTGTCAGCATGCTGCCCCAGCGGGGCTATGGCCTTGGAGAGAGAATGTACAACGCCATAAGGTCAGTTCTCGCGATGGGCTACGGCAAATGCGTGCTCATAGGCAGCGACATACCCGAAATAACGGCCGCCCATCTCCAAAGCGGATTTGACGCGCTGGAGAGCGCAGACGTTACCCTCGGGCCGACGGAGGACGGAGGATATTACCTCGTGGGCATGAAAAAGCCAAACAAGGCGGTATTTGAAAAGCAGGAGTATGGAACCGACAGCGTATACGATAATGCGGTTGCCGCCGTGAAGGAGGCAGGGCTAAGCTTTGCCCCGGCTATGATGTGCCGCGATGTGGATACGCCACAGGACCTTATGGAATTGAAAAAAAGACTTTGCGGCAAGAGTAGCCGCACTGCGCAATGTATAGATAAAATACTTTAAAAGGAGGCGCGAAAATGCTAAAGGAAAAACAGCTGAGGGATTATGTCAACGGCTACAGCTTTCAGAACGCAATGGGCCTTCGCGGGTACGAGGAGATAAACCTCTTTCCGCTGGGCTGCGGCGAGTACAACTTAAATTATTCCTTTGTGCACCCCATCACCGGTAAAAGGCTGGTGCTGAGGGTGAGTACGGCCAGCCAGATGCACCTTGAGCGGCAGGCGGAATATGAGTATTTCGCATTGAAGGACCTTGAACCATCAGGTCGAACGCCAAGGGCAGTATTCTGCGATGACTCAAAAAAACAGCTGCCTTACGGCGTGACCGTCATGGAATGGCTGCCGGGCGCTCCGCTGAACTATCAGAGGGATATGCGGACGGCGGCGGAGATACTTGCGGACATACACAGCCTGAAGGTGCCGGAAAGCACCCGGATAATCAGGCGGGAGGCCCCGGCACAGGGCATATATAACGAGTGCCTCGCTATGGCGCAGCATTATCTCGAATGGGATAGGGCGGATAAGCGGGCATGCGGGCTAATAGATACGCTGATAACCGAAACGGGCGGGCTGCCCCTCAAGGAAACGTCGGGTGCGCCGGTATGCATAGTCAATACCGAGCTCAACTCCGGCAATTTCCTGATAAACCCCGACGGCAAAAGCTACCTTATCGACTGGGAGAAGCCGCTTTTGAGCGAGCCGGCCCAGGATCTTGCCCACTTCCTCGTGCCTACCACTACCTTCTGGAAAACGGATACCATACTTACACCGGAGGAAATAGCGACCTTTGCGGATAACTACATAGCCGCCGTAGGAGACAGAATGGACATCTCGACGGTAAGGGAGCGGCTGGCGCGGTTTTTTAAAGTGACCTGCCTGAGAGGCATAACATGGTGCGCCATGGCCATGCGCGAATATTCGGAGCCGGGAAGGGCGCTGAAAAACGAAATCACCTTCAAGAAGATACAGGCGTATCTGGCGCCGGACTTCTTGAGCAACATACTTGATAATTACGTGAGGAAGGACTTCCTGTGCGGCAGGGCTTAAAGGTATCGCTGATAATACCGGTCTACAACGAGAGCGGCAAGATAAGGGCCTGCATGGACAACATAGCAGGCGTCGACGGTTTGCACGAGGTCATATTCGCAGACGGAGGCAGCACTGACGGCACGCCGGACATTATAGGCGGGAGATACCGGGTGCTTAGATGCGGCAAGGGAAGGGCAAGACAGATGAATGCCGCTGCAAAGGAGGCCGCCGGGGATATACTGTGGTTTTCCCACTGCGACAGCCTGCTGCCCAAAGACGGTGCGAAGGAGATAATCGCCGCCGTGAACGCAGGGGCCCGCTTCGGCTGCTTCCACATAGGCTTTGATTACGACGGGCCGTTCATGGGCTGCAACACGCTGAACTCAAACCTGCGGGCGCGGCTGTGGCATATCGCCTTCGGGGATCAGGGAATATTTATGGATAAAGACCTTTTTTTCGAGGTAAATGGATTTCCGGATCTGCCCATAATGGAAGACTATGAGCTTTCGCGCATCATGAAACGGAGAAGTGAAAAGCTGTATCTGCTGCCAGGCAGGATAATCACATCCGGGCGAAGGTATAACAGGTGCAACCCAATCATAACCATGTGGCAGATGTTCAATCTCAGGTGCCTGTACAGGCGGGGCGTGGACATAGATGAGATCGCCCGCAGATACAGGGATATAAGATGACGAAAACGGGAAGGCGGGAGCCGTTGCGGGAAAAATCGCTGAATAGGGGCAAATTTTCACTGCAAAGAAAAGCTTCCGCCGTCCTTTTGTATTATTGTATCTACATTTTCTATTACTCGTCTTTCAATATTTGTAATTTGAATTTCCCAAATGTATGCGTTAGATGGTAATATAACACGGAATGCCTAAGAGAGGTATGTTATATGCGCGAAACTGTCATTAAAGATCTGTCCTTTTCCTATCCGGGAACGGACAAGCTGGTGCTGAAGGATATAAATATGGACGTAGCCGAGGGCGAGTTCGTATCCATACTCGGCCAGTCGGGCTGTGGCAAAAGCACGCTGCTGCGCCTTCTTGCCGGTCTGGAAAAGCAGACTTCGGGAGAGATACTCATAGATGGAAAGCCCTTCTCAGGTCCCAGCCTCAGCCGCGGCGTGGTATTCCAGGATTACGGCCTGTTTCCTTGGATGACTGCCGGAGAAAACATAATGCTGGCCCTTAGGCAGCGCTTTCCCGAAAGGGACAAAAAAGAGCTCAGGGAGGTCGCCGTCAATATGCTTCAGTCCGTGGGCTTGGACAAGGGCGTATATAACAAGCTCCCAAAGGAGCTTTCCGGAGGAATGAAGCAGCGCTGCGCCATAGCCAGAGCCTTTGGCATAGACCCGCCCATACTTCTAATGGACGAGCCCTTCGGCGCGCTGGACGCGGTGACAAGGGCAAGGCTTCAGGACATGGTACTGGAGCTGTGGCGGAAGCAGGAGCCCAAAAAGACCGTGTTTTTCGTCACCCACGATGTAGACGAAGCCATACTCCTTTCCACTAAGATCTTTGTACTGGGCCAGTCTCCAAGCAACGTGATATTCAACTGCGATATACCTTCAGACGGGCGGCCTACCCGCGAGACACAGTTTGAGGATCCTAAGTTTCTCAATCTGCGCAATACCCTCATACGCTACATCAACCAAGACGTTGCGTCCAGAATAAGCTGAGCATGACCGGGAAAAAGCCCGATATGCATATAACAATAATAAATATAAGGAGAAAAACAATGAAAAAGCTCTTTGCTGTGCTCATGGCTATGGCTATGGTAGTATCCATGGCAGCCTGCGCTGCCCCCGCGGAGACGGAAGCCGCTCCCTCTGCGGATGTCGAAATGAAGTATATGACCGCCGATGAGACCGAGGCCGTCCTCGGCAACACCGACTACGTCATCGTTGACGTCCGTAAGGCTGCCGACTATGCCGAAGGCCATATTCCCGGCTCCGTATCCGTTGACATGGACGCTGCCGTAAACGGCGACACCGCTGCGGGCGAGGCCGCCATGAAAGCCGCCTTCGATGGTAAGGACAGCACCCTGATACTGGTCTGCTACTCCGGCAAGAAGTACGCTCAGGCCTCCACCAACGCCCTGTCCGCCATCGGCTACGACATGAGCAAGGTATTCACACTCCAGGATGGCTTCAACAATTGGAAGGAAGTCAAGGCCGACAAGATCGAGGCCGCCGCAACCGAGACCGCTGCCAAGGAAGTGCCCGAGACCAGCGTAGTGCGCTGGAACTACGGCACCAGCGGAAATATTCTCGTGTTCATAGCAGAAGAGAAGGGCTATTTCGCTGACGAAGGCATATCCCTCGAGATCGTTCCCGCCACCGCCAACGCTGACGCCATGCAGCTGCTGGCCTCCAACAAGGTAGACGTCGTTTCCAACTCTGGCACCAGCAATCCTCTTCAGCAGATTGCTTCCGGCGTTGACCTCACCGTCTTCGGCGGCCACATGGTAAACGGCTGCATGCCCGTTATCGCCAAGACCGGCACCGAGTGGAAGGGCGTAGAGTCCCTCATCGGCAAGAAGTTCGCCTGCAACCCCAGCTATTTCGCCTTCACTGGCGCCGTAATGGATCTGGGCTATGACAAGCCCCTCGAGGCCCTCGAATGGATATCCTACACCAACTATAACGACGCTGCCGCTGCTGTACTCAAGGGCGAGGTAGACTTTGCACTCCAGGGCACCGGCCAGAACCTCTCTGCCTCCACCACCGAAGGAATCGAGATCGTCTGCTATCAGAGCGACATAATGCCCAACTACTCCTGCTGCCGCATGGTAGCCTCCACCGACTTCGTTAAGAACAACCCCATCACCGTAAAGTGCATCCTGAAGGCTCTTATGCGCGCCCAGGCCGACTATGAAGCCAACAAGGAAGAAGCCGTTAAGCTGATGGCCAAGAAGATCGAAGCCAGCGAGGAGTATGTAGCCGCTTATATGCTCAATGATCACTATACCGTAAGCGTAGACCCCCTGAAGAACTCCGTGATCCGCGCCTGGGGCATACTGGACAAGACCGGCTTCCTCAGCGAGACCGCCAAGAATATCAATATAGAGGATCACATCAACACCGATCTGTATGAGCAGGCTCTGGCTGAGGCCAAGGCCGAGTACGGCGCGGAAAACCCCGATTTCTATGCCGGCCTTGAGTCCTTCTATGCTGAGAACGACAAGTAACCAATAGCCGCTCTGGAGACGACACCTATGGAAAAGACGAAGGCGTTTTTTAAAAAATACTGGGGCACGATACTCATATATGCCGCACTGATACTGTCCTACTGGGCAATGACGTCTAGCGGTAAGTTAAACGCGTATCTGTTCCCGAAGATAGGCGCCATAGGCAGGGCTTTTTACGACAACAGGGATAATATGCTGGTAAACCTCGTGTCTTCAATAGGCATGATGATACCATCCATAATCATCTCCATCGTCGTTGCCCTTTCCATAGGCACTCTGCTGGGTCTGCACGCAAAAATAAGGGATGCGTTGCACCCGGTCATATATGCCTTCAGCGTGATACCCTCCATACTTCTTTCCCCCTTTGCTCTGCTGTTGGCACCCACTTTCAGGGCGGCGTCCATATTCCTCATAGTATACGGCTCCTTCTGGTCTACCCTCTTTGCCACCATAACCGGCATAATGACCATAGACAAGCGGTATCTTGACAATGCGTCGACGCTGGAGCTCAAGGGGTTCAAGAAGCTGTTCAGGGTGATACTGCCCGCGGCCAGCCCCTCCATACTGGCGGGCTTCGTCAATTCCCTCCGCAGCACCTTCGTAATGCTGGTATACGCGGAGATGTACGGCGCTCAGTACGGCATGGGCTTCTTCGTAAAGAAGTATTCGGAATTTGGCATATACGAAAACGTCTGGGCAGGCTTCATATTCATGGTAGTGATACTCGTTATCGTGATGCAGCTCTTTGAAAAGCTGAAGAAGCGGCTGCTGAAGTGGACTATTGGTTAAGCGCAGATTTGTGGTATGCGGACCGCTCTTACGGTCCGCATATTTGCTATGGGACCCCCAAAATGATAGATACAATGATAGATACAG
>ERZ779889.2271-NODE-2271-length-16347-cov-2.185060_pt1 | contig 16347 bp, 12 predicted proteins | sample MGYA00511030_ERZ779889 | MGnify/ENA primary metagenome ERZ779889 (study PRJEB29588, sample SAMEA2160616) | human gut metagenome | biome: human gut; feature: human-associated habitat; material: faeces | place: Denmark | collected 2008/2010 ...
TGTTGACCCTAACAACGTTGCTCAGATGTATCAGCAGAACCCTTCAGGATTTGGTGAGTTTGTTGATCACCTTGGAATGGCTGCACTTGGTCCACAACAATATTTTCAGGCGCAAGACAGAATCGTTGGGCGTGAGATTGATCGCGGAAAACTTGCAGAGACAATCCGCAGCAATCAGGCTGGAGAGGCGCTAACAGCACGAGGTCAGAACATCACGATGCGCGGTCAGGACTTATCTGCTTCTACTGCGCGACGAGGTCAGGATTTGGCAATGCAGCGAGCGTCAAAAAGAGGAATCGCTGGGGATGATGAGCGTACAGTTCAGTTATCAGATGGCAGAACTGTAACGGTAGGCGGGAAGCTTCACGGCGCTGGGGCTAATGCGTTCTACGAAGGCATCGACAACGAGGGGAATATGGTTCGCGTTCCTGCCAGTTCAATCGCAGCGCCTGCAACATCGTCTGCATCAGCACAAAACTATGCCATGAAGAAGGATATCGACGCGATCGCAAATGCAGACGCTTCTGCTCTCGATTTCATGACAGGAATGACAGGCGGTGCAGGTAATCCAGCAATTGGTGCTGATGTTCGCAGCCGATTAACAGGAAAAGAGCAGCGCCAGTTATATAACTCAGCACAACGTATTCAGGGCAGAATGCAGAATCAGGGTGTGGCGGCAGCAAGGGACATGGGTGCCAGTGGTATTAACACCGTTGCAGAAGCGAAGATGTATTTTCAGGGGATGTCGCAGGTTGACTATTCAAGCCCGGAGGCTATGCAGCAGTCGATTCGTGAGATTCAGGAATACACCAACAATTACAACCAACAATATAACGTTAATGTTGGTAAATCTCAGCGGCAGCAATCTCAACCTGCACAGGTATCACAGCCAGCAGCCAGCAGTAACTTTTCTTCACTATGGGGTGATTAATGGCTAAAGCATGGAAAGATGTTATCGCCTCTCCACAGTATCAGGCGTTAGCACCAGAACAAAAAGCGCAGGCTCAGGAGCAATACTTCAATGAAGTCGTGGCCCCGCAAGCCGGAGAAAATGCAGAGCAGGCTAAGCAAGCTTTCTATGCTGCCTATCCATTGCCATCTGTGCAGCAAGTGGAGACACAGCAACCAGTAGCACAGCAACAACCACAGCAAAGTGGATTTATGTCTGATCTTGGTGAAGCAGTAAAAGAGACTGGTCGCGGACTGGTGCAGGCTGGCGTGAACGTGGCAAACATACCTGCATCAGTTGCCGATGCTGTAACAAGCGCGGCGGCTTGGGCTGGCGGTAAACTCGGAATTGGCGATGGGACATATCACCCAGCGCCACGAGTAACAACGCAGGGATTAGAGCAGGACTTTGGCCTTCAGCAAGGCGCGCTGACTCCACAAACTACAGAGGGAAGGGTATTTGCTGAGGCATTGCCTTACTTCACTCCTGCTGGCATTGAGAGAGCGGCAACACAGGCACCAACACTCGCTGGTAGAATCGCTCAGGGTGCAACTCGCCTTCTCGCTGAAAACGCAGTCGGGTCACTTGCTGCAAATAGTGCGAAAGATGATGCGGAAGCACTCGCTACCGATTTAGGCGTTGGCGTTCTGGCTGGCGGCGCTATTAACGCTGCCGGACGTGGATTAGGCGCTGCTTATCGTGGCATTCGTGGTGCTATTGCACCAGAAGCGCAGCAAGCTATCAGATTTGCAGAGCGTGAAGGAGTGCCTCTGCACACCACAGACCTGTTACAGCCTACTTCCCGCGTCGGAAAAATGGCGCAAACGACAGCAGAAAATATCCCCCTGGCTGGCACAAGCGGAATGAGAGCAACGCAACAGGAAGCGAGAAGCCAGTTGGTTCAGAGATTTGCTGATAAATTCGGTGAGTATGATCCAGCGGTTGTTATTGACAGCCTTAAAGCGAAAACATCAGGAATTCGTCGCGCTGCAGGAAATCGACTGGAGCAGGTTCAGAATGCTATGGCGGGAATAAACATTCAGCCTGCAAGAGCAATTCAGCAGATTGATACAGAAATATCTAACCTGCAGAAGCTTGGTAAGGTTGCTGATAACGAGACTATTTCAAAACTTCAGTCCTATCGTGATGAGCTTGTTCGCAATGCTGGTCCTGATGGTCCGGTAAATCTGGATTTGAAGCAATTAAGCGATCTGCGCAGCCAGTTCAGAATGGACGTGAAGGGTGAGCGACCAGTGTTACCAAACCGTTCCGATGCTGCCATTCAGCGCGTTTACAAGGCAATGACCGACGATATCAATGGTGCCATTGGTCAGAATCTTGGCAACGATACTCTCCGTAAATATCAGCAGGCCAATGCCGTCTACGCTGACGAAGCGGCGAAACTAAAGAATACAAGGCTGAAGAATGTTCTCATGAAAGGCGACCTGACGCCGGAAGTTGTCAACAACATGCTATTCAGCAAGAACAAATCGGAAATTAAGACGCTGTATAACTCAGTTGGTCGTGTTGGCAGGGCGCAAATGCGCAATGGCATCATTGGAAAGGCGATGGAGAAATCAGGTGGTTCCCCTGACCAGTTCCTTCGACAGCTTAACATCCTGCAAAACCAGACTGGCATCACATTTAAGGGGCAGGACGCTGCTTATCTGAAAGGATTGAAAAATTACCTTCAGTCCACTCAGCAGGCAGCAAAAGCGGCAGTAACAACACCAACAGGGCAGCAAACCATCCCGTTCATTATCGGGTATGGGACGGCAATGAACCCGGCGACAACTGGCGCAGCAGTAAGCTACGGACTTCTTACTCGCGCCTATGAGAGCGAACCATTCAGAAATGCAATGCTCAGAATGGCAAACACCCCACGCGGATCAACAGCCTTTGAGAAAGCAATGCAGCAGGCACAAAAGGCAATTAACGCTCTGACGCAGGGGGCTAAGTCTGATGCGTTGTCAGAATAGCTTTGCAAACACCAGGAAAGTGCAAAAACCAAATATGTAGAATGCAATATTCATCATATCTCTTTGCATAAATCCTCCGTAATGGATGGTTAGTTGCTGTCTTTTTTATATAGCTCCTTGAGCGTATCAAAGACAATTTTCTTAACCATATCAGATTGTTGTTCTGCCATACGCTCTGCATCGTCAATGTAAACTGATGCAGAGCTTTGTTTATCCAATGATTCTTCAATCGCTGCAATTATCTCTGAGTTCAGCGACCTGTTATTCATCTTCGCACGCTGCTTAATTTTCGCGTGGAGTTCATGCGGAAGTCTCAAGTGAAACTGCGCCTCGTCGTATTTGCTGTACATCCTTGATGCCTCACCAGTTGGGTGGAATGGCATCGTAACCTACTGGATAAATACTCAATAGTACCATTTCGGTATGCAATCACATCATGGTTGCATCATATCATTCGTCTGGAGCAATGAAATGTCAGATATCACCGCAAATGTTGTGGTAAGCATGCCTTCGCAACTCTTCACTATGGCGCGTTCTTTTAAAGCTGTAGCCAATGGCAAAATTTATATCGGTAAAATTGACACTGACCCTGTAAATCCTGAAAACCAGATTCAGGTTTATGTGGAGAACGAAGACGGCTCTCACGTTCCTGTTTCGCAACCAATCATCATTAACGCTGCTGGTTACCCTGTATATAACGGACAGATTGCCAAGTTCGTAACTGTGCAAGGCCATTCCATGGCTGTTTATGATGCGTATGGTGCACAGCAATTCTATTTTCCTAATGTGCTGAAGTATGACCCTGACCAGTTCAAACCTGAACTACAAGGTGCCAATGGAGCAAGCTTAATTGGCACTAATCATCGCGGCACCTTAAAGGCTGACTTAGATGCCATTGATCGTCGCCCAGACGGATACAGAGGAAGCATACAGGACGCATTCGCCACCGGTAAAAATGTAGAAATCGGCGAAAATATTGACGTAAGTGACAAAATTACTGTCGCCAATGGCTTCGTATTAGAGGGTGCCGGGGGGACAATAACATCCTCGGTACAGAGTGATTTAATTTCTTTTGACCATCAGGTGGGCGCTAACGGTGACAAATCAAGACTATCTAATCTAAAAGTAGAAGGCCAAATTACACCATCAGGTAGCCCTGGATACGCCATTTTTGCGAGGGAATCTAAAGATTCATACATCAACGGTCTACACTCTACTCAAGCAACCGGTGCTGTATCGTTAAACTCTACAGATGGCGCAATTGTCCGCGATGTGTGGGCGCGTAATACAGTGTATCATCCAGGTTTAGTGGCTGGAGGGTATGGTTTTCTTACTGCAGGTACTAAAAATACCATAATGGACGGCCTACAATTTAACGCCGAGGCGGGCTATATAGGCCGTCATATGCTGTATATCTCCACTCAGTCGCGAACAGACGGCAGTTACGACGGTAGTAAGAACACTATAGCCACAAATATGGTTGGCGAGTGGACGGATAAAGACGACAGAAACATGCACGTCATGAACATCCGAAAGAGTGACCATAGTATCATTAGCCAGTTCATTGGTGACGGAAGTAATAGCGGAATTAGTGTATTTACAGAAAACGGGAACGTCCTTAATAGCCTTATATCTAATGGCATACTTAGGGTTGAGTCATACGGCGCCGGGATAATTGCACGGGCCTTTGGATGTGGAGAGACAAACGGCTATCGCATGATTGGTTCTCGTATAAGCAACCTGCTTATAGAAAACCAGCCCAAAAACGGTGATGCGTCTCTTGGGGGACTGTGCTACGGGCTTACTTTCACTGTGAGCAATTGCATGTTCGATGGCATAATTACCAAATGCCATTCTGCTGGGCGCCCTTTTGTTATCGGAGCATCTACCGATGTAAGTATCTGCAATATTCTTGACTTCGTAGACGCAAGTGACACTGGGGGTAAACAGGTGCTGTTTACTTTTGATGGAGCGGCAAGCAGAATTAAATTCTCTAATATAAAGAGTCCCAGAACGTTTTTTAACATTTCGAATCTACAAGCAAATGCTACTGATATTAGCGTCGACTGGGCGCGTAAAGCACGAGTAAACGTAAATAGTGGGTCAGTCGCTGTATCCGGTGATTCATGTGGGCTTATTAGCAATGTGGCAACCACAGCCTCTAGTATAGTAGTTGCGTTTCATAATCACGTAACACAAGAAGCAGTAGACGGTGCGCTTGTAAGGGCCGCGAGTGGTAACCAATTTGTTGTCACCGAAACCAATTCAAAAAAACTAACTATATCTGTGTATAACGTTAATGGTACTGGTGTTGTGCCAAACACTGGTACTTATTCGTTCGATATTGTGCTATATGAATAGAATCTTATGCGCTGTGATTTGTTATTTAGATTAAGTATCGTAATGGTTAATTCAGAAATCATTAACTGTATGTAATAAGAACAAAGAGTTGGTATTAACACCAACTCTTTGTTATGAATAACTTAACTATGACTCGTATTTTGTTAGAGTTTTATGTTGTAAACGCTTTTTGCTACACCATTATCTTCAAATCCAAATGATATGCTTTGGATTTGATTTTCATCAATTCCACGCAACGCAACACCACCATAAAACCTGTTAAATAAAGGTATTGTTAATCTACTAAAATATCGAGTAATTGATTTTCCATTTTTTAAATATATATGTGTGAACATGCGTTTTTTTGATGTCCAGTTAACTATATCGTCTGAGTTTTTGTTGAATTCAAAAATAAGAGTTCCATTGATCATTGGCTGTTGATGTGAAATATAAATTCCAGTAACAAAAGTGTCATCTATAACATTAAATTTACCTGTAGCTATTGGTTTTTGTGAAATGCCTGAATAATCAAATGTTGCGGTTACGGAAGGTACTTTGTTAATTCCAAAGAAACTGCCAATACTACCGTCATTGTGATATCTATCAAATTGATCTTCTTCTTTAAGAAGTTTCGCAAAATGAAGTGTTGGCACTGGGATTATATCATCACCATTAATTCTATTTGCAAGTATTGAGGATACTCGTATATTATTTTGCACAAATGTTCTTGCATATGATGAATATATGAAATAGTAAGAATAAATAAACCATGCCCCAGCAATGATTGATATTGATATGATAATTTTGTTTGGTTTATTGTCTTTTTGTAAGCACGCAGATATAAGAAAAGACAATGATAACATCAGAAAGCAAAATCCACTACTGTAAGATCTAGGTGGAGTATAAGGGGCCGCAAAAAGAACAAAGTTATCAACTATAAACCCCATGAAAAAGAAGGCGCTAATTGCAATTAAAATTAATGAATTTATGTTTTGTTTATAAATTTTCTTTACAAGAAAACATGTAATTAACACTGCTGCAACTAAAAAAACAGGCCATGCAGATGTGAATGCAAAGAGAATTCTATCAGAAAGATGAAGGTGTATTTTCTCAAAAACACTTAATTTGCCAAAGTCAATAAAAAGAGGGTGTTTTGCTCTAACATAATTACCCGGGGCGAGCAATATTATTGCCGCGCCTAAAATAACGCCAATGGTTGGTATCACTGCGTATTTAATATTGGTAACTTTGCCAAATACTAAATAGCATGTTGCCAGCAAAGATAATCCAGCCATCGTAACTGATGTGTTTTCATTGGAACACCCCGCCAAGATACCCAGGAAAAATAAAACTAGTATTTTAATTGGGTTGTGATTTTTGTACCACTTTATTAAAAAATAAATATAGCAAAACGCTAATAGTGTTGTGAATGTATAATTCGCAGTCCCAACAATCCAGAATGAGTTTTGCCCAATATTTGGGTTTGCAATCCAGTAAAGAAAAAATACAAGCGCCAAGACGTCAGGCCTTAATGCTTTCCCTGTAAATGCTGAAGGCATTGCAGCAATTAATGTAATTAAAGATGCAACACCAATAGAGTTAATTATAGCTCTTATATTTATATCATCAAAGAACAACATAAATGTTGAAATATAGTCTGCAACAACTCTTCCGCTCCAGTGCATATAGTTTGCGATGTGTGTTTCTATGGAAAGACCACGGGAGTAGTAACTGTAATCATCTGAATGCATTGGTGTTTTTAAGGCAACCATAAAAATTGCAAAAACAATAAAAATTAAAAGAGTAAATGTTTTCCTGTCTTTAATAATCACTTGTTATCTCCTTTTATTATATAACGAGGTCTCATCTTTGTTTCTGTGTAAATTCTTCCAATGTATTCACCTAGCACACCAATACCTATCAATTGGACGCCGCCAAGGAACAGAATGGACACGAGCAATGAAGGATAACCACGAACAGGGTTTCCAAACACCAGTGTGTCAAAAATCATCCACGCACCGTAAATAAATGCCATACTGGCAACAAAAAGCCCGATATAAGTCCACATGCGTAGCGGGAATGTTGAGAAACTTGTTATTCCCTCAAGGGCTAAATTCCATAACTTCCATCCATTGAATTTTGTGCTCCCTGCTACACGCTCAGCGCGAGCGTACTCAACAATATCTGTAGTTCCACCAACCCAACTCAACACACCTTTCATGAAAAGATTACGTTCTGGAAGAAGCTTAATGTTTTCAACTACCTCTCGTGACATAAGACGGAAGTCACCAACGTTCTCTTCAATCTGCGGATTACTAATTTTGTTGTGAAGTTTATAAAACCACTCAGCAGTTTTACGCTTTAACCTACCATCAGTTGATCTGTCAGAGCGCTTGGCCAGCACCATGTCAGCGCCTGCCTGCCACTTTTCAATAAGATGAGGAATAACCTCAATCGGGTCTTGCAGATCAACATCAATAGGAATAACGGCATCTCCGGTTGCATGTTCTAACCCTGCAAACAATGCTGGTTCTTTACCAAAGTTGCGTGTAAATGACAGTGGAACAACCAGCGGGTCTGAAACAGCCAGAGCATTAATAATTGACACCGTAGCGTCTTTACTTCCGTCATTTATGAATACAATTTCCACTTCATATGGCTTCAACTCTTCGAATTCACGTACCGTTTTATAGAAAATTGGTATCGCTTCTTCTTCATTGAGGACAGGAACAACCAGAGATATCTTCATTTCGCATCCCTAAAGACAATGAACTTTGAATAGACGAAACCGCACACCAGGCTGATGGCGGAGAAGGTGACAAGAGTGACAATTGGAGGAAGTGAACATCTATCAGCAGCCCACCCGACGACAACACTCAAGGTTCCCATGAATCCTACGTATAACAAGTAACGCATCGTTGTAGTCGATGCTTTGAATGTGAATTTTGCATTCGCGAAGAAGCTAAAGCTTACAGCTACTATGAAACCTGCGAAGTTCGCCATAGCTTGGTTTGTATGCGCGGCATAGATACAAACACCAAAAACCACCCAGTGTATAAGGGTGTTCAGTACACCAATAGAGGTGTACTTTGCAAATAGCTTTAACATTTATTTAATCAATGAGTTCTGAAAGGCATGAAGTCTATCATCCAAGCCTCAATCGATCGATGACTTGCTGTGGTTGATGAGACAAAACTGAGACACACAAGGCTTTGTGACATTCGATAGTGGTTAAGGTCGATCACTCTACCTTTTCATCAATCCAATCCGCCCACCACTGCATCATTTCTCTGCGCTTATCGAGATACTGCGCATGGTTGTAAATTCCACGCACAGAACCGCCGTTGGCATGTGCCAGTTGCACTTCAATAGCATCAGCGGGCCATTCGTGCTCGTTCATAATCGTGCTGAATTCATGCCTGAATCCGTGACCGCTTTCCAGACCCTCATAGCCGATTTGTTTGATCACAAGCAATACCGCGTTCTCGCAGATTGGCTTCTTCTTATCGTTGCGCCCGGCAAAAACAAACTCTGATACTGGTTTGGTGATTGAGCTTAGCGTAGTGAGAAGTTCAACCACTTGGTCCGACATCGGGACAACATGAATCTTGCGTCCCTTCATCACACTGGCGTCGATGGTGATAATCCTGTTTTCAAAATCGACGTTCTTCCATAGCATAGAACGAAGCTCTTTCGTTCTTAGGGCTGTGTAGCGTAAAACTTTGGTCGCAATGAGCGATACGATGCTTCCTGAAAATGTTGCCAGTGCTTTGTTAAATGCCGGGATCTGGTCTGCAGGAAGAAACGGGAAGTTCTTCTTGCGGTATCCCTTCATGGCGTCAGCAAGATCAGGTGCCGGGTTATATTTAGCCCTTCCGGTGACAATAGCGTAACGGAAAACCTCGCCGCATCTTCTACGTGCTTTGTTGGCTCGCTCCATTGCACCGCGATCTTCAAATCTGCGGATTACTTCCAGCAGTTGCATCGGCTCAATATCCTGAATTTCAAGGCCGCCGATGATAGGTAAAATGTCGTCATCAAACATTTTTGCAAGTTCAGTCGCATACCCTACTGACCAGACTTGCTTCTTGTGCTCGTACCATTCCTTGTAAATCTCACTAAAGGAATTGTTGTTAGACGAAGCCTTTTTCGCCTTTACCGGATCGATGCCAACCGAGATGTCTTTCCTCGCAGTCCATGCTTTATCCCTTGCCTCTTGCAAAGTCATAAGCGGATATTTTCCGACGGTTAGGATTTTCTCCTTACCGTCAATCTTGTAGCGAAGCTGCCATACCTTTTTCCCTGACACAGGGACATAAAGGTACAGGCCATTACCATCGAGAAGGCGGTATGGTCTTTCTTTCGGCTTTGCTGCTTCAATCTGCTTAACGGTGAGCATGGGTAAAAATCCGGTGGGTAAAATTATTTTATCCACTTTTTACCCGTCATGGAGTGCGGCTGTCAACGATCTGAAGCGAACCATGACGAACTGTGAATATACGGAAGGATTGATATTCAGGGGGGGTTGCGGACTGGTACGGATGGGAGCGAACTGATAAATGGTGTCCCCTGCAGGAATCGAACCTGCAATTAGCCCTTAGGAGGGGCTCGTTATATCCATTTAACTAAGAGGACAATGCGGCATGAGTATAACCGCTATTAAACAGCGGAGTAAGTACACCGCCGCTCGATTGCTTAAACCCTCGCCACTTACACCGGGTTTTTATCATTTTTCTTAATAGTTTCCGCACATTCTGCTTTCTGGCGGGCCTCTTCTTTACGCTTGTTACTCATATCGTTGCGGATCTGTGCATGGCTCATTAACGCGAAGATGAAAGTGCCGCCGCAAATATTCCCCGCCAGAGTAGGTAGCGCAAATGGCCAGATGAAATCGCTCCAGTGCAGCGTGCCGTTAAATACCAGATAGAGGATCTCTACAGAACCCACGACGATGTGAGTGGTGTCACCCAGGGCGATAAGCCACGTCATTAATATAATTACCACAATCTTTGCCGCTCCTGCCGCAGGGAACATCCATACCATTGTGGCTATCAGCCAGCCGGAGATAATCGCGTTGGCAAACATCTCGCTGGGGGTGTTTTTCATTACATCCATGCCGATTTTGACAAACGCATCGCGGGTTTCTTCATTAAAGATAGGCATATACTCAAACGCCCACGCCGCAATACCTGTTCCAAGAATATTACCCAGCAGCACGACGCCCCATAACCGCATCAGTAAGCCGATGTTGCCGATAGTCGGTTTTTGCATTATCGGCAGTACCGCAGTTACGGTATTCTCAGTAAATAATTGCTGGCGTGCCATAATGACGATAATAAAACCAAAGGTATAACCCAGATTCTCCAGCAAAAAACTCCCCGGTACACCTTCCAGTTCGACATGAAATATACCTTTTGCCAGTAGCGAAGCGCCCATCGACAGGCCCGCAGCAATAGCTGACCACAGTAGCGCCATTGCGTCGCGTTCCAGCTCTTTTTCGCCGTCCTGGCGGATATGCTCGTGAATAGCCATCGCTCTGGAGGGGAGTCGGTCTTCATCTATTTCTATTTTTTTCCCGCGTTCTTTTTCTTCACTCTCTACTTCAAGTTCGTCGCTGTGTTTATCTATTTTGTCGTTATCCATGGTGTCGTCTCTTGAATTAGCACGCATAGCTAAAGCGTAGCGGCTTTTTTGCTCGCAACTGGCGGGAGTTACTCTGAAAATGTATAAAAGGCCGCGTTTGCCTTTTTCTGTTTCTACGGAATCAAGTAGCCTACAGGGCGGCGATTACCAGGCTATGATCAAATCAGCATTTCAGGGCGTCTGGACATCAGTTGACGTGCTGCTACAATCGCCCACACCTAAACAGGCGGATACGGTATCGTTCCGTCATGGATGGCAAACTGCATAAGCCATAAAAAGCCATAAAAAACAGGGAGACATTTATGAAGCTTCGCCTGTCGGCGCTTGCTCTGGGAACTACGCTTCTGGTGGGGTGTGCGAGTTCCGGTACAGATCAGCAAGGGCGTTCAGACCCGTTAGAAGGGTTCAACCGCACCATGTACAATTTTAACTTCAATGTGTTAGACCCGTATGTGGTTCGACCGGTAGCTGTCGCCTGGCGTGATTATGTTCCGCAACCGGCGCGTAACGGTTTGAGCAATTTTACCGGCAACCTTGAAGAACCTGCGGTGATGGTTAACTATTTCCTGCAGGGCGACCCTTATCAGGGGATGGTTCACTTTACCCGCTTTTTCCTGAACACCATTTTGGGGATGGGCGGCTTTATTGATGTTGCGGGGATGGCGAATCCGAAACTGCAACGTACTGAACCTCACCGTTTTGGTAGTACGCTCGGTCACTATGGCGTGGGCTATGGGCCGTATGTTCAGTTACCGTTCTACGGTAGTTTCACGCTGCGTGATGACGGCGGTGATATGGCAGATGCTCTTTACCCGGTACTTTCCTGGTTGACCTGGCCGATGTCTGTGGGTAAATGGACGCTTGAAGGGATCGAAACCCGTGCGCAGTTACTGGATTCCGACGGTCTGCTTCGTCAGTCGTCCGATCCTTATATTATGGTTCGCGAGGCTTACTTCCAGCGTCATGATTTCATCGCCAATGGCGGCGAACTCAAACCGCAGGAAAACCCGAACGCGCAAGCGATTCAGGATGATTTAAAAGATATCGATTCTGAATAAGATGCAAATAAAAAAGGTGAGTCGTAAAACTCACCTTTTTTCTTATTAAGCTAACGTGTTATTAGAACGCGTAGTTAAAGTTAGTCCCGAACAGCCAGGCTTTACCTTCAGACTCGAATTGATATGGACCTTCGTTGATCTTCACGCTCTGACCGTGCATATAAGAGACGCCGACATCTACAGAAGCATCTTTATTAAATGCGTAAGTAGTACCTGCGCTCAGCCAGAAACGGTCCTGATCCGGAATGGAGATAGAACGGTTCTGTGCCGGAACTGGGCTGTCATCGAAGGCAATGCCGGTACGGAAGGTCCAGTTATCATCGTAGTAATAAGTTGTACCCAACGCGATGCGATAAGCATCTTTAAAGCCTTCATGTTTCTGGAACAGCGTGTCGCCACCGGTTGAGGTTGCTTTCAGTTGTTGGAACTGACTCCAACTGGTGTAAGCCAGGCTATAGTGAATCGCCCACTGCGGATCAACACGGTTATAACCAGACACTTCCCACATTTCAGGCAGGTTCAGCGTCAGATAACCCGACTGCGTTGCGCCACCTGTAGCACCAGGCAAACCGAGATTGTAGTTATTCAGGCCAATTGGCAAGTCGCTGCTGTAGTTACCTTTGAAGTCAATTTTTACCTCAGAACGGTAGGTCAACGCGTAGCGGTTGTTTTTATCCAGTTCATACAGGATCCCGGCGTTCCAGCCAAAGCCCCACTGGTTGCCGTTCAGGTGAGCAATTTTGGTGTTACTTTCAATATCATTAGCGGCTGCAGCCAGCGCTTGTCCCTGTGGTGTCCGTCCGGCGGGAGATTGCATAATCTGACCAGCAACCAGTTGCCCCAGATCACCTGCAAAACGTTCAATTTTTGCACGAGCATAGACGGCGTTAAGACCAAGACCGAAACTCCAGGCGTTGTTTAAGCGGTAGGCACCGCTTAAATTCATATTCACGGTTTCGAGGTCGGTTGTACCACCGACAGAACCGCCTGCATAAGTGTCATTAAACTCTGTCGCCAGACCATAGTTAGAGGTAATGGAAGCCCCCCAACCAAATTGGTCGTTAATCGGCGCAACAAAGTGTGCGTTCGGAACCCATGCTGTAGGTGCGATGTTATCCGCGTCGAGGCTACGACCAGACGGAGAAGTTCCGCTGATATTCACATCCGGATCAATATAAACCGCACCCGCAGAAAAAGTCGGGCGGTCAAACATGGTAATCAACGCGGGGTTACGGCTGACATTACCAGCATCATCGGCAATAGCGCCTTCCCCTGAATAAGCCCGACCCAGGCCAGAGGAAGAAAATTCGTTTAACTGAAAGCCTGCCGACCAGGCCTGGGTGGAGATAAGTGCCACTGCGACTGCGAGAGCAGACTTTGTAAACAGGGTTTTCTGGCTCATGACCATAACCTCAATAATTTATTTTTATACAAACTATGTTACGTGCTGTAACAGGAGCGCGAAGTGTAGGGGCTGATGTACATCTTAGAAATCAGACCAGTGGCGAGAGTATAGGTCTGACCAGATGGAATGTTGCAAGTATGTTTCTATATTTTTTCAAATATGATCTAAGAAACGCGATCCAGTTGGCAAAATTTGGAGGTGGCGCACTCATTCATCCAGGTGAATTTTGTTTTAGATCATTTTTAAGTGTGATTTCGGTCACTTATCTGATTTTGCAGAATTAACAACTGGAGCAGCACTTTTCAGAAGCGTAAAATATCCGTAACGTTTATCTGGCACCTTGGGTGCACATACAGAGGAAATCAACGATGAGTAAATGTAGTGCTGATGAAACCCCGGTTTGCTGCTGTATGGATGTTGGCACCATTATGGACAACTCCGATTGCACCGCGTCTTACAGCCGCGTGTTTGCAAACCGCGCAGAAGCAGAACAAACGCTGGCGGCGCTGACTGAAAAAGCCCGTAGCGTAGAATCCGAACCATGCAAAATCACCCCGACTTTCACTGAAGAGTCTGACGGTGTTCGCCTGGATATTGATTTCACTTTTGCCTGCGAAGCTGAAATGCTGATTTTCCAGTTGGGTCTGCGTTAATTCCTCTCGGGTACATACGCCCCTGCCAGGTTGTTGGCAGGGGCGTTTTATTTTCTCTTCTTCTTTTCTCTCTGTGTCATAGCTCCCACTTTCCCTTTTCTCCACTTGGCTAAATGTAAAAAAATAGTTAAGACTATGATCAGGTCAGACCACTTTATGTCTTTTTTTACAGGGGAGTGTTATGGGTCAGGTTTTACCGCTGGTTACCCGCCAGGGCGATCGCATCGCCATCGTTAGCGGGTTACGTACGCCTTTTGCTCGCCAGGCAACGGCTTTTCATGGCATTCCCGCTGTTGATTTGGGGAAGATGGTCGTCGGTGAGCTGCTGGCACGTAGTGAGATCCCCGCCGAAGTGATTGAACAACTGGTCTTTGGTCAGGTTGTGCAAATGCCAGAGGCTCCCAATATTGCGCGTGAAATTGTTCTTGGCACTGGAATGAACGTCCATACCGACGCATACAGCGTCAGCCGAGCTTGCGCTACCAGTTTCCAGGCGGTTGCGAACGTGGCCGAAAGCCTGATGGCGGGAACCATCCGCTCCGGTATTGCTGGCGGGGCCGATTCCTCTTCGGTATTGCCAATTGGCGTCAGTAAAAAACTGGCGCGCGTGTTGGTTGATGTCAACAAAGCCCGCACGCTGAGCCAGCGTCTTAAACTCTTCTCCAGCTTGCGTTTGCGTGACTTAATGCCTGTTCCGCCTGCGGTAGCGGAATATTCCACCGGTTTGCGAATGGGCGATACCGCCGAACAAATGGCGAAAACCTACGGTATCACCCGCGAACAGCAAGATGCACTGGCGCACCGTTCGCACCAGCGTGCTGCCCAGGCATGGTCAGAAGGCAAACTCAAAGAAGAGGTGATGACCGCCTTTATCCCTCCTTATAAACAACCCCTCGCGGAAGACAACAATATTCGCGGTAATTCCACGCTTGCTGATTACGCAAAACTGCGTCCGGCATTTGACCGTAAACACGGAACGGTAACTGCGGCGAACAGTACGCCTCTGACCGATGGCGCGGCGGCAGTGATCCTGATGACCGAATCGCGAGCGAAAGAATTAGGACTGGTGCCGCTGGGATATCTGCGCAGTTACGCGTTTACCGCTATTGATGTCTGGCAGGACATGTTGCTCGGTCCGGCCTGGTCAACGCCGCTGGCGCTGGAGAGAGCAGGCCTGACGATGGCCGATCTGACATTGATTGATATGCATGAAGCATTTGCCGCCCAGACGCTGGCAAATATTCAGTTGCTGGGTAGCGAACGTTTTGCCCGCGATGTGCTGGGGCGTGCACATGCCACTGGCGAAGTGGACGATAGCAAATTTAACGTGCTTGGCGGTTCCATTGCTTATGGTCATCCCTTCGCGGCAACCGGCGCGCGGATGATTACCCAGACATTACACGAACTTCGCCGTCGCGGCGGTGGATTTGGTTTAGTGACCGCCTGTGCCGCAGGTGGACTTGGTGCGGCAATGGTTCTGGAGGCGGAATAATGGAAATGGTATCGGCTTTTACCCTCAATGTACGTCTGGACAATATTGCCGTCATCACCATTGACGTTCCCGGCGAAAGAATGAATACCCTGAAGGCAGAGTTTGCCTCGCAGGTGCGCGCCATTATTAAACAACTCCGCGAAAATAAAGAACTTCGAGGCGTAGTGTTTATCTCCGCTAAACCGGACAACTTTATTGCCGGTGCAGACATCAACATGATTGGCAACTGCAAAACCGCGCAAGAAGCGGAAGCACTGGCGCGGCAGGGCCAACAGTTGATGGCGGAAATTCATGCTTTGCCAGTTCCTGTTATTGCCGCCATTCACGGCGCTTGCCTGGGCGGTGGTCTGGAGCTGGCACTGGCGTGCCACGGTCGTATCTGTACAGACGATCCTAAAACCGTGCTCGGTTTGCCGGAAGTACAACTTGGGTTGTTACCTGGTTCAGGCGGCACCCAGCGTTTACCGCGCCTGATCGGCGTCAGCACAGCACTAGAGATGATCCTCACTGGCAAGCAACTACGGGCAAAGCAGGCGTTAAAGCTGGGGCTGGTGGATGACGTCGTTCCGCATTCTATTTTACTGGAAGCCGCTGTAGAGCTGGCGAAGCAGGAGCGTACAGTTTCTCGGACTCTCCCGATTCGTGAACGAGTGATGGCCGGGCCATTAGGTCGTGCGCTGTTATTCAAAATGGCAGGCAAGAAAACAGAACAGAAAACCCAGGGCAACTACCCGGCGACAGAACGCATTCTTGAGGTTATCGAAACAGGATTAGCGCAGGGCTCCAGTAGCGGTTATGACGCTGAAGCACGGGCCTTTTGCGAACTGG
>ERZ779889.2272-NODE-2272-length-16335-cov-3.991216_pt1 | contig 16335 bp, 6 predicted proteins | sample MGYA00511030_ERZ779889 | MGnify/ENA primary metagenome ERZ779889 (study PRJEB29588, sample SAMEA2160616) | human gut metagenome | biome: human gut; feature: human-associated habitat; material: faeces | place: Denmark | collected 2008/2010 ...
CGTCCGTGCTGCACTGCTTTTCGAGGAAGTCGAACAGCGCGGTCTGTAAGTAGGCGGCCGGGTTTTTGATGCGGCTGAAATCCAGCGCGGTGCTGCCCAAGAAGCGCTCTACATTTTCCGGGGAAATCATCTGCGCGACGGTCTCGCGGCGCTCCTGCGCGATTTCCGCGCCCTTGATGAACAGGCGCTGCGCGTGTTTGATGTTATAGACCGCCGTCACGACCGTTCCGGTCAGGTCATTGCCGAAGCGCTGACGGAGCGCATCGGCGTTCAGCTGCTGCTCGATCTGTCTGCGCTCCTTGCGGCGGACGGCACGCGGCTTGTCCTTCTTCTTGAGCGACACGTTCTTGCGGATGAGAGAAACGCGCTTTTTGAGCTTTTCGAGGAAGCCGTCGATCGTGACCACGGTGGACACTGAGCCGTCAACGTGGTAGTTAGTGAGGTACGGCGTTTCCAGATCGGGCGTCTCGCAGATCTCATACTCGTAAGTCCAGCGGTTTTCCTCACCGGCCGGGTGGCGGTGCTGCTTGAGCAGGCCGGAAATCTTGAAGCGCTTCCAGAGCGTCGAGAAATGTTTGATCTTCTCCAGACAGAACGAACGGATTCCCTCGGGACGAAGAACAAAGTCGGGAATTTTCATCAGATGGCTGACGAGCGCGAACAGACCCTTGCTGGCAAGGGAAATGGTCTTGTCGCGCAGAACCGCGGTGGAAATATTCGTGTAGTCGCGCTGGGCGTCGGAAATGCAGACAACATCGCCGTTCGGGCGGTCGATGGCCGGGGAATAGACGAAATCCACCGGCGCGGACGGGTGCTGCATCAGGTTGTAGACATGGCAGAACGCACCATTTTCCGACTGGGAGAAATAGTGCTGCAAATATCCCTTTTGCTTGAGCTCCTTCCACGCCGCATTCAGCAGATAGCTGCTGTCCGAGCAGGCATAGCCGAGGCGGCGCTTGCTGAGCGCGAAATCCGGCAGGCCGACAAAGGACTTGATGACGGCAAACAGACCCTTGGCGTCGAGGGAAAGCGTTCTGTCGCGCAGGACTTCGTTGTAAATTGTCGTGTAGCCGGTCGCGGACATTGCTTTCCCTCCTTTCCGATGGTCAATTTTTTGCAGAAGAAATAAAAAAATCGTCTGATGCTCTCACACCAGACGATTGAAAAACCATGTCTAAATTCGCACTAAAAATCGAAAATTCGTAATGTTGCACAAGTAAAATGTGTCGTACAAGGAAGAAAAATTGATTTTTGTCGAAAAACGCGCGTCGTATTGACATAACCGCTTGTTGAATGTATAATAGTTATACAAGTAAGCGGTATGCGCCATTTGGCGCGTTACAGGTCTCAGGGCTGTGAGATCTTACCGCCCGCTGGTGGTGGAACACCAAGTGGCGGATACCGTTTATCAAAGAGCTGATGCTTGCCGGCATTGGCTCTTTTTGTTTTCTGTAATTAAGAATACCATGATAACCAGGGGATGTCAAGTAAATTATCTTTTTCGTGCCTCAAAAGACGAAAAAAAGCAGAATAAGGGTTGCAAACCAAATCAATTAGTGATATAATCTGCGAAAAAATTGAAGTGCAGGCTGAATTAAAGTGAAAAGTGATAGTACTAGGTATGCTGTAATGGAATTTGATTAAGGGGATATAACCGAAAAAGCATAAAATGTAAGAACGAAGCCCTGGTGATGAAGCACTGGGGCTTTGCTGCATTTGAAAAATTATAATGTTTTAACTTTATAACCTTTAATTAAATATACTTTATAGATTATATTTCTGTTGAAATGCCTAAAATAATTGGATATAATATATCTAATAAAAGATATTTTTGAGGTGTTCTATGATTGATTTCCAAAAATATTTAGATGAAGCATTCTCTAAAATAAATACTTCTGATTTTTCTGATTCTGAAGAAGATCTTCCGCGCGATGATATTTATAAAGAAATTCAGCAGCTGATTGTCAGCGAAAGAAAAAAACAAAAGGTAACACAGAAAGAACTGGCGCACAGAACTGGTTTGTCACAGGCTAATATCAGCAATATAGAAAATGGTGTAACGCGCCCAACGATTGATTCATTACAGAAGATTGCAGAAGCACTGGGTAAGCGTCTTCTGGTTTGCTTTGAAGAAAGCGAGGATATTTGACTATGAAAACATTAACTCAGCTTCGGATTGACAATTTTCGTGGAATACGGGATTTGAATATAGAGCATTTGACTTCAATCAACGTAATTGTGGGTGACAATAACTGCGGCAAGACCAGCGTAATGGAAGCTATTCAGTTTCTACGCTCGGGAAGTCCTGCAAATATTTACAACATTGCCAGACTGCGTGATCGCACATTGACCTTTTTTTCTAATTCGCTGTATGACAGCTTTATTTGTATGTTTCCCAAAGAAGATGATAAATTGCAAATCAAACTTTCGGGAGAGTATGACAGTCAGCCTGTTTCCTATGTGCTTTCGGGAACCGAGTCAAAAGAGCTGATAGACCTAAATGAGCTGGATCGTATAGCACGCAGAGAATTTGCAGAAGCAAATGGAGAAACAGAAACCGATGTTTTTGATGGAAGCTCAGTTTATACGATCGGTGAACAGACATTGACGGAAAGCATTCGATTGAACCGATTGACTCGCGTGACCGGTACGTTAATTCGGTTGAAACCGCAGATTAAGATCAGTTATGTATCGCCATTTGAGCATCTTAACGGGAATATTGTAAACAGAATTATAAAAAATGATGCTTATAAGTTAATCTGTCTGAATGCGCTGCAATTGTTTGATCCGGAAATAGAAGATATAATGATTTTCAGAAGTGACGTCAGCAATCGACCGGTAGAGTATCTGAAGCATAAACGGCTTGGCAATATGCCGCTGTCTACGTATGGCGATGGCATAAAAAAAGTTCTTGTATTGGCGAATGCGATCATTGGAGCGACTGACGGAATTTTACTGATTGATGAGATTGAAACCGCAATCCACAAAAAATATTATAATGATATTTTTCGTTTTATTGTCAAGGCTTGCCACACATTTAATGTGCAGGTCTTTATTACAACCCACAGCATCGAAGCAATTGACGGTTTACTTGCTACACAGGATTATGATATCCAGTCAAAAGAAGATGCTATTACCGTTGTCACATTAAGAAGAGAAAACCATAAGACATATTCTCGCGTCCTTCAGGGGCGAGAGGTCTTTAAAAACAGGGAAGCGTTTGGCTTCGAGGTGCGTCTATGAATAAACTGATTCTTTGTGAAGGCGCAACCGATGCAATCTTGCTCAGCTACTATCTGGAACGAACAGCAGGATGGAAGTTTGTTCGTCAACCGCCGCAGGGCGTATCCATTCGAGCAACAGAACAAAATGAAGAAGTCACATGGTATAAAAAGAACAACGACTATCTGTTGATCTGTGCAGTAGGCGGAAAAGATAATTTCGGGAAATTCTTTGACGATAAAATTCAAAAACCGCTCGTTATGTCAGATGCCTTTGAGAAGATCGCCATTGTAGCCGATCGAGATAACAGAGAGGTCAGTGAAATCGAAACAGAAGCATCCGCTTTTCTGAAAGTACCGTGTGGCACCATCAAAAACAATCAGTGGAACGATTGCAGTTATACGAACGAGTTTAGAATGGAAAAAACTTTTTCGGCGTTGCTGGTCGTCATTCCACAGGAGCAGCAGGGCGCATTGGAAACCGCAATGCTTGCAGCCATTGCTGAAGATCCATATGATAAGAGCATTGTCGAGAAAACAGGAGCGTTCGCTTCTCGAATGCGTGAAGAAGCATCACGATATATTTCAACGGATCGTTTGAAACTGAAGGCGCATCTGGGATTGACATGGGCTGTGCAGTATCCGGAAAAAGTCTTTTCCCTAATTGACGAACAGATCAGAAATGTGAAGTGGGAAGAGTCGGAAACGCTGCGGTTGTGCTTTGCGTCTCTGGTGGAAATTTAAGGCGGAATATTTCTTTTAAGGGCAGTAGTATCACGCTGGGAAGATAAAGTATCAGTTTACCCGTTTTGTATGAACGGGTAAACTGATAACCTATGAAAATAACAGGTTATCTTTGTGGGAAATGCTTGCCTTTCAAGCGGAAATATCGTATAATATATATGTAAAGTCTGTCTTAGCTCACTTGGTGAGTATTGTCTCTTTTCGCTCCCTTGTAGGAGTACTGTATCTAAATTTAAAAGTTCAAGACTCTTATCAGATGTATTCTGATAAGAGTCTTTTTATATATAGATTTGCCCATATGAACGTTTCTCCATCCCTAAAAAGAAAGGAAGTATATTCGAAAAATTTAAGGTAAAAACTTCATCAAACCACAAAAAAGAACAGTAAGAATTTAATAAAACAGATCAGTTTGGAAGCGCTGAAAAAAGAAGCTTCCCGTCGTGCATAAGACGTAAAAGAGCGCCTTGAGGTCGTGCATAAGACCTCGCTCAAAGAGCAAAAAAAGAGTGCGTGCTCGATGATTTTTTCAGAGGGCGACTAAAGTTTTAACAAAAAATCAGAGATAAATGAAGGGACTTTTACTATGGGACACAGGAAAAAAGACGGAAAATCTGGCCGTACATTGCATCAACAAGCGTATGACAAACTGCAAAAAATGCAGACATTTGGCGACAGCAAACGCCTCGACAAGATAGAAAATCCGGAGGAATTCGCGAGAAAAATTTACAGTTTTTCGACCTACCAGACATACTTTAAGCACATAAAATACTTTATCAAATGGCTGCAAAAGGAACATTCTGAAGTAAAAACACTGAAAAAAGCAGAAAAATTTGTGCCGGAATGGCTGCAAACCCGCGTGGAGAAAGGGCTTTCTGCATGGACGGTTCAAACCGAAGAAGCCGCGCTGAATAAGCTGTACGGCATTGAAGCTGACGATGAAAATCGCTTTCAGCCGCCGAGAAGATTAAAGGAAAACATCGTCCGCAGCCGCGGAACCAAGAAGCGCGACGCGCATTTTTCGGAAGTAAATAATGAAGAACTCATCAACTTCTGCAAGGCCTGCGGCTTCCGCCGCAACGTGCTGGAGCGGCTGACGGGCAGTGACTTATTCAACCGCGCAAAGGCTGAAACGGCATTCGCCGAAGCGCAGGAAGCAGGTAATGAAGCGCTCGCGGAAGCACTGCTTGTGGGTTTGAAAACCTTCCCGGAGCAGGATTACTTCATCCTGCATCGCCGTGATAAAGGCGGCAAAACGCGCTTGTCGCCTATCGTCGGACCGCACAAAGATGCGGTCGTGCGGCGCATGAAAGCCACGCCGCCGAACGCAAAAGTGTGGCAGTATGTCAGCTCAAATTGCGATGTCCATGGTTATCGCGCAGATTACGCGACGTTCCTTTATAAGCAGTACGCGCGGCCGATCGAACAGCTGGATTACCGCAAAAAGATACGATGTTCCGACGGAAAATACCGCTCCGAAATTTATATCTGCCGCGGCAGTGAGCGTGGGAAACAGCTCGACCGCCGTGCGGTCGGCATCATCAGCATCGCGCTCGGCCACAGCCGCGAGGACACCGCGATTACCAATTATATTCGTAATCTTTAATGTAAAAATCCGCCTTTGTGCTGTGAAAACTTGCGCAGAGGCGGATTCTTATGTTGTATGCAATAAAACGAGATGCATGAAAAATACATAACAATCATATGTAATAAAGTTGAGTAAGATTGCTATATAAAAATATGCAGCACTCTACTTAAACCACCAGCCATTTTTTCCTTTCGTTGCATTTCCACCACCTGCTTTGAAACGAAACACAATGTCCATATTTTTGGCTTCTGTGACTATAGAGTCAAGTTCATGTCCGCCAATAATCCAAAGCGCACCACCGTTGGAACGTTTATCAATATAAGTGACATTTCGATTTTTCAGGAAAGTCAAAATATCTTCTGATTGTGCTTCCATGCCAGGAATAACCAGCTGAACAGTCTCGCCTTGCACTTCGTTTTTCGACTTAAGCGAGAATATGTTTTTAGGTTTTGCAGCAGAAGATATATCTGCTGTTTCTCGCGTGGTGGATTTTTTCGTCGTCGCGATCTCAACTTCAGGAGGTTTCGGTTTATTTTCCAGAACAACGCTTGCAGCTTGCCCTATATCGGCTTCCATTCGCACCGGCGCAGCTGCTTTTTCGTTCTGCTTGGGGAAAATGCTTTTGGGGTCCAGAGCTGCCCGAATTGTTCCTATGTCGATGGAATCATCCTCGACACACTTGTCTTCGATGATTTGAGCAGCACGAAGTTTTACGCGGTTCAATAATTCAGAAGTACGTTGTTCACCAATGCTGCTGCCTTCAGCAGCTTCGGGCTCAATGCCAAAGGCTGTAAGACTAGAAACAACACGTTCCATCGTTTCTTCTGGAGCGCGATAATACTCGCTGCCACGAATCCGAATGAAACGCCAGCCCAGTCGTTCCAGAATTGTCTGCCGTTCCATATCCTCCCGGACTTTTTCTTCGCCGCTGTGCCAGCGTTCACCATCACACTCGACAGCGACCATCTTTTTGCCGCACAGCACGACCATATCCAAACGATATGCACCGACCGTCCACTGCTGGGCAAGATGATATCCACGGTCAGAAAGGTTTGCAGCAACGGCCAGTTCAAACGGCGATTCAGAACGCGCTTCAATTTCTGTATGCTGAACATCTAACGCATGAGGATCCGCGGCATAATCGATCAGCCGTTTCCGCATATCACCCGGTTTTAAATCATTGGCAGCATCGAGCGAATGTACCACCCAAAGCTGATCTTTTGCACGGCTGGCGGCAACGTTGTAGCGTTTCCGCGTGGCATCGTCCACACCGAAGCCCATCATGGACAGCGGCCCGGTTCCATCGCCGCTATCGACCAGACTAAGGAACACCACATCACGCTCATCGCCTTGGAAATTTGCCGAATTTCCGCAGAGAATATTCCGTGAAACGATTTCCTTTGCGTCAATCTTTTGCTCAATCTCGCGTTGGATAACCTTGACCTGCTCATCGCCCAGCAATGAGATTACGCCAAATGTTTTACCTTTGTATTCATCCTGCTCCATGCAGGCTTTCATCAGAGCAACAATGGCTTCGGCCTCTTTGGGGTTGGTCTTGAGTCGTCCCATACGTTGACCATCGGCTACACGATAATTGACTACTGCCGGAAGGAGTATACTGCTGCTGGCATCCCGAAGGGGTTTGATGTTGTAATCATAGGACAGCATATTACTGAATCCGATGATTTCGGGCACACAGCGGAAATGTTCCCGGAGCATCAAAGGCTGGAATGTCGTAGCGGCAATGTCATAAATGGATGTTTTAGCGTTGTACAGATGCGAATTTGGAATTTTGTCATGCAGATACATCTGCTCCAATGCGATCATTTTGTCTGTATCTGTGCCGACTGCCATCGGGCTGACCTGCTTATCATCGCCAACAATAATCAGCTTTTTACCCATATACAGAATTGCAAGTGAAGAAACATCCGATTGACTTGCCTCGTCAATGATAACAATATCGAACTGGTTTTCTTTAGGATTCAAACTTTCCAGCGCGCGGCTGATCGGCATAATCCAGCACGGCACAGCTGCCTGGCACTTTGACATTAGCTCTCGTGCCTTAGCTTTCAAGGCCGGTGCGGTTTTGCCCGTACCCTTGCCGATTCGCTTGACAGTCTGCTTCCAGCCTTGCAGAGCTTGTTTCATGTCGATGTCGGCTTCCGTCCTGCGCAAGAGATGATACCATCCGCACTTTTCCGCATATTCTGCCGTAATAGCCCGATATTCTTTGCTGAGCCGCAGACTATCAGCCTGGAGCTGCTCAAAAGGTTCTTTTGTAATTTCATCAATTCGACCGGAAAGCTGCTTCCACTTCCACGCATCTTCTATCGTATCCGGGACAGAATCCGAACCATGGATCCCATCTCGACTCTGGATTGCGTCAGCCCACTGCGGTGCAATCGGCTTCAAAACACGAAGCATTTCCATTCTGTTTCGCTGCAAAGCGTACTTCCCATACATTTCTTCCAGCAAGGAGAATGTGGTCAGATACTTTTGCGTGTTACCGTCTGTAACTGCATTCGCAAGTGCAGTGCAGAGAGTGCTGCTCACACGCTTATCAGAGAGAAGTAAGCTTCTGGTCTGGTGAAGGCGGGATTCTCGTTCATCCAAATCAAGAATAAGAGAGTAAACTTCACACAGTTTCGGAATGGTCTGTTCAACCGCACTAAGGATTTTAGAGGTTGCGGACAGGTCGGAATCCAAAGTGCTGATGCCAAATACCCGGTCGGACGGAATCCTGGCTGCCATCATCTTTTCATTCAGCTTTGCATAGTCGTCCTGATACCAGTTCAGATATTTCTGAATATGTGGAATCCAGTTGTGTGCAATGCGTTCGGGAGAAGAAGCATCCAGTTCAAAAAATTTTGGAACACCTTGCGTTGCCAGCAGTTCTTCCCAATAAATAGCACATTTCTGACGTGCTTCCTTTAATTCGATAGCATGGAGTATCCGATCACAGTCTGCTGAAGACTGCGCCAGTTTACCGTTGATTGTTACACTTTCGTGTGCAGCGACATAATCCTTGTGGAACATCCGAGTCAGTGCTGGAATTTTTCCATTGGAGCCCAGAACAGTTTTGAGGGCCTCAAACGATGATTTTAAGCTGCATACAGTATCAGGCTGCGCAAAAACAATCTCTACACCGAATTGTTCTTCAACCAGCGTTTCTGCATAGCGGCAGGTTGCTTCAATCTGCTCAATCAACATCTCCCAGCGATGGAGATAAGAGCCGCCATTCTTGCCGTCTACCGCTGCGGATTTCATCCATGGGTCGATCGCTGAAAACTTGTGAACGTATGCAGAAAGTTCTTGCAGTGCATCACGCTTTGGATAGGAAATCGTGACCTGCTCAGTCAGACCATCGATCTCGATTAACTTTTCAATCGGATGATTGTAAATAGTCCATCCTTTGACCTGTTCAATTTGCTTTAGCCGGTCTTGCATAGAATGTATTTCTGTCTGAATGTGCTCGAATTCTGCCGGAGGCAGCAGATCAGCAGGATTAGGAAGACCGGCTAAAAGCTCGTCTTCATCCGATTCGGATACCATTCGATTGCTTCTATATAGTTCTGTCAGCTGTTCAAATGTCAGCGGCATAGGAGTATCCAGACGCACTTTGCCCGGAATATAAGATAAGTCTTCCGCATGAGTCAGCACAAACTCTGCGGCTTTAGACGGAGAAAATCCTTCTCCATTGTACACAATACAGCTGCATTCCTGATTTAGAATCGCAAAAATCCTGCGTCGAACGTCGGCAAGCTGGTCAATGACATTCCTGCGGTCCCCAGCAAGACGATTCATTTCTTTCTGCATTTCATGGGAAGTAGTCCTGGACATATAATCGGTAATACCATCCACCGAACGTTCCATATCAAGGTTAGAATCGTCCAGAACCGACACACACAGGCTTTGCAGTCCTGGTGCAACCTTTTCTTTTAAAACGCTCAGAGCCTTCTTGGTATGACTTGTCACAAGAACGCTCTTGCCCTGTGCGAGAAAATGCCCCAGCAAGTTTGCGATGGTGTGAGTTTTGCCAGTGCCCGGCGGCCCCTGCACCAGAACCGCATTGTACTGTTCGATGCGGTGTGCAATTTCCAGCTGCTCTTTGTTGGCCTCTTTAGAAAGTAATACATCGACACTTTCACCGCCAACAGCTGCAAGCTGTTCTTCGATGGATTCTTCGCCATCATCTTCCGGCAGATCGATTTTTCCGCCGCTCACAATATCAGAGATTGGTGCTGGGACAAACTCAGTCTGCTGTATATTTTCGATGATTTTTTCGATGGCTTTTGGAGTCCCATCCAGTCTCTTGCGGACGATATAGCAGGGTTCCAGAGACAGCAGTAAGCGATTTTTCCTGTTCCATCCCTCTGGAATACCATCTGCGGAGAAAATGCTGTTAGATGAAAGCTGACGTACCAGTACTTTTAGAAAGTCCGGAGTGCCTGTTCTGTCCAGTGGATGATAGTCATTTGTGCGCAGGTCATCGTTTAGGTGATTGATAGCATCCAGATTGATACCTTCTATCCTCTGAAACAGTACAGAATAGAGCTCAGACGAACTCTCTGTGTCATGAATGGAGATGATATTCTCCATTGCGTCATACGCAAGCCGTACACGATGGGTAAGTACAGGATGTACAATATCTGGGTTCTGCGCATCACGAATCATACCGTTCGCTGCAATGATTTCTTCGGTTTCGGCTTCTCGCTGCAACTCAAAATAAAGCTGATACAAGTCAGTAAACAGCTTTCGTGTTTTTTCAATGATACGTTGTCTGTCGGCCCATACAGTGCGCAGAACCTTCCAGTTCTGATAGGCTGTTACTCTTTCAGGATCATCTTCAAAGCGTTCAACGACAGAATCTTCTACAGAAGTTTCTTCCGTGTCAGAACTTTCAGAAGCAATGCTTTGTCTATGCATCACCTCTGCCTCTATATGATAATCGTTCCAGCCATCTGCCAGCCAGTCTGCGAAGCGTTTATCCGGAATCGGACATATTTCGAATTCCGGTTTGCAGATGGACAACAGTAAATCGTCTGTTGTTTCGCTCTCTTCCTCCACCTGATCTCGGTAGAAAACCTTAATATACTCTGGAAAAACAGGAATATCAGAAATAGCAAGATGCCATGGATAGTCATTGATCTTCAAAACGACTTTTTGTTTGAGTTTATTTAATTCCTTGATGAACTCAAACAGAGAAACCGTCTTTTCCTGTTCCGATAATGTTTGGACTTCCTTTACCTCCAACACCAGCACCTCCGAATACCCATGCAATCACCATAAAAACAAGTATAGTATTTTAACAATAACTAGTCAACAAAAAAGCCGATTCCGATACAATTTTGTCGAAAAAGAAACGGTTTGCACATCGTCCCTTTATTGTTTTTCTAAAATTCATTTGAAGTGAGGTGATACTGTGGGCGTTTATCTCAATCCGCGTCATAAAGGGTTTCAGCGAAATCTGAATTCCGCGATTTATGTGGACAAGACCGGTCTGCTGGAACAGACAAACTGTGTGCTCGAAACACAGCAGAAATTCCTCTGTGTCAGCCGTCCGAGACGGTTCGGCAAGTCAATGGCAGCGGATATGCTGGCGGCCTATTACAGCTGCGGTGAGGACTCATCCGAGTTGTTTGACAGGCTGCAGATCAGCCGGTCTGCATCGTATCGAAAAAATCTGAATCGGTACGATGTCATTAAAGTCAACATGCAGGATTTTCTCAGTATGACGCACAGCATGGATGACATGCTGGCAATGTTACAGAGATATTTGATTCGGGATTTGACACGTTCTTTTAAAGATGTTGATTTCTTTGACCGAACCAATCTCATTCAGATGCTCAAGGACATTTACGCAGAGACCGATCGCGCCTTTGTCATTCTGATCGACGAATGGGACTGTCTGTTCCGCGAGTACCAGCACGATCAGGCGGCCCAGAGAAAATACCTTGACTTTCTGCGGGTGTGGCTGAAAGACCAGGACTATGTGGCGCTGGCCTACATGACTGGTATCCTGCCAATCAAGAAATACGGCACACATTCGGCGCTCAACATGTTTACCGAATATTCCATGACCGACCCGGGTGAGCTGGCGCCGTTCTTCAGCTTTACGGAGCGGGAAGTGAAAGTTCTTTGCGAAAAGTACGAAATGAATTTCGAGGAAGCGCGGACGTGGTACGACGGTTATGAGCTGATCACGCATCGGCAGTCCGGCGATGTGCGGTATGCCATGTACAGCCCGAAATCGGTGGTGGAGGCTATGCTCCGCCATAAATTCGGTACCTACTGGAACCAGACCGAAACCTATGAAGCGCTCAAAGTCTACATTCAAATGGACATGGATGGCCTGAAAGACGCGGTCGTAAGCATGCTGGGCGGAGAAGCGGTGCGTATCAGCACCGGTACGTTCAGCAACGATATGACGACCTTTGCGACAAAGGACGATGTGTTGACACTGCTAGTTCATCTGGGTTATCTGACGTACAACAGCACGGACGAGACTGTCACCATCCCAAACAAGGAAGTTTCGCAAGAGTATATCAACGCAATCAGCACGATGGACTGGAACGGTGTGATGCAGTCCGTGCAGGCTTCTCGAAAGCTGCTGGAACCGCTGTGGGCACTGGACGCAGAAGCTGTCGCTGTGGGTATCGATCAGGCGCACGAAGAGATTTCGCTGCTGCAGTACAACGACGAAAATTCGCTTAGCTGTACGATCAATCTGGCCTTTTACTATGCGCGCGAGTATTACACGATCGTTCGTGAACTGCCGACCGGAAAAGGCTTTGCCGATGTGTGCTTTATCCCGCGTAAGCTGCATTTGGACAAACCGGCGGTCGTAATTGAACTCAAATGGGATAAGAGTGCCGCCGGTACGCTGGCGCAGATCAAGGAAAAACGGTACGGAAATGTGCTCAAGGACTATACCGGGAATCTGCTGTTGGTCGGCATCAATTACGATAAAACGGCGAAAAAGCATGAGTGTTTGATCGAGAAAGCAGAGAAACTGGGCGCGTGAGAGAAGAACACAAAAGTATTTGAATGATATCTCGGCATCAGAGCCTTGGTTTCTGCGGAAGCCAAGGCTCTTTTTTGCTTTGCGGGAGAAGTGTGGGATAGCAAGCAAAGCGAGTGGATAGCCACTCGCACTAGATTGTAATAATAGAGTGAGAAAGCAGAACATAGGAACAACTTTATGGTAGCCTTTAATATCTATAATAGAAAATGGAAATGAAGAGTAAGAATAATACTGTCTGCTGTAAATAATTGATAAAAAGGAATTGTGCTTCTTCTTGCTATCATGTATAATTATGATAGTATTTTGAAACATAAATGGATTTACAAGCGTTGTAACAATTGCGAGGTGATTTCCGTGAATATCAAAAATATGGCATCTGCTTTTTTTGACAGTTTCAGATCTACTCATGTGATCTTATATGTAGGACAAAACATTAGTGATGACGATTTACAAGAGTATATTGCAAAGTGTCCATGGAGTTGTGTGATTACTAGCAGACGCGATTCAAAGTTTTCTGAGCTCTTCTCTGATGAAGATAGAAAAATCTTTCAGTACAATTCTCGGTCCGAAATTCCAGTAAAACCGCTTCATCGAAAAAAGCTTCCTATTATGCGTTTATTTGGCGTAGAGGGGCAGAAAAAGGAAGAGGAAGAGGAAGAGCTTTCATGGCTGAAATCGGATCTCAGCGAGGATTCTGACTCGGATTATGATATGAGTCAGGCGAAGGAGTTCCTGCAATTCTTGCCGGAACTTTTAGACCATGTGAATCCGCTGGTTGTCGTGGGCATTGATTCAGATATTGACTGGAAAATACTTGATAATACACTGAATAAACTTCTATATACAAAGGCTACAGATGGATCTGTTTCTTTCTGGGGTGTACCGGAAACTGTTGAGCCGAAGTATACTAGCGTTTTGAAGGTTCTTCATGATCTATGCGAGAAAAAGAATTTTTCGATCTATACTAATTCTTTGGCTGAGATTATTCACCAGCGAGAAGCAGAATTCGATAGTGTCATGGACGATGAAGATGCTGCACCTGAGTTGGACAACGATATTTATTATCAGGGACAAAAAGCTACCAGTATTACCCAGAGTGATTTTCTGCTGTTCAAGAATGTAGGAACCTTGCTAACTGAACGTACAATCAACAGAATTCACCCTTTAGGACGTATTATGTCCAGAACATGGTTTTCTAATTTTTTGGAGTCTAGTGCGTCCTTAGGTCCGCAGTGGTATGGCTATCTGCCGCAGTCCACCTTCTATGTAAAGCGCAGTTATGAAGATGCACTGGTTCAGCTTGTTCGAAAGATGCTGGATGGACGGAGTATCACCGGCTCATCTTCTGTCAATCGTCCTATTATTTTAGCTGGTGATCCAGGAAGCAGCAAGAGTATTACGCTGGGTGCTTTGGCCTACCGCATTTTCAATGAAAAGATTCATCCTGTCATTTATATCTCTAAAGATTCCTTCCTGAGCGCAAACATCGGCACCGGCTTTGATGAGTTAGATGAAGCAATGCAGCTGCTGGAGAATAAATGTGATGTTGCAACCCGTATTCTGGTAATTTGGGATAGCTCTGCTTACCGAGCTGGTATGGAGCGTGCACAGGCACTGATGGAACGTTTGCAGAACCGCGGTCGCAGTTTCGTGCTGGTTTGCAGCAGCTACAGCATATATAGTCGCAAGGAAGAAGGGGAGAACGGCTGCTATTATTTGAGCGATAGCCAAAGTGGTAAGTTTGTCCCTTGCAGTGAGGACCAAGCCCAAGTATATGATAGATCCAATTGCTACTTTGTGAAAGCCATTCGGGAGATGAACGGAAAGGAGAAGTATGATTTTTGGCAGAGGGCAAAGGAGTATTCCGGCATTAATGAATCTACCTTATCTTATTTTAGAAAGAAACTTCTAGATGAGGGAAGAGATGAGATTTTCGATTACTATTATCTGCTGATCTCTGTGCTGCGTGAAAATTTGGAGCGAGGTCTGCAGTCCGAGCAGAGCAAGGTGTACCCATATGTAGAGAAGGAACTGCAAAAAGCCATTGGTGAGATTTACACTGAGGATAAGGTGGAGAAGAAACGTTCTCCTATATATCAGGCACTGTTGAAAGCTGGAATTGATCCTGCGTTGATGGAACGGGCAGAGGATGATATACCTGACTCGGAAGAGTTAGATAAAAAGCTGGATCTGTTTAATATGTGTGTGGCCATGTTCAGCCGCTTCAAGCTGGCTGTGCCGTATAGCCTTGTGTACACTCTGCTGTTAGGCGACAACAGTGAGGATCAGTACTCAGAGAGCAGTATGCATCTCTATAAAATCGTCACTTCTGAGATTCCATGGATTCACTACGGTGAAGATGAGGATGGAAACTTCTCCTTCCGTTTTCGTAATCCTTTGGAGGCGGATATTTTCTTACGCAACCACGATTGCACTGGTGAGCAGCAGGTTAAGCTGTTGTGTGATATTATAGATATCTATGGTTCGGATTATCGAAAGAGCAGATGCAAAGATCTTACCTTTACGGATAATCTGCAGGCTTTGCTGCGCCTAATAGGCCCTAATTCGAGTTATCCTCCTTTCAGGACCAGTCAGAATTATGATCACGAGAGCATACTGAAAAAATTGGATATCCTTATTGAAAGATTGGAAGAAATGCAGCATGATTACGGCGTTCCAGATGATGATGCAGGTTTTGCCACTATTATTGTGACCTTTATTCGAGAGTATTATGGATCTATCTGGAATCGGATGTATGCTCCCAATATCAGTGAAGAGGCCAAAAGGTGGGAACACGATCCACTGCATTTCGCTGAGGAAAGCTATAAGTATAGAATCAGTCAACTAGTTAAAGCGATCACGCTGGCGGAACAAAGCCTTGAGGATCTGAATCAAAAGGTTCATGGGCAGGACGCCAAATTTTATGGAGTGCAGCATTTGATGAACCAGCGCTATTCCCTGTCGGTAGAAATTGCCCAGTGCAATATGCGTCTGGAGGAGATTATCGATGCGTATAAGTGTTATTGTCAGGCTTACGGTAATACGCCGGATCCTGAGTATAGCAAGAGGAAACTGAGTTATCGGATTCTGTACAATCAGCTTTTGCCGGTAATCACCAGCAATCCTACAAACGGCTATGCCTATAATGCATTATTCAAGGCTTTTGAATGGATGTATGAGAAAGAGAATTTATCAGAGGCTAGGAAACTCCAGCACTTGAGCGAGATTATGCAGGTTGTGGAAACCTGTGAAACGATGGATCGGGAAATAGTCAACCGCGGCGGCCGTGAAAAAGATGAACTCACCGATCATATCAATCGTATCAAGGATTTAAGCACCGGGTTTCAGATCACCCTGCAATCCATACGCCGACATCGGAATGGTGAGCCTCCCGAAAATGAGAATCAGAAGATGTGCTTTACTCTATACGATGAGATGTTGGAGGCCAACAACGCGGCTGCGATCACCTTTATCTGCCAGAAAGAACTGCGAATCCCGAAGGGAACCAGAAAGCTCAATACTGATCAGTTAACGCGCTGCAGTACTGTCTACAACTTCATGAAAGAGGCGGATAACTTCGAGTGTATTTGTTCCAACGCTTATGCGTTGGCTATGATGATCCGCGTGGTGTGGATGTTATACAACAAAACGACCCTGACCAGCTCACCCGAGTGTCAGCTGACTCATTTGGATCATAAGCAATGGGTTGCAACGGTGTACAAAGGGAACATAATAAAAAACTTAATAATGGACTGCCAATC
>ERZ779889.2277-NODE-2277-length-16302-cov-3.850803_pt1 | contig 16302 bp, 8 predicted proteins | sample MGYA00511030_ERZ779889 | MGnify/ENA primary metagenome ERZ779889 (study PRJEB29588, sample SAMEA2160616) | human gut metagenome | biome: human gut; feature: human-associated habitat; material: faeces | place: Denmark | collected 2008/2010 ...
ACATGTCTATAGGCTCTGAATGTCTACATAAATATATAATTGTTTTCATTTTTAATTATTCTCCTTTTTTGTATTGCATATTAATTTTGCGCGACAATTTTATATATCGCGCAAAATTCACTAATTCTTATAAACTACAATATCGTATATCCATTCTCTATCCATTCTTAAAAAGATATCGCATCCCTCCTCTATATCATCAACTGTTCCAAGCGACGCTTTCGAATTCTTCAGCGATCTGTCATAAACATATATATTTGAGGCAACACGGGAACACTCTCCCCATATAGTATCATCTTTAAGCTCTGTAGTCCCGTCAAGATTTAAAGCAAACCGCTTTGCGGTTGGATAGCTCCTGCAACTTTACCTATGACTTTTCTTGTATTAGAATAAAAACCACCCTCATCTTTATACGTCAAATTACTTTCATCCAACAATAGCTTTTTATTAATAATCTCATTATTCGAATTAAGAGTAATTTGAATAATATCGCCCTCTCCAAGCTCAGAAGCGTCTACTCTCTTATCAAACATATACTCAACTGCCTTATTTCCACAAAAACCTTTAATCTGTGTTACAACTTCATCATTATCATTTACAGATGAAAGTATTTCGTCTATCAATAAAACTGAAGATCCTACAAAAGGTTCTGTGGAGTATGTATCAATTTCTTCAACAACCGCTACTTCCGGACAATTCTCATCTATAGCATAAACTTTTGCGCTATAGTCCTGTCCGTCACGCAGATAGTCACAGGTAGTTACACGATAAAGCCCTTCATCGTCAAGATTAGCAGGGATTGAAAAAACCAGCGTGTCTGTAAGAAAATACGTTGAATTAAACGAACGGTTTGCATATAGATATTTCCCGCTCAATTCTGCAAAATTCATTTCTTCTCCGCTTGCATTACTTACTCCTGTCTTAATTTTGCTAATAAGTCCTTGTGAATTGAGCGTATACGCAATCAACTGAGGTGTTAGCTTATTTTCACCGCAAAGCTCCTCTTTTTTTAGGGAAGTATTATTGAATTTTACTTTCTTTGCAAGTTCAAAGTTTTTCCATTCTCCTGTTTCAGTAAATACTTTTATGCCGGCTTCTTTCGTATTATTATCATACCAAGCATTTGTCATATATCCATATGAATTACTTTTACTCATGCTATATTCCGCATAAGCAATTCTTCCTTCATAGTCAAGTCTAAAAAGATATGTTGAACCTGCACCGAAATCAGTGTTCGCAAGATTTTTACCGAACTTATATTTTGTTCCGTCTATAACAACGCCTTCTTTATCCGCCCGTTCAATTATACCTGAAACATTTTTTGAAGATATCAGTAATTTGATATACTCTTTGTCCTTTGATACAATAGCCTTTATAACGTCACCGGTTTTAATCTGTGAAAATCCGATTTTCTCATCACCGTTATACATTTCGATTGTTTTTTCGTTTTCATCAAGTATGAGATTCTCACCTTCGTCAATCATATTGTATACTGTTTTTGTATTCTCTGATATGCGCTGGACAACAACCGTCATATAATCAGATATAAGAATTGTATCAATTTTTTTATCGCCGTCATTGTCAATAAGTGTTACATTTCCGTCTTTTGGTAATAATTCTGTATCCGTAATTTCAGGGTATGCTTTTCCATTATATATATAGTTGCATATAGGCGAAATTTTTATTTGTTTTTTCTTTTTATTGTTATAAAAAATAAATTTCTGTTTTGTAGTTGTCGGGTCAATGTCCTCGCTGTCTATATTATATATGGTATTATCATTTGTCGGACGAATATATATAAGTTCATAATCTCCATTAGTGTCTTTATAGTAATATGATACCTTTTGACCGAAGTATTTATTTGCAGATGTGCTTCCTTTCATATAATTTACATGGTCAATACATACGCTGTCCTTTGAAACAGCGCTTGCTCCTGTATACGAGGTTATTCCGTCATCGGTAAGAATGCCCTTGCCCGAATATATTTCGCGATGTTCTAAAATTGTTTTACCCCTGCTATACTCATTATTCGTTGATTCCATAACAGGAATATCCAAAGCATTAACAATCAATCTTGCCATCGCGCCTCTTGATGTATCCTGTTCACCTATACCATCGAGAAGTCCAATTCTCGCCGCTTTCGTCTTATACCCTAAAGGATATGCCAAGTCACCCATATCATAACCTAACGCACAAACAAGCATTTTCACAGCTTCGTCACGCGTTATCGCCCTTTCAGGCTCAAATTTGCCGTTTCCTGTACCACTAATTATACCAAGATATTCCGCAGTTGATATATATCCTGTCATTTCTTCGGTAACATCTGTAAAATCGCATTTTCCGCTTGATGATTTCGCCATTTCATCATAGCCTAACATAGACACAACGCATTTCACAAACTCTTCACGCGTCATTATAAAGTCACCTTTAAACAGTTTATCAGTATAGTTATCCATAATTCCCAAAAGTCTCAGCAACGTTGCATCTTCCTCATAGGCTTTACCAACTGCATCAGGCGCGGGATCATCCGGATTTGAAGTTTCATTTTTTATTATAATTGGCTGTACTGTTACGCTATCCAGATAAACCTTATTATCCTTCATCCAGTTGCCGAACATAACACCTCCTGTTATAGGCATTTCTTCAGCATCTGTATCCGTAACCTCAAGTTGCTTTTCCCCATCAAAATATATTCTAAGCGTCATTGACTTGTCAGGATTTCTGATTGCATCAATAGATATATCATGCCATTGTGAAGCATCGGCGTTTATGCTTCCAGACCATCCCTGTGCAAAAAAATCTCTTGACGGGAGAGTTGGATTAAGTCTCTGAATTCCAAACCCGTTCGAATTGTAATAGATAAGATAAGTCTGCGATCCTCCCTGCGATTTCATGCGAAAAAGCATTGTCGGGTTTCCCTGCGCAGACCAATCCTTTGTTTTTAATCGAAATGTCGCCCTATATGAATTCTCCCAGCCCAGCTCGCTGACTTTAGGATTATATGTGACAGTTTCCTTTTCGCCCAATACAACGGCATTGGTTCCTTTAACGCTTTCTATTGTCGGGTTTCCTTCTTTTACCCAATTACCAAACCCTGAATCAAAATTCTCATTAAGTAAGTCTGTACCATATTCTACAGCTTCTACACAAATTCCGGAAAGAAGTATAAAAAGCGCCGACAAAATTGCAATAAATTTTTTCATTTTATTTTCTCCTTACTTTGCATAATTCATATATCATTTTTGCCGCTTGTGCCCTTGTAACCATTGCTTTGGGCGCAAAAATTCCTTCGTCCATACCGTTTATTATGCCTTTTTTATACAAAAGCTCGACACTGTTTTTTGCGTAGTCGGCAATTTCATTTTCATCGAAAAATACGGAATATTCTCTCTCGTCATTCGCATCTATACCAATTATGTTCATACATCTTGCGATAACCACAACCGCATCCTCACGGGTCATTGAATTGCCCGTACCAAATAAATTATCGGAAATACCACTTATAATACCTGTTGAATATGCAGTCTTTATATAATCGTAATACCATGTATCAGGCAACACGTCATCAAACGCAAAATCTGTATCACCTTTAAGGCCCGAAAATTCAACTATCATTTTAGTAAATTGTTCTCTTGTAACATTATCTTGAGGGCTGAATTTTGAATCACCCGTACCATGAACAATGCCCTCTTTGTATAAATATTCCACAGCTTCTTTTGCCCATTCAAAATTCTCCATATCAGAGAACAAACTTGTCGTTACCGTTTCCGAAGGCTGAACACCACTCTCCATTCCTCCTTCAAGAGAATTCGAACCGTTCGGTAATTTCCAAGAAGGCTGACTACCCGCCATAATTCCTCCTGAGGAACCTGCACCTCCACCAGAGCCGCTGCCCGCACCTCCTGCACTCGGAACTTTATAGGTTTCAAGCTGTGCAATAAATTTATCAACAAATACTGAAATGCTGTCCGCACCTCCCTGCGGCAGACTAAGAATTGTCTGTTCGTTTACAATAATCTGCATTGTTGCATTATTCGCATAAGCTGAAAACTTTGCATTAGCTTTAATTCCCATATACTCGGCATACTTTTTTACCACATTTGTAAGCGATGCCTTATTCGCATTTTTTAGCTCACATACTACTACTCCGTCTTTCATAGCCTTTTTAACTTCGGATATGTTATTGTACTTTTTATGCTTAAGTATGTAATCTAAAACAAAATTAAATGTATTAGTATCCTTTGAAATATCAGTCCCATCAACAACAAAACTAATGTATCCACCACTTTTAAGTTCTGCCGAAAGTTCACTTACACTTGTTGAATTATTTATCAAAGCTGTTGCAAACGCATCATTATACTTTGTTTGAAATTCAGAAATTGCGTCATATGGCTTTGACTTAAAAATAATTTCCGCAATATCGCTCTGCAGAGTAGTATATTTTCTATAACCTTCAATGTTTATTCCCATTGATTTAAAACTGTTTTCATTAACATCAGCAAGTAACAGTGTTTTTATTTCCGCACTTGTTTTTTTCTCATTGAGCGTTTTTAACAAATTATTTTGATTTTTCAAAGAAACATATTCAAGCGGCTCGCTTTTCTTTTCAAATCCTTCAGATGCAATATTTACCGTATATGAACCCGTTGCATCATAGTCTTGCATGAACTTATCAGGCATATTAAATACCACAGAAAAATCTCCAGCTTTATCACATATCACTTCATCTGCAAATACTACATCCTTATATTCTGTAGCCTTAACCGTTTTTGAAACAAACACAGAAACTTTGCTGTCAGACGCTGCTGTACCGCTTACTGTTATTTCTGTACCGTTTCCTCTTATGTTTACATCAATTCCTTCAGCCGCCTGAGCTGGGAAGCTCAGGCAGAGAAAGGCTAATATAAATAATAAATATTTTTTCATGAAAATTGTCTCCCTTTTTATTTACCTCCTATACGGATATACGCTATTTCAGCGTCCATATTTCCGCCTACTTTAAATCCGTTTTCGTAAGGATGCAATGACTTTGAATACTTACTTGATACTTCTTTGCCATTGATGATCAGACGCTGTGTGGCACCGTCATAGCAAGCTATAATATGATACCATTCATCTTCAACCGGACAAACATCAGTACTGCTCAAATCATTAAGCGATTCATCCGAAGTTATGAGCAAACGTATCTGATCATTGGCCGGCATATAACGAAATTCAATTTGTCTGTCTATAAATCCCTTGCCGGATATAGGTGAAATAATTTTTTGTTCCGCCGGATCGTGCTGTCTCAAATCGTTATACTTATATACAATCTCAAAGTAAACTTTATCCTTGAATATGAGATTATCGCCCTCAAATGTTAGATAATCTCCATTTTTCAGAACATATCCCGTTCCATACGGATTTTCAGCTCCGTGACTCGTAAATTTCACACCCTCAGGCAAATTATTAGGATCCATATTCCAGTCGACAACCATATTGTCGATGTTATATTCAGTTTTTGCCTCTTCAGCTGTCATCATTTCCGGATATTGCATTCGTGTCACTGTCAAAGTATCATTCATCTTCATCGGCTTTATGCCGGTTATTGACACTTTAAGCTCCGCTCCGCTGTCTAAAATGCCATCTCCCAAAGGCAATTCAAAATCGTAATTTCCGAGAATCTCGCTCTGCTTTATCGGTATTTTAACATCAGCAGTTTTTCCGAAATAATTTCCACTCACAGAAATTTCTGCTGAAATTTCTCCTCCGCTGTAATTTTCTACACGAACAGTTCCGTTGATTTTTTCCGGAAGTGATTCAAGCGAGCTATAATTTTCCAAATCTATCTTTGTCTGCACCATTACAGCATCAGTATCCGACACAACACCTTGGCTTTCATCGGATGCAGATATTTCTACATACGGAATAATCTTTGAGCTCTTAACTTCCATTGTGCCGCCAATTGCAAGTTCAACAACCGGATTGTTCTCATTATTTACATCAAAGTACGGATATGTAAACACAATTCCGTTCGCTGTCTTTCTATAAGAAAGCTCTTTATTTGTTCCATCCGGATAATGTGCTGTCAACTTTGGATTATCAATATCTGTCGGGACGCAAATCTCAAATGCCTCTGCTGTTGTAAGCGCATAAATCTCTGCGCCTGTATCGGTTTTCCGCGTCATTATTGTTTTCGCATCATCAAATGCATGACCGTTATACTCGTCATAAATTCCGCCGTATACCTTGCCGTCTGCCGATTTAAAGTCAAATCCGTATTTCGCTATAACATCATTCTTATTTCTATAAGGTGTTTCTGTAAGATTAGCGGTGACTATACTACCCTCATAATTTGCACGCTCTATGCCCGTAGATTCGTCATACTCTATCTCGCTCATAAGCTCTTTTCCATACAGATATGGTTGAACAACATCTGCCATCATAGCGACATTCCTAAACGCTCTCCATTTACTGTCGCTTGGGTTACTCTCCGACTCAATACCATTTTTCAGATGAATATTATATAACAATGAATATGAAAGCGACTTATTTGATGTCTGTCCCTCGCTTGTAGAGAGATTGTGAGGATACTGCTGAATATATTTTGAAAAGAATAATGGGAATATGTCTTCGCGCGTACGTACTATATTTCCGCGCCCATTCATATATCCATCCATAAGTGTTTTGTTATCCAGTCCCCAACGTGCATTATACATAAATCCCGCAGTGTATGGTACTCGAATTGCCGAACCAACTTCTGTAAATACCGGATTTCTATCCGAATACCACTTAAATTGTTTTGCTATAGCATCATACATATCATCTGGCGATTCTGCATCGGGATGGAAATCATACCTGTGAGTATAGCTTGTTATTGCGCCGATTACGTTTGTAAAGAATGTATTAGCGCCCATACCGGTCCACTTATCAAAATACTTATGATACTGTTCTTGCGCCTTCTTTGAAGACGGCGAAGCAAGATAACCCGGTTCAATCCAAATACCTTGCTGTGGCTTTCCATCAATTCTTACCATAGCTAAAGACGTTTCATCTTCTACTCCGATATCCTTTGCAAAGTCACTGCCCTCTGTATAGTAATATATACTCTGTCGCGGCAGGAACATCTGACCTAAATCATTTGTTATATGCCCAATGGCATCGGCGAGTTCTTCCTCTGTTCCATAAATCTCACTCGGTGGGAAATAATTCGGGAATGGATCGAAATAATCCCCGACTTCATTTCCATTCTTATCGGTTCGCTTATGCATTGTCTTGTTTCCGATATGATGCATAGGCATTCCCGGAAGTGCGTCAGCAAACTTCTTCATATCTTTGAATTTCACAAATGTTGAAAACAGCTGATAAGAGTGCGGCATCTTATCTCTGATACTCTCCTGCGCCTTTTCATCAAGAGTACGCATTTGAGGATAGTTAGATTCACACCATTCAACCGCTGCATCTTTAAGTGTGTCATATACGCCTATTGATACCTTCATAGCATCTCTTGACTCACCCTGTTCCGCCCAAACAACGGTGCCTTTTTTGGTGGTGAAAAAGCCTTTATTTTCCTGCGGTCCTTTCATTTCTGACTGCGTTGCACGGATTTTTTTGTCACTCTTGCCATACTCTGGCTCCACATAGTGAACAAAGAACGGGTTATCACCGTTTACGATAAAGCCGTTAAACATATATCCTTCGGTATACTGCTGAAAATTTACATTCTCATATTCTATGGCGTATCCTATCTGGTCTACAATAACGGTGTTATTTTTAGAATAATTAACCCTCCACCCCGTCGGCGATTCAATAAACTGGAGCGGATATTCTGATTTATTTTTAACCGTTGAATCAATATACACATTCTGACCGGAAAGTGTAAAATACATAGTTACATCAGAATCTTTATGTGAATAATCGATGGTAAGCTTACCCGTATTTTCGTCATACGAAGTACCTGTAACCTCTGCCTGTAAGCTGGTTGCTGTACAATTTCCCATATCCCATCGCTGACCGTAGCTGATCGGAAATGATGCTTGTGAGGTGTCCACCCAATTTGTTGCGTTTGAAGCCCTTACATTATTGTCTACATAGTAGCAAGTCCAAATTGGATTTTCATCACCCAAAATGCTTACCTCAGAGCCTAAAATTTTCATAAATCTGATAGCCTTTTCATCAGGTTCCAAGGCAAGAATTACATTATCTTTTGTGTAAATTTTACTATTTACCAACAGCGTAGAATCATATGTAATATTGAGTTTCTTTTCTTCATCATCATATGAGACCGTTGCGCCAAAAGGCTCCAATACGGCTCTTACCGGAACGTATAAGACTCCGTTTATAACCTGTGCCGTTGCTTGCATATCCACTTCATTGCCGTTTACGGTATAAACAGAGGAATTTGCAGGAATTTCAATTTTCATTCCGTATTTTTCCGCAACAAGCCCGCTTTCTGTATTGGAAGTAACGGTAACTTCTGCAAGCTCTGCTACTTTTGCCGCATCCATAAGTGCTTGTGTTCCTTCCATAATAACAGTTGTATCAACCCTGTCATCATTAAAGTACACATCTACCGCCTTTTGCTTTCTGCCCTCGGCATACAGCTTATACATAGGATCGGTTATTGAAATGCAGTTGATTTCATCTATGTATGGACGAACCTCTCCCGTACATTCTACAGCATAATCACCGCGAAGATATGGTTTGTCTGCATCCTTTACACTCGCAACAAGCTTTCCGTCAAAATATGCATTCAGTGTAACTTCGCCTTTTTCATCATTAATTGTTTCAAAGGCGACCTCATAATAATTCTTTGAAGAAATATTCATTTTAGCACTTGTTGCGAGTGCCGTTACAACATTTGACGGTGCAACCTTTTCTATAACCGCGCTGTTGCCATAAAAACGCAGCCTGTAACTCATATTTCCCGCCTGATAACGACTGTATATGGAAAAACCGTTACCGTCTTCTGCATTCCAGTCGCTGTTCTTCATATTAAGAACAACTGCGCTGCTGTTGCTCTGCTCTTTTTTTGCAAATGGATACACTATTTTTGAATATGCGGAATATCCCTTTGTTGTCATTACGTTTTTACCCTCGTCAACCTGCACAACCCATTCACCTGACGTATCACCCTTTGTTTCAGCAGGTCTGATTTCATCTGAATTTACTGAATATACAGCACCGCTCTCAAAATTTTCATAATAATACGAGGACTCTGTTTCAAGCGAAACACTTGCAAAATAAGCTGTAAGCCCATTTGCATTCACACTTGAACCCATACCCGAAAGTGGGGTTGCATCATATACAGTCATAACAACCGCATTATTCATCATAGCGCGAATAATTCCATCCTTCACTGCAATTTTAACATTATTCCAATCGCCTAAATCTACCTTTTTTTCTGCAAGGATGGTATTATTCTTTAAAATCTTTGCCTTTTTTTCTTTCGGATAGATTAACAGCCTATATGCACCCGAATTGTCCTCCCCTATTGAAAGTCCGGCATAGCTGCCTGAGCTTGCATCTGACATACGTATATCGGCAGAAAAGCCGTACTCAACGGTATCTGTTTCTTTCATTGATAGATGTGCATTCTCCCCTGAAAGCTTAAGTACATCCCTTCCGTCAATCTGCTCAACGGTTGCACCATTTGAATTTGATGCAATCGTTCGAGAATCAAAACTCTCAGAAAACAAATTATTTTCTCCCTGATAAGTGAAGTTACCTTCAGCGAAAACACTACCGCAAAACAATATCCATGCCGCAAGCGCCGCTGTTACTATTTTGATTGTTTTCTTCATATAATCTATGTCCCTCCTCCTAATTATTCCGTCTGCTGTGCCGCCAAATTTGCGACTACGGATTGGGCAATAGGAATCATTGTATCCCAGCCGTCCCACGCAAATACTTTCATCTTAGTTGCCGCACCTGAATTGATTTTCATAGTATACTCTTCCTTTTTGTCCGCTGCCGTCAGAGGATATGTAACAGTAGCGTCAATAATTTCATCACCATTATAAAGCGCAATGATGAACATAGCTTCAACCGTTTCATAACTCTTATTATCAACAGTTAGCTTTGCTGTTATATCTTCATTGGCAGCAAAGGTTTCCGGAGCTGATATATTTGCTATAACATCCCCTGCCTCAGGGTCTCTGATTGTGATTGAATCAATTACATTTTCTCTGTCATTAGTGGTAACAATACTGAAACCTCTGCCGTGCGAAGCCGCTGTTAGCGGATATTGGTCCAAAAGCGCTTTTACATCTGGATCATTTTCAGCTAAACTCTTCGCAACCGAACCGTCGTCAAGATAGTTAATTTGCTCCACTCCGTTTACTGTGTAACGTATTCTTACCGCATCCTTGCCCTCAGCCGTCTTTTCATCCGTAAGTCTTAATTTAACTTCAAACATACTGTCGTTGGGAACTGAAACCGTACCCGGAGTATTTGCCAGTACTGTACCCCATTTTGCATTAAGACCAAGTGTTGAAGTTCCTCCGTTATCAATATAATAATTGGCATTGGTTCCATCAACACCGCCTCTTATGTACATTTGTGATAAGTCTGTTGCATTTGTTTTCATCTTTATAGTCATTTCAACATCATCCCATGAAGCTGTTGAATTTTCATCCGCATAAAGACAAATTTCTGTTTTATTAGTCGTTGTTATCGTTCCGTCATCATTCAGTATGACATTCTTAACACCCGATGTACTGTTTCCCACCTTATATGCTGACCAATCTGAAGCGTAATTAAATTCTTCAACAAAATAATACGGTGTTCCTGTTACAATAACGTTATCAAACTTAGTTGCAAGATTATTACTCTTCAAAGCTACCGAACCGTAAAGTGTATTTTCATTTGTGCTGATAGGTGCGTTCAAAACTGCTTTACCGTCAACTAATATTATAGCCGAGCCATCCTTTACACTTATACCGATTTTATGAATTGTATCTGCCTCAAAAGCTGGAATTTCTTTGCTTGCAATAGTACTCGCTGTTCCGTTTACCATTGACTGAATAAAAACGGTTCCTTTGTTTTCTTCTGATGCATGAGGCGAATATGCACCCATTATGTAGTTATTCGCATTTACATATCTTGCAATGATTCCTGCATAATTTTCAAGAGATGCATTTGACGGCATTGAATTAAACTTCACGTCTGTTTCAGCCTCAATATTTTTCCAGTTCTTATCGCTTACAACAAGCATACCGTTATCATTCTCGGTTGTTATATAGTATTTATCAGCATTTTCACCTTCTGTTACAATTTCTGTATTTGTCCAATTATCCGTGCTGTTAAAGCTCTCTGTATAAATTGACTTGTCACTGCCTGTTATATCCCTTAATTCATAAGATTTAAGAGATAGCTTAGTAACCGATTGTGTTGTTGCTAATTCAAAACCTCCTGCAAGAATCCTATTTGGCCACTCTTCGGGATTATATGTAACAGGCGCGTCATCTTCCCATTTAAGATGTTCATCGCCGTCTATGTACAAAGTCATTGTAACCTTGCTAAAATCCGAATTGGGTTCTGTAACCACTCTATATGTATGATACTTTCCATCGTTAGCATACGGTCTGAAGCCATAATTATGCCCATAGCCATCGTTCTTTACCGCATCCTGGTGCTTATTTGCACCATAATTGTCGCCTAATGCATATCCGTCGCGCCAAATCCTTGCAAGATACGTTGCGGCGTTATTAGCATTCACACATGTTCTGAAATGCAAATTCTCCCATCCCATATTTCCACCACTTGCATCGACGTCATCTGGACCATTGTCTATTCTCATAACAAATGTGGCTTCTGTTCTTGCAAAGTCTGTACCCTTATCGGAATACTCCCACTCGCTTTGTCGTATCCGTGCTGTCTGTGCACCGCTGATGAGCAGTGAATCATCCTGCGGGGTATATGCACCATCGGTAAAAGTGATGCCATTTGGGTCGTTTTTCCCATTACTATCTGTCATTATCCATCCTGTATTCGCAAACTTTTGATGCAGAAGCGTATCTTCCTCTCTTATATTTAGATTGGTGATTTTAAGCTCCTGACTAAGCGTTTTAAACTTAGCATAATTGCTCGTTGCTTCCTTATTGAAATTATCAATTCCCGTATAGTCCTGAATTAAAGTAATTCCGTCCAGTTCAAAACGAACAACGCCGTGTTTTGCCTGAAGCGAAATTTTATAATCCGTATCTGCCGCAAGTTGCTTTTCTGCTGTTGTGATTGGTGTTTCTACACCGCCTACACATTTTAAAAGCGTAAATGTACCGTTTGACGGAGTGTATGTTAACTTGAAATAGTTATTTTCATCCACATATCTTACATAAACTTCAAAAGCCTCACCATCTTGTTTCCATTCAGCCGCATTTACAGATATGTCAAATGAAACATCTTCTTTTTCAGCGGAATATTCATAAGTAAATTCCGCATTTTCTGTGGCGGACGTCTTCAGATATTTTATCTGGTCGCTTCTGACTTCTCCAAGTCCTGAATCCGGCATTATATTCCAGATTTCAGAATTTAATCCATTTTCAAATGTGTCCCCAAATAACTTTTTTTCTTCCGTCTGTGCAAATCCAACAGTAGAGAATATACTTGTTGCTGTAATTACTGCTAAAATGCATGACAATTTCTTTTTCAACATAGCTTTCAACCTCTTTCCTTAAAATTATTTATTATATGTCCGATTATATAATCTATAGCACCTTTTATAAGTGTATAAATCATATACATACTATTGTAATTTAATTATAGCATATTAAAAATACTATAAACATGTATTTTTTCGTCTTTATTCTTTGTTCTTTCGTGCTTGTTTCACCCCCATATACCTTCTCAATATCCGTTTTACAAGTCCTATAACACTTTGCTGTCTCAACAAAAACAATAATGTAATTATTATATGATTACATTATTGTACATTACGCAAACCCTTATGTCACGGTATAATTACAATATTGATTACATAAACGGAAACCGCTCAAAATGTGTTATAGTTAAGTTACCACACCAAACGACAAAAGGAGAGATTTCATTATATAAATACTATAACACAAGATATGAAGTTTAGGCAAACATTAATTGAATATTCTTTAAAATATGGCGTTACTAAAGCTGCCATACGCTACAAAACCAATCGACAATATGTTTACCGCTGGAGAAAGCGTTATGACGGCACAATACACTCCTTAGCGGATAAATCACACAAACCGCACAGTCACCCAAATCAACACACTGAAAGTGAGTTAAAACTCATATCCGATATGCGCCGCCGTAACCCCAACGATGGATTGGTTGTATTTTGGGTTAAGCTCAGACAACGCAAATATTTTCGTTACAGGTATGTGGAGGCTTTTGAGGAACACAGCAGTTATTCTTCGGCTATATTTTTGGAGCATATGTTAAAAGCTTTTAAATTCCCTGTCGAATGTGTGCAGACAGACAATGGAGCAGAATTTACAAAGCGGTTATGTCCGGGGAAAGCTACACCTACAATGTTTGAAAATCAATTAAAGAAGCATGGAATTGAACATAAGTTAATTCGTCCTTATATACCAAGACATAACGGCAAAGTTGAACGTTCTCATCGTAAGGATAAGAGAGTGTGAGAAAAAGTCTGTAAAAAATAATCCTTCTATGATAGAATATAAATAAATCATAGGAGGAATTTTTTTATGGCAAGACGTAGACGAGAAAGAATGAGTGAAGGAAAGAAGAATATCATTGCCGGATTGATTCAGGAATACAACATCAAGACAGCAGAAGATATTCAAGAGGCACTAAAGGATCTGTTAGGCGGTACTATTCAGGAAATGATGGAAGCTGAACTGGATGAACATTTAGGCTATGACGAATATGAACGTAGTGACAATCCGGATTATCGAAATGGAGTAAAACACAAAAAACTTCGTAGTTCTTATGGCGAGATACCTATTGATGTTCCACAAGACCGTGACGGTGATTTTGAACCGCAGATAGTCCCTAAACGAAAGAAGGACATATCAGCAATAGAGCAAAAAATCATTGCTATGTCTGCAAAGGGCATGACAACAAGACAAATTTCTGATATTGTGGAAGATATATATGGTTTTGAGGTAAGCGAAAGTATGGTAACCGCAGTTACAAATAAAATATTACCTCAAATAGAAGAATGGCAACAACGCCCTTTATCAGCTGTGTATCCGATAGTTTTCATTGATGCAATCCACTTTTCGGTTCGTGATGAGCATATAGTGAAAAAGATAGCTGCATACATAATTCTTGGTGTAAATGACGAGGGTAAGAAGGAAGTTTTAAGCATAACCATTGGCGAAAATGAGAGTGCGAAATATTGGCTGGGAGTTTTAAATGGACTCAAAAATCGTGGTGTTAGAGATATATTAATATTATGTGCAGACGGTTTATCAGGGATAAAGGAATCAATAGCAGCAGCCTATCCAAATACGGAGTATCAGCGTTGCATTGTCCATCAAGTGCGCAATACATTGAAATATGTAGCGGAAAAAGACAAAAAAGCATTTGCAAATGATTTAAAGAGTATATACCATGCACCGAACGAAGAAAGCGGATACGAACGTATGCAGAGTGTCACAAAAAAATGGCAAGAAAAGTATCCTAATGCGATGAGAAGATGGGAAGAAAATTGGGATGTTTTATCACCGATGTTCAAATTTTCAGCAGAAGTCAGAAAAGTTATGTATACAACAAATGCAATAGAAAGCCTTAATAGCGTACTTCGTCGATTGAATAGCCAAAGGAGCGTATTTCCGAGCGATACAGCCCTTTTAAAGGCACTGTATTTGGCAACCTTTGAAGCAACAAAGAAGTGGACAATGCCACTTAGAAATTGGGGCAGAGTTTACGGAGAACTGTCAATTATGTATGATGGACGACTTGTTTAGCATATATTTTTACATTTGTATAGTGTGAAAAATACGGTCTTTTGCAAGACCGCTCTTGACGCGGAAGAAAATCCGTGCTATATTACAAAAAGGCAGATAAGCTGAATTTTGCTTATCTGCCCAAATAAAACTAAGTATTTTATCATAGAAAAATTAATTTACAGAAATAATCTCACACACTCGATTTGTTTGATAAAAAACTTATCTTTTTGAGAACTGTGGAGCACGACGAGCGGCTTTTAGACCGTACTTCTTTCTTTCCTTCATTCTTGAGTCTCTTGTAAGGAAGCCTGCTGACTTAAGGTCTGCTCTGTAAGCTTCTGTATCAACTTCAAGAAGTGCTCTTGAGATACCGTGACGGATTGCACCGGCTTGACCTGTGAAACCACCGCCTTCAACTTTTGCGATTACATCGAACTTATCTGTTGTCTTTGTAAGTTCAAGTGGCTGACGAACGATAATCTTTAGTGTATCAAGACCAAAGTATTCATCGATTGTTCTGCCGTTTATTGTGATTTTTCCGTTGCCCGGAACAAGACGAACTCTTGCAACAGAAGATTTTCTTCTACCTGTACCGTAGTATTGTTCTTTAGCCATTTATATTGTCCTCCTTACTTTATTTCGCCTGTCCAAGCGATTGGATTTTGTGCTTGATGATCATGTTCTGTACCCTTGTAAACACGAAGTCTTGTAAGAGCTTTTCTTCCGATTGTGTTGTTTGGAAGCATACCGTTTACAGCGTACATAACAGCCTTTTCAGGTTCTTCTGCCATAAGCTTGTTGTAGTGGATTTCCTTAATTCCGCCTACCCAGCCTGTGTGGTAGTAACGAACCTTTTGGTTAAGCTTATTACCTGTAAGGATAATCTTATCAGCATTGATAACGATAACGTGGTCACCGCAATCTACGTTTGGTGTAAATGTAGGTAAGTGCTTACCTCTTAAAATGCTTGCAACTGTTGCAGCAACACGACCAAGTGGCTTGTCAGCTGCATCAACAACATACCACTTTCTTTCTACGTCTTGTGGCTTTTGCAAATAGCTTGAATTCATAGTTGTGTCCTCCTATACTTAATCTATTCATGTTAAAGCTTACTTCTTTAACTCACAACGGCTATTTTACTATGTTTTTTGCTCATTGTCAACACTTTTTGAAAAATTTTTAATAAATCAAATAACAATCTCTTATTTTCTCTTTATTTCTCATTAATACTCTTTAAATCACAACTTTCATTTTAAGAATTGCTGTATTATTTTGTTCACTTGACTAATAATATTTTATGACATATAATAAGAATATACGACAAAAAGTATTGGGGTGAAGTGATGAACAAGGTAAAAGAACAGATTAAATTTGATTTTGCGAACAACTGTTTTGATGTGCTTAGACTGTACAGTGCGTTTTACGTTAT
>ERZ779889.2280-NODE-2280-length-16281-cov-3.579132_pt1 | contig 16281 bp, 12 predicted proteins | sample MGYA00511030_ERZ779889 | MGnify/ENA primary metagenome ERZ779889 (study PRJEB29588, sample SAMEA2160616) | human gut metagenome | biome: human gut; feature: human-associated habitat; material: faeces | place: Denmark | collected 2008/2010 ...
GAGCATCTGACTGTTAATCAGAGGGTCCTTGGTTCAAGTCCAAGAGGAAGAGCAAGAAGGTTCGTCATTGCGGCGAACCTTTTTTGTTTTAATAAAGTTCCAACCTCCGATGTTCTGAGATCCTTCACTACGTTCAGGATGATAAAGGAAAGGATATGTGAAAAGAGTTAGACCTAAAACGATACTTTACGCTAAACCGATGGTTTTGTACACAAAGTAGTCTCAATAGCCGGCGAAAGTAACTTCGTAGGCCAATGAGAGTAGTCTCGTACGATTGCCGGAATATAGTGATAAAAAGTATCCCATTCTTCACCTCGCCAGGCACAAGAATGGGATGCTACAAACAAAACAAACAACAAGGCTATCTGTCACAGACGGCCATTGTATATGGTTACTTAGTCAAAGTGATTTTATCATTTCTTTTTATTTCATCCAAAGTCGTAGACAGTTGATAAATAGCACCGTCATCGGCTTTATACATCACATGCAAGGCTTCCGCCCAACCGAAATCAAACTCTCCTTTAAGACGCAATGTATACGCTCCACCTTGACCGATAACAAATGCACCGATACGAGTACCGTTGCGTTGGGTAATGATATCAACGTTAGCTCCTTGAGGTATAGGGTTATCCGCGTTTTCATAACAGATAGTGCCTGTCATGGGCTTATTGGTCACCCTTATTTCAAGGGGAACAAAAGCAACTTTATCTGCTTCGCTCTTCACTACAATTGTTTCGGCCGTCACAACTTTGCCATCCTTAGGAGTGAGCCTTAAGCTGTTAACGGGTAGATTATCATAACCGTTACCGGTGTAATAATTTTGTGCCGTATATTTATAACAACCGGTTGAAACAAGTTGTGCACTTTCTACAACAAAATTATTCGTATAAATATAACAATCCACTGCTTGTCCTGGAGACACTTCTATCATTGTTCCACTTGTCAGACTCGATACCCGCCCGTCTACCGGACGCTCTACGGAGTTCACATCCAAATCAACCACTATATCCGTATGATACTCCGCCTCTATGGAACGAGTTGTATTTCCCGCATCCACATCCTTATCACTTACAAAATAGAAAGGATCAAAGTAGGAAAGCTCAAAGCTGGCAGAACGATAGGAATCATCATTCGGTACAGCAATACGGATAACATCAGCGCATAAAGGCTGTTTGGTTTTAAAAGGAACACTAAAAACACCTGTATCCGGATTAAATAAATTCCGTCCCTGAGCAGGATCGAATACATAATAATATCCACCGTTGCTGGGTGATGTCATAGGGGTATGACTACCACCGTCTTCTATTAGATTCCCACCGGCATCATACCATTTCCAATAAAGTGCAGCAGGATTCTGCGGTTCCATTTCATTCGTGAAAATCATGACGTCTGTCATATCAGCACTGATCACCATCGGTTTGCCGTCTCTTAAGAATTGGAAATCTACCGAGACCTGACTACCTTTTACGGGCGCCACCAGCTTATACTGTACATCGTGTATTCCATCTGTTACTCCGGCCGGATTATAAACTGAAGTATTCACCATTTTCAACTCCCAATTATTTTGGCTACTGAATGTATATTGTTTATGGGTAGTCTCAAAATTTGTCGCTTCTACATATATGTGCCCGGACTCCGGATGTACTCCTGAACCATAACCTATACTGGTAAGGAAATAAACACGTTGCACTCCCACCTCATTGGCAGTATAAACATATTTATACCCCCAACTCCCGGCAAGGTCTTTTTCGTCAGTCCCTAAATCGTCCTCAAGCGGAAAACGACCGCCCCAACCACCGGCAACAATACTCTTCTCATTTATGTTACCCTCTTTATCAATGTAATCGGAGAGCGCTATGATAGGCAATTTTGTAGCTTCTTTTGTATCGATTCCATTAGTAGAGATGCGGCATTCCAACGGAAACAACTCAGACGGGAAGTTCTGCGGAATGTTGAACAATAATGTCACCAACTGCCCCTTTATACCGGAACCGACATTTGTAGAACACCACACGCCGCCAAACACAAAATTCTTTACCAATATCAACGAGATTTCCCGACGCAATGCTCCGGCTTTTACCAGCAAAGTGGCACGTTCAGGGGTATCCGTAGGATTATGTAAAGGCGTAACTTTGATTATTCCATCTGTATTGGTATCAATTGTCGAGTTGAAGATATTCTCATTTACCAGCCAGGAAACAGTAACATTATCATATCCTCCCGTATATTCATAAGGTATCTCAAAAGGATGGCTTGCAGCAGTGGCATCCTGAATGACATGCAATACTTTCTTCACATCCAATGTGTTCTTTCCGTCAGATACTTTGGGATGGCTATTATCCAATGAAATCCACACATTGTTTACCGAACGTAGGCTTTTGGCTTCATTGATGTCGGTAGTGCCGTTAGCGGGTGTAAAATTACCACTTATATTAAGGTTATACCGGTAATTACGCCAGATTTCAACTGGCTCTTTGTCATCACCTGTCACTAAAGAGGCTTTGAAGTAATAATCTTTATCAGCCTCTGCACCGGATGTGTCCTTGGTGAAATGGCCTTTTAGAATTACGTAAATAGGATAATCATCGCCATTGGGATGCTCAAAGATATATTTCGGTTCGTTGTTCATATTCTCGAACATGGAAATATCTTCGGAAGCATGCAGCGGCTCGTTGGGCATAGTTACGTAAGGAAGGTTATCTGTTTGGTTCGGGTTTCTTGTCGGATAATCAAAACCTGCATAAGCATCGTCTCCCACCGTATGATAGGGTGCTACCATACCATCTGCATAAATATTGAACAGTTCAAAGGCATCGACTATAAAATTCTCCCCTGATGTTTGAGAACCCAGCTGCACACAGGCTTGGTTACGCACTAACGTGATAATAGAGTTTTTCACTTCATCCGTATCGATTTCATATTTACCGTCAGATAGCTCTTTTGTCGGCAGCTGCATTCTTCCCCAGTACCCCATCATGCTTGAAGATGTTTTCAGGGAAGCAATAAGCTGTACTTCATTCATACCCAAATGAACACCTTCCAGCGACTTCTCATTCAGGTTGGAAATTAAGTGTATATATCGGGTAGAAGGTGGTACGGAAGCTTCAAAGTTTCCATTATAAACGGCACTCTCACCACCCGTCTGTTCTCCTTCGCGTACTGTCACCAAAGTGCGTCCCAAATAACCGTGACTACTGTCAAAATTATAAAGATAAGTACTTTGTAATCCCCAGCCATCCTCATCTACCGAACGGGTCTTTATCATTTCCATGGCAGGAGCCGTACCGGAGAAACGTAATATCACGTTACCGTTCTTGTCATACTTTGGTAACTCGTTCATAAATTCGTCCTGCACGCAAGCGGTAAACAAGAACAAAAAAGTTGTCAGTATAAATAATATCTTTTTCATAAACGTGTACTGAATTTAGTTAGGGGTAACACTCGGTCTTGTAGCCGGCCAACCCGGTGTCTTGTCTTTTATGTGAATAATTGTACCGGGTTCGTTGGCATCACGCACGCAACGGACAGCGGTATTATCAGAATTGCCACCTACCGTTTGACTTCTTGTATTCCAAACTTGGCCCAGTGAGCACCAATATTTACTCAAAGCAAGCACTTCGTCGATAGCACTATAGTCATTTCGACTGCTGGTCTGAGTTTTTCCAATAATAGTCAGTTCCGCCGGTGTAGGAACACGCCAATTGTTATACTTCACTACAATTCCTTCTTGATAATCCAAAAAAGTAGTTTCTTCGTATCGACTACAATGAACTTTCGCTTCTTCATAACTAGGAAATCCTTGGAAAGCACCTAACTGCGAAGCTATCATAAAAGAAGGAGATACCATATTTCCTACATCTTCTCCTCCTTGTGTATATCCGTTGTTATCTAAAGGAGGTACTCCTAACGTATAGTCATTTGAAGAAGCTGTAATTCGTACATGATACATGCGGGGATTTTTATGAGTATTTACTCTGGTGCTATTCCATTTACTACGACTAGTACTATAATAATAATAATAATCCAATGTATTCCTACCACTCAATAAAGTAGGAAAATCCTTACCATTTTCATCTTTTTCCATATCAACTTCATCCCACCTAACATACTTAACTACAAAATTACCATTAGCTCCCGAACCCGTAACTAAATTGTTATTATCATCTTCTTTTGTGTATCTGTCATCACTATCATTTGGTCCAGTCAAAAAATCACACCCTTGACCACTGTTTGTATCGCGCAACGACGAATAATACCCAAAGGTAGACGTTACGTAATTCAAAGGATATTGCACAACATCCACATACTCTACCAATTTTCTATCATGGTTGTTTGTGATTTTGATTCTAAAATACTTAGGAGCGTTATTAGGAAGAGGCTTTGATTCAATTGTAATGTTTCCTTCAACACTGTTGTTATCATACTTAAAGTCAACATCAAAACCGTACGTCGGATCATTCCGGTTACCCCCTTCTCCTACTATCTTCTTCTGTCCGAATTTGTTATAATAATACACTTCCCCGTCCAGTTCAACCGTAACATCATCCGATGCATCAAAATGCAATACAGAATTCTCTGTATCATCCGTCAAACTCAGCTCATGATAATTCAAGGAGAGAAAATCTCCGGAATCTTCTCCGTTTATATTAATATCAACCTGTCCCCATGGCATCGCTTCAAATTTAGCTCCTTCCAACTTAACAGGCTCACTGGGCTCATTACTACCTAATGCCCGCACCGTAGCTGTAATGGTGTATGCGTAGTTGCGTTGCAAGCTATAATCTCTGCTGTCTCCGTTGCCGGACGGGGCGGGATCTGCGGTTTGATAAGAAAACTTATCCAACGAAATGGCATAAGAATTAATATCCAGGGGTGTAGCAGAAAGCTCTACAGGCTGTACCGGGATATTAATCACCAAAGAGGACGCTGTTTCCAAATCACCGCCTAACCATTCGCAAGCATACGAGTAGAGCGTGTATGTTATGGAGTAAGCTTGCTGTTCTATGGCATAGTTATAACTAAAGGAACCTGATACAGACGAGGGATATATACCTTGCCCGCTTCTCACGTAAGTAGTAAGTGCCGGATTAGTGAATGTAATTCTGTTGTTAGCAACTGCCGTACCGGTATAAGGTGTATACTTGTCCACAAATTCATCAGCCAGTTTAATATTCAGCACAATCTTTGCCGTGGCTCTTGTAAGCGTAGCAGGCACTTCTATCGGTTGGGCTGTTCCATCATTCAGCGTCACGGCACCACTTTCACCTTCCATCAATAAAGCTTCGGGGCTTGCGAAAGGCGGTTGGCTTTGTTCCCTTTCTATCAAGGTGTTAAGCTCACTCAACGGCAATGGATTTTCCTCATTCCCTAGCTGCTGTTTTACCGCGTCCGGCAGGTTATAGTTAGCTATCAAGCATACTTTATACTTTTTAGCAGGGGCAAAGCTCTCTTTGCTTCCCAAAGATACCGGTTTCGTGATATCCACATTCTCCAAACTGTGGTAGTAGCAGCACGAAGCGGTAGCAGGAAGCGTTTCGTCAGGATTCGTCTCAAAAACAAACAGATGCAATGTCTCTATAACCTCTTCAATATCACTTGCGGCACGGGTGATAATTTGGTTACCGGTAGAGATTCTAATCAGGATTTGATTGTCATAATGCCCCATATCACCCTGTATCTCGTCATCCTGCATACAAGAGGTTGTTATACACAGCAACAACATAGGCAATAGTGCAATCCATTTATGTAAGTAATGAATTCTCATAACTATATAGTTTATCAATTAGACGTTAGTGATTTGACCTGCGTTATAAGGATATGGTCTTTTTTGTTCTCCTCATCATCCCAAGGAAGCGAACAAACCAGCCAATTTCCAGTACCCTGCAGCAACTTTATCTGTAATCTGCATTGTGGAGTTTTTGTTCCGTTTGCCGAGGCTTCATCAAAAGGTTTCAGGGGCTTTATCCTAATGAATTCTCCTTCTTTAGTCAGCGTTCCTTCGAGTGAATTTACATTATGCCCGTCCGCATCGACAAAAGTAAAATCTTGTACATTGTCAATAGTGGCCTGCCATCTTACATTTGCTGTAGTATTGTCTTGTCCGGCACTTATCTTGAATCCGGCTTTTCGTCCGCCTGCCATGTCCTGTTCATGAATAACCTCCGTTATATATTCTCCCCCTATTTCCGGTCCGAACGCAATATTCGAGTCATCGGTCCATGTTATTTCATATCCGGCTTCTTCCCAGTCATCTACACTGATATTAAGCAATATTCCGGCAGCTTTTACCAGACAACAGATGTTATACTGATGATTGATTGCAATCGGTGGAAGGTAAATGCCGGCAGTACGTTCATTGCCATCTACTGTATATGTAATCTCCAGGCGGGGATTTTTCTCTGCACCCGACGCTTCATCCCAACTCTCAGAACCATCTGAATTCTTCACCAGATATGCAGTTGCCACTTTTCCTTTCTTATTATAATCATTCACGCTGTTAGCCGCACTTTCCGATATGGTAGGAAAATCATTGGCATTCAAGATGTGTAAATCAAGTTTCCCGGTGTTATAAACGCTTCCTCCACCTTGGGCACTCTTATCGCCCCAGAACACAGGCGATTGCGTTTTATAATCATGCAAAGTCACCTCTTTAATCTCCACCGTTCCTCCTGTTGTGGCGAAGTAGAGATTCATTTCCGCCACATCACGGGTCAAGGGACACTCTACCACAGTTATTTCTTGGGTGTCAGTAATTTCCCTTGTTACCCGACCACTCATTAAAGCTCCGTTCGTGACATTGGCACGGCTAAAGGTTAAAGCGTGCAGAGCATCGTGTGAAATATGCTCATCCAAAGGTTTAGCATCTTCGCCACTACCGTAAGTAAGCCCGTTTCCTTCATTGGCGAGTACAAAAAACTCCAGATTTCCTCCCTTCTGCAGGCGCAACGGAAGATAGTAGGCAGAACCCGATTCTTGCAGACTGCCGTTGTAATTGTAACCTACCAATTCCTTAGTAGCTACATCAAATATGTACACGCGCAAAGTATTGATTATATTTACATCAGTGATACGTGTCTGTGCCTGTTTGGTATCGATTACCAGGCGTACTTCCAGTGCACCGTCACCGTCGGGAACGGACAGACTCTGCTCCTTGCTGCATCCCGCTAATAGCAAAGCTGCTGCCAACCATATAAAAACGGCACTCCATATCGTAGTCCGCCGGGATATGTTATTTTTTCTTTTCATACGGTAGTAAGTTTAAATATCATTTTTCATCCATGTCCGGATGTATGTCTTCTTCTTCAAAAGGTTTCACCGTAATGCCTACTCCTCTGCCTTCGAACCGTATCAGGATATACAGTTCCACTTCCTGCTTGTCTTCCACAGACAGATTATTGTCGGCCAGGTATTGCTCCATACTTAATGTATAGAAAGGTTCACCGGTAGCAGAGTTTGTGAGTTGGAGTTCAATATCGTTCTCATCCTGAAAACGCAATGTGCAGAAGCCGGCCTCATAAGCCGTTTCACTTCCGGCAGAACGTATTATTGCGGGTATATAGGTCGCAAGTGTTTCCGACGGTTCGCCATTGAAATAACAGCATCCTGCCAGTGATGTCATCCGCAGTCCCACAGGACAAGCATCGCTTGCACCTCTGCTCAGCGGTAAAACCGCATCTTCAAAACCTTCCATGCGCACTTTCATATTGATGTGGGCGCATGTAAAGTCGCAAGTCTCTTTCACGTCCTCCCATGCCCGGCTTATGGTGAAGCTTTTTATTGCGTGGTAAAGTTCGTCATTGGTGGCTATGGAAGTCCCCTCGTAATATCCGGGTGAGGCAATGCTTCCCGCCTCTTTATTTTCTGTTTTGTCAACCGAACTGTGCCCGCCTGCATTTCCCCAGCAGATTACTTCATAGTTTCCGGGAGTAAGGTTATTGAGTGTGATGCCTTGCAGCTGTTTCAGCGCCGCACGGTCCACGGTGTGGGTTTCCACCAGTTGCTTTGTTTCCGCATTGTAAACATACAGATCGACTTTCGTCACTTTTTGGCGGAAAATATCGGTTGTACCGTCACCCGTATAGCGGAACAACAGCGTATAGCTACGATGACAGTCATCCATATTATCCTTGATGCAACCGGTAAGGATACAGGGTATCAATAGCAGGAATAGTAGTATATGTTTTTTCATCTCTGTATGCTTTTCTAAAAACGAATCACTATTAAAAAAACAGGGGTATGCCTATATTGTTATCCACAAGGTGCACACAAGGAGCATACCCCTGTTAAGGTATGCAAATCCTACGGGTCGTTATCGTAGGTTATTAGTTCTTATCCAGACCCGGGAATATATTTACTTCCTCAAAATCTTCTACCATAATCTTCACCACTACGTTGTATGAAGTAGGCGGAACGATGTCCACAATCATGTTTGCAGGGTCGATTACAACCTCCATATTATAAATTTTACCCGGTGCTAAATCAATTTCTGTAGTTCCACCGTTTGCTGTCACCAGCTTGCTGATATTGGCATACAAGAAACCGTTTACTCCGTTGCCCGGCATAGTATAACTGATATATTCGGTACAATGGCTGATGTTATTTTTGTCTTCGTCAGTCAGTGCCGGGTTAGCGCCATTTTTACTGTAGGTAACCTCATATCCATTGGGGGCATCGTCCGATTTCGCTACCGGAGCGCTGAACTGGAAATGAATGCTCGGATTTGCCACTTCAACGGGGGTTCCCGCAGCAAAGTTATAAGGAATCAGAATGTTGAAAGCGATACATTCTTTAACTTGAGTAGTGGCAGCATCATCAATAACCAAATCTTGGTTATTTTCAGTAGAAGCGGCAGGATATTCTAAAAGTTCTCCGTATGCCGGTGTCCCCCCGGTGGTATAACTTACATAAGCACCGCGTCCTCCACCGGTTGCAGAAGTGTCGTCAGCATAATCAGTAGTATCAAATAACCATTTTCCCGCTGTAATAGTATTTAAAGCAGTCGTATTTTTACGCATATCTGCTGAAGCCACCGAAGCCGAGAAGTAATTTACGTTATCGGCAAAATTATTCAGATATATACCGTGTAAGGTCGGTTTGAAACCGCTCCATGCAAGTTTGTATGCATTAGCGGTAATTGTACCGACAGCTGCAGCCGGAAAGTTAACAGAACCTGCCGTTTTCATCGTAATCTTATTAATCTGAATACGTGACAAAACGGGATAGAGTTTCACTTCCGCCGTGTAAGTGATTGTAGCTGCTGTAGCCGGTTTGTCTTCAGTTCCTACTAAATCAACCGTTGGAGTTGTAGTATCGGTGGTAGATATGCCTTCCATGATATTCAGATCGCTACCCGCATAGAAAACGCCAGTTTTAGCATCTATAACAGACTGCGCCTTGAATGTCGCATTTAATGTACTTACGTTGGTTTCATTTTCTATCATCTCCTCTATATCAGTGTCTGTTATCGCCACATTAGCAACTACATGTACAGCATCGACTCCTTGTAAAGCGACAAATTTAACCCCTTTAGTAGCATCTTTCAATGCAGTCCATACTGTTGCTTTATCATCGGTATCAGTACTTGACACTTGATATCCATACTTCACAACTCCCGCTCCGTCCGTAAAGAAAAGCGCGAGCTTTGTAATGTTATCTACTCCTTTGTTAGTCTCATCCTTCGACCATTGGGGAGCATTCGCCTTAGTTGCCACATTATTACTAATGCCTGCAATAGAAACCACTAATGTCTTGGGAATATTGTCATCCGGCAAGTTCTTCCCAATCTCGTCATCATTACTACATGCCGCGAATGCCAATCCTGCCAGTCCCAGCATAAAATACTTGTTTAACTTCATAATTTAAAGAATTAGTAAATAATAATTTTAGTTTATGTCTCTAAAGCTCCTTTTTCGAATCCACTATAAGTCCGCAATCACCCCTTCTATATTGCGCAGATTCTCCTTGGCTTCCGCATCACCCGTAGCGGCAGCACGCCGGAGCACAGCACGCGCCTTCTCGTACTGCCTGTCGTTCGCATAAGCCACCCCCAGGCAGTTCAGTACACGCGCATCTCCTTTCTCCTCCAAAGGCAGCAACAGTTTTACCGCCTCCTGCAGATGTCCCTGCTGAAGCTCGTAGCGGGCAGCGTTCACTATAGCCGGAATATTATCGGGATAGGTACGGGCAGCTATCAGCAAAGCTTCGCCATACTTCGGAGTGTCCGTCCCGTAAGATGCTGCTACCTGATACATTTCCTCCACACTCAGCAAACGGGGATTGGCATATATCTGCTCTCTGGCTTCTTCCAGGTTGAAATTACGCACCTTGTACTCTATGCGGTACTCATTGCGACGCAACGGTGGATACACCTCGTTCAGCAACCGTTGGTACACTTCCGGCGGGAACTCATCTTTGAAGCGCTGTTCGCAAGCATCCAAATCGCCTTTACAGGCTTCCACCACGGCAATCACCTCTTTTTGCTTCAACAAATTAGGATACTTGTCCAGTTCCAGACGCAGGCCTTCCCAGTCCTCACCCTGCCATGCCACATTCCACAGGCGTTTATCCACTTTTGTCGCCTTCTGTACATATTGTGCAAAGGCCTCGGCACGGCGTTGTGAGAGTTTCTCATTGTAGGCTGCACGCCCTTCCGGGGAAGCGTAGCCGGTTATGTATATGCCCGTAATTGTCAGGTCGTCGTTATCCTTGACAATGTCGATAGAATGACGCACACTATCGAGTTCCCGGCGGTTGTTCTGAAATGCCGGGTCTATCTTATGGCTGTCCTGGCGGAAGTTCAAGCGAGCCACTTTCACCTCATCACGCATCTTCACGGGCTCTTTCAATGGCGGGACAAATGCCACCGTATAATGCGGCCGGAACAATTGCAGGAATGTGTTCTTCACGGGAGTTTCTTCCGTACCCTTGTCACACTCCGCACAGCCTGTCGTCTGTTCGCGCAGCACCAACCTTGCCGCTCCAAGCCACGGCTCGTAGGGTATCACCGTACTGTATTCCACTTGTTGCGCCTTGCCGTTCTTACGCCGCTGTACGGTCTGCGCGCCGTCGGTCACGGCAGAGCCGGTCAACGCTTTTGTACGACGATGTATCTTATCGCGCACCTTGCCGTCAAGCACCACCGAGGGAAGTTCCAGACTTTTGTCGCCCTCCTTGGCCACTACCACCGGGTAGAGGCGTACGCTTTCCTGACGCTTCACATGCATGCCGGCCACGTCGAGCACAAAACTCACACGTACTTCACGCCCGTGCTTCTTTACTTCGTCATCTATCACGCGTACCCCGGCCAGGTGTCCCGTCTGTGCACAAACCGGAGCATACGCTCCGAACAAGAGCAGTGCGCCGCATATCCATTTGCCATATATCCGTTCTTTTTTCATAATGCGCTTCCTCCTTATTTAATAGTGTATATCAGTGATACGGCAGCTTTGGTGACGCTAAAGTATCCTTTGTCGTTCTTCTCTTTCCATTCGCCGCACTTGGGGCAGTCGTACTTATCATAATGATTTTGCACGTAACCCACGCCTACACTCGCTTCAATGCTCCAGCGACTGTTCAGTACCCATTGGTAGCCGTAGGCCAATCCCGCGCCATAGTAATAACCCTCGTAACGATAGCCCTTGGTAGAGGGATAAATGCCCAGAGGGAATTTCACGTTGCCCACGTTGAACTGCCCTCCGAGCAAATGCAGACCGAAAAAGTGTCCGTTGAATGCCTCACACAGCCAGTATCGTGCTTCAGGCTGTGCCATCCAGTGCTTCCACTTCTTGCTGTCCGAGAAAGTAAAAGGATTATAGTTGGCAGAAAGATCCAGCGTCCATTTTGGAGCCAGACGGAATTCGGCACCCAGATTAAAGGTCGTTGTAGCATCATACAGCAGGTTCGTTTTGACAGCTATATCCTGTGCTGACAAAGAGATGCCGATAAATAGGAAAATAATGCAAAAGCTCTTTTTCATACTCTCCGTTTTTATATGATATAAGTTATCTGTTTATATGCTTTGTCGTTTTAACACTCCCGTTACTTTGTAGGTAACGGGAAACAAAGAGAAACACGCTGCAAGAGGCATTCTTGTACCGACATAACCAACTGTTACGGATTATCGGATGAATCGAGAGAGTACAAGCAGTTCTTCCCGTGTTAATTTTATATAACACGGCTATGGGAGTATTATGCATTTCCCGTTAAGGGAAAATACTGTCATTCAAACTAATGCGCCTTATAAATATATAGAAAGGCGGTTTTTACTTATTTTTCAAAAAAAATCCTTTTTTTTCTTGTTTGATACAAATGTATTGTTGATATTTGCGATAAACAAATAATTCCCGTTACCTACAAAGTAACGGAGAATGCTTGTAGTATTATCAGAAAGTCAACACGATAAATCGCACATACTTAAACATTCACAAATCACTGTTTATTAAATATATAAGATACTATTTCCTTATTCATATCCCATATTTTATCATCTGAGTGCCTCTTAAAGTAAGTTTCTGTTACCTTAACAGAAGAATGTCCCATTGCATTACTGATAAGTTCTTGTTGATAATTCCGATAATTGGCAATAGTAGCCCAACTATGCCTTGCCGTATAGCTCGTCAATCCCGTAATGCCGTTTATATATTCACCCAATTTCTTTAAGCGGTAATTAAAACCGCGCAGGGCGTTTTGGTATTGCCGGTACTCATCCTTTCCCGGATGATGAATAAGAGGAAATAAATAGGGAGAAGCCCCGTCGGCATTCTTGAGAATGCGGATAATCTCCATTGCTTTAGCCTCAACGCGTACAGTAAGCCATGCGCCCGTCTTTTTACGACGATATACTATCACATTATCATGTAAATCACAATGCCGCAGATAAGCAATATCCACAAACGGCATTCCACGAAGCATAAAAAGCAATAGAAAAAGCAAGCGTGTGGGTTCCAGACTTTCATCCGCCACAGGTGTATCGAGCCGGCGGAACACATCTTCATCCACAGCACGTTTCACGGTAACCTTTGTTCCCGTATACACCCCTTTGAAAAGTCTGGGTTGATAAGGCGCCATCCCTTCATCTACAGCGCGAAAATAAGTGGCACGCAACATTCTCATATAAGTGGAAATCGTATTCCAATGGAGCTGACGTCCCAGCAGATACTCTTGAAACGCTTTCAGCCACACGGGAGTGACTTCTTCAAAACTTATGGAATCCCGCTCCATAAAGTCCTTGATGCGATTCAATGTACTTTGATACACGTGCGCCGTACCCATGCGGCGTTCTTCTCTCAACTGAGAGATAGTCATGGCCATATAGGCCGACAGATTTGTTTTACTCATATAGCTTCTACTTTAAAAGTGAGCCATATAAATGCCTAAAAAACAGATTAGTTCAGGTGACGATTCTGTTAAAAAAGTACACAGATTACAAACTTTAATACACATCCGGAAGTTTGTCTTTCTTCCGAAATACCGGTATTTATCAAAAATTCGCTACGGCAAGTGTCAGCACACTGATACGCACGCCCTCTACGTCCCGAAATACATCGGCGCACGCAGTGGTGGTAGCTCCGGTAGTAAGTACATCATCTACCAGCAGGATATGTTTTCCGACGAAACGTTCGGGATGGCGGAGATGAAAGATGCCGTCCACATTCTCCCACCGCTCATAGGCAGACTTACTTGTCTGCGTCTCCGTATGCTTCCTGCGCATCACGGAAGCAGCATCCAAAGGAATACCCGTAACCGCAGCCACACCTTTGGCGATACATTCACTCTGATTGTATCCCCGCATCCGTTGCTTGCGGGGATGTAAAGGGATGGGCACAATGACGTCCACACTATGAAAGAACCCCGAAACAGTCAGTTCCGCCGCCATAAAACGCCCCATTGTCTCTCCCAAGTCCTTACGGCCGCCATATTTCAATTGATGCAGTATCCGGCGGAAATCACTGCCCTTATGGTAAAAGAAATAGGAGGTAGCACGTTCCAAAGGAAGTTTTCCCCAGAACATACGTTCCACCGGATTGTCCGTACGAAGATGATAATCCGTACGGGGCAGATTCATATTACATTTCAGACAAATAGCCTCCTCTCCTTCCTGCAAGGGTGTGCCACACACAGCACACTGACGGGAAAAGAACAAATGAAGAAAAGATAAAAACCAGGTTTTAAGCGTGTTTTCCATAATACTGCCAATTCATAAAATCAGCGCAACGTCCATAACCGCATGCCGGAGCGCTACATGCCCGAAGGCATGGCTTCCTCTACCAGCTGCAACAGGAACGGATGCAACCGTCCGTTGGTAGCAACCACATGATGCCCGTCGATAAAACAGGCGTTACCATAAAAATCAGTCACCTGTCCGCCGGCTTCCTGTACAATCAAGGCTGCCGCCGAAACAACCCATTTTCCAAGAAAAGCCTCCAGCCAGGCATCGAAACGTCCGGCAGCCACATAACAGATGGCCATTGCAGCGGAACCATTCATACGAATACCTGCCACCTTGCCATACAGTTCATGTATCAGATACTCTCCCGTACGAGCATACTGCTCCGAATTATAAGGAAGCTCCGTTACTACAAAAGCGTCCTCCAACCTGCGGACGGAAGACACCTGTATGGGCTGTTCGTTAAGATACGCGCCACCGCCTTTCCAAGCATAGAAGCACTCGTCCAGACAAGGGTCATAAACCACTCCCAGCAGCAACTCGCGCTTATTGCGCAAAGCGATGCTGACACAGTAAGGCGCATTATCATGAATATAGTTGGTAGTGCCGTCCAGCGGATCCGCCACCCAGCAATAAGGTTCATCCCGGTAGACTGCCGAACCTTCCTCCACAATGAAACCGGCTTCGGGCAAAAGAGCTTTCAATGCGGCGACAACACGCTTTTCAGACTCTTTATCCACATAGGAAACATAGTCATGGGCATGCTTTTCCTCTACCGCTTCCCTGCGGAAACTTTTCCGTTCTTCCTTTAGGAAATGTCCTGCCGCACGGGCTATGTCACAGACCTTACCGGTCAGAGTTTTCAAATCATCCATCATTCAAGAAATTATTTGTCCGCAACCTGTTTATAAATGAGCTTTCCACGTCGGCCTACGGTCCACTTGCCATTCTCCAAGCGCACGTTCTTCGTATCGTCATCTTCCATATTCCAGGCATATCCCCCGGCAGGCAAGCTACGACGGTCAAGAATTTCGTTCGGAGCGTCCTCTTCCGAGAAAAACAGTTCTACTTGAGTGGAGTCGGGACTGAACACAATAAACAGTGTATTCTCCGCATCGTCAACAGAAGCCAGGCGAACTCCTTTCTCCCACAGACGGATACAATCTTTCTGCACCTCGCTCCATGTATACCCTGCCGAAGCGATACATCCATGTTCATCCTTATCGTCCCCTACTATTTCCGTTTTCTCCGTTTCAGCGGCAGCGGCAGCATTTTTTTCACGACTGTTTCCACAGCCCGCCAGAAGCGCTCCGGCGCATGCCAGGCAAACAGACATCATTGTTACATTCATAGTTATCGGCTTTTAAAATTTTATACGCATGCCAAAGGTAGAAACAAATCGCTAATAAAAAAAGTTTCTCTCCCGATATCACGGTTTCAAATAGACCACCGTCTTACCGCTGCCATACTTACGTATCACGCCCTCCTCAAGATATCGATTCAAATCGGTCATTGCCCGATGCTTCACCAATCCCGTTGCCGATTCATAATCCGTACGCGTGATACATCCATATTTATCCAGATGCCGCAACAGCTTTTCTTTCCGTTCCTCCTCACTCATCGAGGAGCGGGACACATACGGAGAAGCCTTACGCTCCAACTCCATCGTATCGAAACGGCTGCGGAACTTACTGCCCAGCCGCAGATTCACGTTCTGAAAATGTACGGACGGGGAACGGATTTCTTTTTTGTCGGTAACCGGACGGGCACATTTCAACGAAACGGAAAAATAGCCCAACTCTCCCACTTCCACAGTCCAACCCTCGGACAACCAACTGTGCAGCTCGTCCGTAACAGCCTGCAAAGTTCCGTCAAGTATGGCAGGACTGAAGCCGGTAGCCTTAGCCACCAGCTCACGGAATTTGTCGGCGGAGATAGTTCCCCTCGGCAGGATACGGGCGTGCAGGCGGACATCATCGCGGTTCTCACTCGAAGGATTGGGGGTTTGATACAAATCATAATAAGCGCTCATATATAATAAGGTGTTAGATTGGCATTATCAGCCAATACGTTTATAAACAGCAAGAAGCCGCATCGCCAACCATAATTCGTCAGAC
>ERZ779889.2282-NODE-2282-length-16274-cov-2.450459_pt1 | contig 16274 bp, 9 predicted proteins | sample MGYA00511030_ERZ779889 | MGnify/ENA primary metagenome ERZ779889 (study PRJEB29588, sample SAMEA2160616) | human gut metagenome | biome: human gut; feature: human-associated habitat; material: faeces | place: Denmark | collected 2008/2010 ...
AGTTACATTATGCATCGTATTCAGTCCGAAAGTACCGAAACCGGCGCTCCGGCTCTGATTATGATTGATGAAACGGCGCCGATGTTAAAACACGAAATGTTTCGTGATAATTTCATTAAAGGGCTTCAGGAAGGACGTAAAAAACGCCAGGCGTATCTATGTGCGTTCCAACAGCCGAACATCGTTGACGAGCTGGGTGTCGGAGATGCCGTTCGCGGCCAGTGCAAGACGATGATTTTCTTCCGTAATACGCAGGCGACGCCGGAATCTTATGCCAAATGGAACCTGACCGACAGCGAGTATGATTTCATCAGCGGCAGGTCGTACCGCGACTGTCCGTATGCTATTCTGTTAAAACGCCCGGATGCCGGAGAAAACGGTGAGGGTGAGTCAGTCATTCTTGATGTCAACTTAAGCGGTCTCGGACCTTATCTGAAACTTTATAATTCCGGCATTAAAAACGTTTTGCTGGTGGAAAGTCTGGTCAAAGAATTCGGCGAAGACGGATTCGTAACCAAGTATCTGGATGGCATGGGGGCATAATTTTGTTGACAAAAAATAAAAAATATGGTACCATATCACTCAACAAACGTATTATTTGACAGGGAGGGAAATTATGGGGAAATGTAAGCGGCATACAGCTATTATCCTTTGTTGCGCCTCGTTTTTAATAAACAAGCCGGCTTACGCGTTTTGGCCCGTATTGGATTTTGGCGAGATAATTCCGATTGTTTCAAATGTAACAACCTCTCTGGATTCATTGTCCCAGACCAAATCTCAGCTGACTGAATTAAAAAACAGTCTGAAAGCGATTGGCGACAGTATAGATACCATTTCTCAGTTTAGTCAGGATTTGCGTAATAATTTGGATGATATTGCGGACATCGCTAATGAAAGCGCTGGAATTGTCAATGATAATCTTGGAACAAACATAGATATTCAAAACGGCGTTACCGACGTTATTGACAAGGTAAATAATGTGCAAAGCGGATTGGTAAATAATGTTGTTGAGCAAACGCAGGGCGCTTTGAATCAGGCTGACGGTATGGCTGATAAAGCAACATCGGGAATTGATACGGCACAAAAGACCGGCAAAGATGCGGAAGATTTGCTGAATAAAGCTCAGGAAAAGACACAGAAGCCGAATACAGATATGGAAAAATCCGGCAGTCAGGGAATATCGGATTCCTCAGCCCCTGTTTCCTCGCAGCCTGAAGCCGTAGAGGAAGAGGAGGAAGAAGAAGAAATCCCCGATATAAATGACATGGCCGCATTGCGGGAAGAAATAAAGGCAGGTTTTGCTGTGGCCAGAGATGAGAATAAAAAAATGGCAGAACAGCTTAATGATGTTATGGATGCATCAGTCAGCGCCCTGAATAAAACGACTGAAGAAAGCCGTTTGGCTCTGGAAAAATTGGCTCAGGCTGTTAGAGATACTGACCGGTTGGATAAACAGGACAAAGAGGTGCTGGAGAAAAAAATAGGAGAACTGCAGGTTCGGCAGCAGCGGTTGGCGGACAGGATGATTGCCGTAGCAGAGAGCGCAAAAGAAGAATATAATCTGGAGTATCAAAATAAAATTGCCGACGGCATTGATAATTATGAAAAAGTTATAGAGCGCTATTTGCGGGGGGATGCATCACAGGAAGAAGTTATTTCAGCCGGAGAGAAATTAAAAGAGGATGCGGCACTGTTGAATGTTGCTCCCGATAAAGGGATTATAGCAGAATTAAACAAAGAGGCGGAGATTCTGAAATCGGAGTTTGCCGCTATGGCAGCAGAAATCAAAAAAACGGAAAAGAAAGGGAAAGAAACCGTAAATTGAACAAAAGAAACGGAAAATTAAGAGTATATCAATAAAATTTCGCTTAGAATGGATTTGCTCGCAGGCCTATGAACCAAAGATTATTAGGGAGGACACGAAATGAGTAGGAAAACAGTAAACGGAAAAATTGCAGTAATGGCTGTAATCTGCAGCTTTCTTATTGCAGTGCACCCGGTATATGCGTTCGTGTGGCCTGTAATCGATTTGACAGAAATAGTTTCCTTTACAAACAGCATCAGTACCGGGCTAAACCGGATTACCAACGCCAAAAGTCAGTTGGATAATGTAACCAATACGATTAAAACAATTGGAGATCAGGTTGCTTCGGTTAAAAAATACGCAGCTGATTTAAAAGGGACAATAACCAATATTAAAGACAGCGTAAGCACGATTACCGATAATATTGAAGAAACGACTGATAATGTGTCGGGCATTGTTGATGATGTCAACAAGGAGCTTAACGGCGCCGGTACGGCCGAAAATGAAAATGCGGAAACAACGGTTGACAGCGTAAACGAACAAGTTGATTCGGGAGCTCCTGAAGAAGATGTCCAGACGGTTGTTGATGAAGCCAAAAAAGAATCAGAGACCGTAAGGGAAAATGTTAACAAGACATTTGATGAAGCCGATAAAGCTATCAATGAATCACTCGACACCGCCAATCAGGCACTGGATATGCTTGTAGACAGCGTCAACGGGTATGATGGGCTGAGTGATGAAGAGCGCGCCGGATTCAAGCAGGAAGCTGGAAATATTAAAAATGATATTGACGGATTAAAGGATACTTCGTCAGACATCATCGCTTCCGCTAAGGCGGACTATAACGAACAGTACAGTGAAAAAGTCGCAGCGGCATTTGACAGCTACAGTCAGGCTGTCAGCGATTATTACGCGGGAAAAACCGACCGCGAAGCTTTAAATCAGGCCGGCGAGGATTTTAAAAACAGCGTAGCTTCCCTTGATGCCGGAATAGACCAGGGCGTTATCGACGGGTTAGTTGCAAATGCGCAGGAAATTGCAGATAAGATTGATGCGCTTGAAGAAAATATGATGAACAGCATCAGCAATTCAGGAGATTATTCAGACGGCAGTGAGCAGATGTCTTTTTTAGGGCCGCAAATGCAAAAAAAGTTTGTACAGTTTGGTAAAGTATATGCTTTCAGCTTTCACTCGGAAAACTTGTCTTTTTTTCTGAAGGGGGTTTATGCCGAAGATGGCGATAAAAGTTTTTTGCTGTCTAAAGAACTGGCATGTGATAATTTGGATGTTGCCGACGTAGAAGAAAACCCCGGAAAATTAAGAACCTGCGTTGTAAAGGCCAAAACTGAAAAAGACCTGTATCCGAATGCATTCAAAGAAGAACTTTATAAGGATTATCAGAAAAACGGCGTTTACAAACACATCATCGAAGATTATAGCATTGCAAATATTGTCAGTTTAAGCAAGGCCAAGCAATTTTCTGCGACTTGGGGGAGTTTGGAACCGGACGATGACAGCAATAAAGGGACATTGTATGTCTTGCGCAAAACCCTGAAAGATGTTGACAATACGCGTAACGGTTTTGCCTTAATGGGGATGACCGATATTGAATCGCCCAAACTATGGAGCGAAATTCGCCGTATTGACGCATTGAATCGCGCTAAGGCCATGGCTCAGGATTTTGAACGCGGAACGACGCTTTTTTTAGACGGGCGCGATTCCGAGTTTGTCGAGGCGACTAAAAGGAACTGGGGAACAATGCAAAACGATGACTTGGATGCCAATGAAAATAAGGCAGTAAAAGGAAAAGCCGTTTTTTCAAATGTAATCTTGTCAATCTGCGGTCTGCGTGCCAAAGATATTTCCGTTTCGGAAATAAATAAAACTGATACGGCTTCTATTGCCCAGAAAGAAAAGAATTTGGCCGACTGTCTGTTTAAATATGCCGAAGCCGCCAGCAAAGGGACGAGCAATGGTTCTGCTATAGGGGCAGATACCGAAGCCGCCAAAAGAGAATGGCGCGATAAACAGACTAAAGCCTATAACGATTCTGCATTTAATAATCTGACACTGGCGGTGGTAAATAACTATAAGTCAAGTTTGGACTATGTTGATCCTAAAAAATTGCCTGATCCGGACAAGGATAAAAACATTGTCAGTATGCAGGATGGATTGAAGGAAAGTACGACAACCAAAGACGACTATGCTGCCGGAGCTCAGATAAACTACTATTCGACACAGCAAATTTTAAGCATAGTAGATGCGGATGCCCAAAATCAGCAGACAGAAATTTTAAAAGATCTGGCAACGTTTGATTATAACTATTTTGGCAAAACCACGGGTGGAGAAGGCTGATGAAAAAGAAACTGTGTATAGCCCTGTTCCTTTCTTTGTTCGTGTATACGAGAGAAGCGTATGCAATTTTTGACATAATGGCAAAAGTGCAGTCGGCGCTGGAATTGTATAAGGATGTAGAAAATAAGGTTCAGCAATATACTAAAAAGCTGCGCGATATAGAAAAGAGGGCGCGGCAGGGGTTTGACTTGGCAAGCAGTTGTTACAAAAACCCGAAACAATGTGATCCGAAAGCTTTGGAAGCTTTTGCCAAAGATTCGGAAAGTTATGTAAAAAGCATGAAGGAGATTAGGGTTATGCCGGGCGCCGAAGAGCTGAAAAAAGGCGATTTGAAGAAAAAAAGCGACAAAAGCTTGGCGCAAACGGTTGAAACCAGCTATATTTACCAGCGCGGCCAGGGGGATGATATTGAAAAGACCAGTAAAAACCGCCGTTTGATTAATGCCGTCGTAGCAGATGATGCGGCGCTTCTGTTTGCCAAGGGCGTTTCGGCACGACAGAGCATACTCGTCGAAGACGGTTCTCTGTATCAGGTTGAATTCAAAAAGAATAATATTGATGAAATTCTAAATGCGCAAAATATCGTAGCTATCGCGACGCAACAGCGTTTGAACCGGATTTTGGAGCTTCGCGCATATATGGCGAGCGCGGGAGCAACGGCTGAACTGACGCGTCAAACCAGAGAAGCGGATGAATAGGGGAGGTGCTGGCATGAAAAGACTGTTAATTGCAACCGCATTAATTTTTTCGCTGGCATTCAGGCCTGCCCCGGCAGAGGCATTGATTATTGATGCACCGACGCTGGCAGCAAAAATCAGCGAATGGGCTGGCAAGCTTGCCGATGCCTCAACGCAGATAACGACGCATGTTTCTCAGGCAAAACAGATGACATCGCAGGGCTTCAATAAGGAAGAACTTTTCGGACTGGCTAAAGAATATGCGACCGAAAACGGTAAAAAACTGGTTCAGGAAAAAATGAAAAAAGTTGTTGAGGGAACCAAAAAGAAAAACAAGGATAAGCTTCAGGCAGAGCAGGATGCTTATGTAGAAGGGCGTAATCTGTATTATGACGAAAAAATCGGCATCGTTGAAGAAAGTATAAAAGAAACCAGAAGTTTGCAGACGTCAAAAGAAAGCGAGCGCGACCAGAAAAGGGCGGAAGTCCAGCAAAAGAAAGCCAAATATGAAAGCGTTAAACATATTCCCGGTGAGGCTGAAAAAGCGCAGGATGAATATATGACAGCCCAGATGGAATATGATGCACTGGTTGCGGCGTGTACAGAACTGGATACTTTGGCTATAACGCTGGAGTCCCAGCGCGATACGCTGGAAAATGAAAAAGCCAAAGTCGGAACTTCGGAAGACCCGCAGTATGTATCGTATCAAACCCGTCTGAAAGAATTGGATGCTGATAAAGAAGACGAGACTTTTGTCAGCAAAGTGGCGGATGAGGAAGATATTGAATGGAGCATGAAGAGCAATCCAGATATCGTCAACCAATTTACGCCGATGGAAGAAGACTATAAAAAATTTATTGAACGTTATTTTTATGATCCGGAAGAGTTGGACAGCGCGTCGGGCGATGAAGGGCGCATTATGCACCAGACAAAAATTGATGCCGTTGCGCGCGAACGGAAGTACTTGCTGACCAATACGGCAGCGCATCTTTTGCAGGTAACGGCAACACTGCGGCGTGAGATTCCGGTGCGAACCGAAGTAATTGACGAAATGTTCAAGAACACACCCAAAGCTACCGGCGAGTTGGAGGCAATTTCGTCTTATTCGGCAACCAGAATAGAAAATATGAAGGCTCTGCTGATGTATGCCAAACTGCAAAGCGCCCGCTTGCAGTATATGGCGGCAAGAGAATTGCTGAATCTGAACGGTGTAAAAACGCCGAACGGAACCTATAAGAATTTTGACTTGGAAAAATATATTCTGACTAAGGAATATGTTGATAAGATTGTAAAAGAGGCTGATACGGCAAACAATGCCGTAACCGCGGTGGAAGAAAATTACAAAGTTAACGGGGAGGACTACCAATGGTTAAAAAATTAAGATTGCTGCAATGCCTGCTCCTGAGTGTCGTCATCTTGGGTGCAGAGGTAAAAAAGGCAGATGCATTCTTTTTATTGCCGCCGATGCCTTGGGACATTGAAGTCGATATCCCCGGCAATGCCAATAAGGTGGTGTCCAATCTGAAGGCTTATTATCGCCAGCTTCAGACGATTAAGTCCGAGCTGAACAGCCAAAAGCTTGAAGTTCTTAAAAAAGGACAGATTTTTAAAGATTTTTCAAAATTTGTTAAAATCAGCGAAGGCGGTAAAAATAAAACCCCGGGCAAGGGAAAATTACAAAACAATGCCGAATTGGGCATCAGCAAAGGCGGCCTTGATGAAGAAGAAAATTTCAATGCTTTCCATACGTTGTTTTTCACCTATCCTCCCGAAAGCGACTATCCGGACAATTATCCGGCGGTGAAGACGGCATATAAACACAAAGCAATTGAATATAAGCAGGATGTAATAATGGAAACCTATCTGACCGGAAGGGTAACGGAAGATTATCTGGGGTTGGTAGAAAAGACCATAGAGCGGTTGGATAATTGCCAGAAAGGACTGTATACTAAGGAAGAAATGGCCGAACACTGCGTCTTTTTCGGTTTGCAGATGGCTTATATCGAGCCGGAAAAGGCCGAACCCGAAGGTGATCCGGAAAATAGTGAAAACCCCGGTCAGTACGGCGAAATTATGAACGCCTATATCGTAACGACGGTATATGACCGCCTGATGCGTATGGTAGAAGACTTGACGGCGGCGGAAGCTCAGTTTATGTCCGCTAAGCAGATTGATATGGTTGACCCGATAAATCCTGATGACCAGCAGAGTTCGGCCGAAGATTATCTTGATAACGGATATCGTTTTGCTTATAATGAAAGCCGAACCTATGCCCATGCTAAAGGAACGATGCTTGGCGGCGACTACATTCGCAGCGAAGAATGCAAAAACGGTGGCAAAAACTGCCCCGGGCTGAACGAAGATAAGGCTGAGCTCAAAAATGCGGACGATACGGCAATTTTAGGAAAACTGCAGCCGGTTGACGAGCAGATTAACCAGGCGATGAACCTGCATAACTTAAAGGCTCAGCTTGGCGAATATAAGTCTCAGTACCGTAAATATTTGAAAGCTAAAGAAATTCATGAGCGTATGCTGAAAGTTCTGGAAAAGAGCGATCAGTGCACGGCCGGATTCTTTGACCGTTACAGTAATGGTCAGGGAGCATCTATCTGGTACGGCGGCAGCGCTCCGGCCAAAGCTAACGACCATGACAGTCGTTCCGGGCTCTCCCGTACTGTAATAGAAGAGTACCAGAAAGATACGACGGATACGATATTGGGAACGAAAAGCAGTGAATGTGACGGGTTCTATGAAAGCTGCCCTGACGGGTATCGCTTGGATGAAACAAATCCTTGCCAATACGAAGACGCTTCGGGCAAAACCGTAACCAGTTCAACCATGTTTGCCTGCGTATTGGATACAGTTACGTCAGATACGGAACCAAAAGAAGGTGATTATCCTAAAGTAGATTTTAATCCAAAGTTGGAAAGAATGGATTTTGAAGACGGAACCTCAAAATCAGGCTATGAGGAAGCCGGAGAGGAGATTATAAACAATCGCGAATATAATGATACCGATTTTCTGATAGACGGAACGCAGGCCGATGATATCCAGACGGATAACCGTGTAAAGGCCGAAAAAGGCTGGCGCATAGGGTACAATCACGTTATGGAACTGACTGAAAACGGCACCTTGCAGTTTGAACCCTGGAACGATCAGAAAAATCTGCAATCCGAATATCTGCGCAATAAATATCGGAATATGCGGATGATAGTCAAAGCCGTAGACGAAGGTATGATGTCCTATCGCGTGGCTAAGACTCAGGCGGAGAAATATAGCAGAGTAGGGCCGATTGAAAAAGTGTTGCCTGCTGTTACCGCGTGTAAATTAACAACCGATGCAACAAAAGATGCCTGGAATCAGGAATGTGGTGATTTCAGCGGAGGATGTAGTGTCAGCGGTGATACCGCATCTTGTTCCGGTACCAAGACCATAATGTGTACCTGCTACAACAGCGACGGTGAACCCTATAGCTGCTCCAAGACGCTGCACTGCAGTATCAGCGGCAGCAATGATACGGGGTGGATTACGGGAAGCAAAGAGGAAGGGTGTGTACCGACGACGGTCCCGATAAAATATGACCAGCGTATAAAATCCCTTTCCGGCGGCTGCGCTTTCCCGAAAGCAAATACCACCTATGAGGCTTCGCTGGAAGACAAAAGCGGCAAATGTCCGGGAACGTGGGATTTCAGTACGAAATTCCTTGTTCAGAAATATATGCCGGCCGTTGTTGGTAGCTGGAAAAATGGCGGCGGTTTTGAAAGCACCTGCCCGGGCAGTCTGGATTCGCAAACTACCCATCTGTTTGACAATACGCATGCAGCCGGACGGGTAGTAGCTTCTGACCGCTTTGAAGATATTCTGAAAAAGCGTAAAGAAGTGGAACAAAGGCTTCAGAGTATGGTTACGCAGTATGAGAGTGAAATGAAGTCGCTGAAGGCTCAGCTGAAGTCAACTATTGCAGCGCGCAAATCGCACAGTGAACGCTTAAGCCAGGCAACGGATACCAAAAATGAAGCCGTACAGGAGCGTCAGCGTTCTCTGCAAAGGGTAACTGCGATTGAAAATCAGATTAACGATTTGAAAAACAACCGTATCCCGGCCTTGCAGGAACGTCTTGCCGGTAGAGATCCGAAGCCTGAAAAACTGCAAAAGGATTTGGATTCTATCCTGACCGGCGCCGGTGAAGATTTGGAAAAATATGAAAATCCGACCCTTGCGCAGAAAATCGGCCAGATTCCGGCACTGGAAGAAGAACTTGCCTATATCTGCAAAAAGGCTCCGGAAAAAGACAAGGAATGTGCGTCGTACAGCGGCAAGTCCAACCAATATGACCCGTATGAAAATATTGAAGACGAAGACGATATTTTCAAAAATGTCGCCGAGTTGGAAAATACTATAACAACGGCTCAGGTAACAATGGACAGTGCGCAGTCTATGCTGGATGTACTTCAGGATCAGATTGACAGCCTTAGCGAACAGATAAGGGAGCGCGCATCCAGCTTTGCCAAGGAATATCTGGCTGCCGCGGAGCAGGGACAGCAGGAAATTGAAGCTGTCAATAAAGAATTTGAAGACAAGCTTGAAACCAAGGATGACGGCAGTGAACCTGACCGTATGGTTAATAATAACCGCCGTTGGTGCAAAAAAGACGGTTTCTTGGGAATTGGCTGCAGGGAATACAGCCACGAATATAAATTTGACAACCTTAAATGGACGATGGCGAGAGTTATGTTCGGCAACGGTACATCAAACAGCGAAGGGGCTGTAGACGGTGAATTGCCGGGAATCGTCAATGATACGATAGACGAGCGCTGGTTCAAAAACAACTGGTCGCAGTATCCGCGGAAGCTGTCAAGTGTCGGTGTTGTTCGTAAGTTTGTGGTTGCATGTGGCAACTGTATGGCAGATGCGGGAGTCCCTGATAAAAACGAACCATATACGCCAGATAGTTTAGCTCAGGCAGTCAAGAAACAGGCGATGAAAGAAGCTGTTGATGCGCTTGCGGGAGCTGGCGGATATATTCCGAAAGCCGATGAAATTATCAAAGATGAAGTTGATTCGGCGGTAAAGGAAATCACGACTGTTATGGAAGAATGGGGCGTAACCGGAGAAGACGGCGTAGCACCGAATGAAGCCATATACAAGCATGCAAATTATGCAGGCAATGGTGAAGGTGACGGCGGACAGGCTGTAACTGCACGCCATTACAAACTGATTGACGAGCTGAAACAGGCCGAGCATCAGTCAGAGTTGAATGCTGCCGGCATAAAGCTGGAAGAAAGTTTCGGTATCCCGTCCGGTATCATAACCGACGACGACTTCTTTGCCGGGTTGCCTGCTCGCGGTGCGTATACTGTAACTGTTCCGTCATATGGCAAACAGCCTGAAAAACTCAAGTTTGATGAAAATGACGGGCGCGATTATATGGCGCCGCACCGGCCGCTGCTGAATTTGGCGCCGATAAGGGAAGTGTTCTATTTCAGTGCTATGGACTATGACGATGTTCCGCAGGAAAACGGCGCGCCGTCGCTTTCAACGCTGGTTGACCGGAAATATAAAAATACCGAGGGCGTTGAACCTGTAGAATATTTGCCGGAAACCTGGCGATATCTTCTCGCAACGCCGAATATGCGCAATGAACCGACGCCGAAATATCAGCAGACGTTTGTTGAACGGTCTTATGGCAAAGACAAGTTAAAAGACTATATCAACAATAAGGATATCGGTGGCAAAGAAGAACACTACCGTGCAATAATCGGACGTGCCGGCGTATATCCGTGCAAGCTTGGCGGTACGGTAATTGACGAGGGTGGTGGCGACGGTGTCGGCAATATGAGCTTCAAACGGCGCAGTTCGTTGCCCGCCGGAGCAGTTGCTGAAACCTGTCAGGAAGTTGCGCTGCATAAGAACGGCGTCCGGCACCTGCTTGCGGACCACAATGCTAAGGATGAAGGCAAGTCAAAAGCCTTGCAGGGAAGTCTGGGCAGTACGTCCGAACCGATGTACACGAATTACAGCGAATTGGGGCAGTTCCTGAATGGTGATTTGAAATATCGTCCGATGCTGAAGAATATATATGATTATTTGCTGGATGAAAATAACCAGGATAACAGCATTGAACGCCAGCGCGGTGATTTGGCGACATTTAAGCGTAACGTTATCGGTGGATTCCTGGAAGCAGTGAATGCCGAACATAATGCACAGAAGACGTTGGATAACAATAAGGAAGACGTTGTTAATTCTTTGAAGAATTTGTGCACGCAGCTGCATAACTTCGGTGAGAGCGTCAACGGTGAGGCCTGCGAAGATGAAAGCGACAGTACCTGTGCTGATCAGATTGCAGAACAGTGTGCAGCTTATATTATGGACAACGGAGGTTTGGCGAAAAATGCGGCTGATGACAAATATGAGGTTGATTGTGCCCAATCTTCCGGCGGTTCCTATTACGAGCAGATATTCTGCAAACTGAATGACCTGAAAGATGAGGCTATTGCCAAAGCCCATCAGGGGTATTCCGAAACAGACAGCGATGGCACTACGGTTACCTATGTCGGTTTCGATAGTCTGAAAGGGGAAGCTTCTGCTACGGATTCTGACAGGGTTAAAGAGCGCATTCAGGAAATTGAGGATTATTTCGGAGCCTTTGAAGCCGATGCCGATGAAGTATCTTATATTCAGCCGAAAGCAACGAAAGCGTCTGTAACCGAAGACGTCAAGGAGGCTAAGGCCAACTGGGAAGCTTCGCGTGCGGCGGAAGAGGAAGGCATAACCTCAATGGATAATCAGAGCCAGGCAGTAGCTTACTGCCCGGTATATTAAGAGGGGCCGCACAGGTTAAGAGGTAAAGAAGCAGACAATGGCCAATTTGATAAATCAAAAGATTTTGCGCATTGCCGACAAAGGGAAAAGCAAAGAACCTCCTGCATTCATTACGGAAGATGTTGTTGAGGTTCGTCGGGCAAAGCTGATTTATTACAAATGGATATCGCGATTGATGGCGATGTTGGCCACTGTTTCGCTTCTTTACGGCGTTTGTACCACATTATCCATTTTAAAACTGGCTCCGGAAATAGTCATTGACCCGCAGATGTTTGTTGAACTGTCTGATTCGCAGTCACTTGTCAAAAGAGAACATATTAACCGCCGGATGGATTCGCGGGAAAAAATGATGATTAACTTTATGAAACAATATGTCGAACTGCGAAACACCTATATCAAAGACGAGCGGGAAATGAATAACCGCTGGCTTTGGGGTGGTCTTGTGTCGTACTTGTCAACGTATAAGGTTTACAAGGAGTTTGAAAAAGTGTTTCCAAAACTGCGGGCGGAGATGATAGAAAACAATTCCAGCCGTTCGGTGGAAATTCTGTCGGTTGAACGAACCGGCGGTGAAAACAGCAATACTTGGAAAATTGAGTTCAAAACTTACGATTATACGTTTAAAAGCGATCGGTTGAGCCGCCGATCCAGCGTTACGCCGACAATTACCGAAAGGTATTGGACCGCCAATATCCGCGGTTATGTCGACCCGAACAGGAGAACGGCATACCGCCGCCTGTTAAATCCTCTCGGATTTGTCGTCTATAGTTATTTTCAAAGCGAAATCGAGATTTAAAATATTGTTAAACATTTTCGTGCTATACTAAACATGGTGCAATTTAGCCTGTTGATAAGTTGCGGCAATTTGTTTTCTCGTTAGACTTTTAAAATTAAAAGTTCTAATTATATAAAAGGGTTATTTTAAAAAGAGGAAAAACCATGTATAAAGCGCTGATTTTGGTATTTGCCGTCTTAATTTTAGCCGCCTGCAATCTGGTCGGCAGTTATTACGAGCCTGAACCCGTCGGAATAGGTAAAGACGTGTACGAACTAAAGCTTTCCCCCTGTGCCTGTATAGAGGTGGAACTGCCGAAGACGCTGCCGGACTGGTTCCGGGCAATGAGCTGAATTAGAGGTACGGCTGATGGCTGAACAGATTTCTTCTGACAATACAAAAAAACTGCTCTTGGAGGGAGGAGGAGCCAAAGCGGCGCCGCAGCCCCGTCCGGCACGCCCGCATCGGCGTTCCGGAAATGCAGATATTGTTGTCGAGAATGCAACGGAAAAACGCTATCTGTGGACGGCACGGGCTTTTGCCATCATCTTTGCCGTCAGCCTGTGTTGTAATTTGATTCTGACGTATGTCGTATTCGCCATAATGCCGCTGTATCGGATTGAACCGTATTTGTTCAGCTTCTCAAACAAAGAAGATCAGATATATACTATCCACCCGGTGAAAAATATCTATGAACATAAATATTTGACGGAAATTTTTGTCAGGGAATATGTTCTCCTTCGTAATACGTTTGTCAATGATGTTGACGAAATGGAGCAGCGCTGGGGGACAGGCAGTACGATACAGGAGATGTCTACAACCGGAGTTTATGATAAATTCCGTAAGGAATTTGCCGATGCGGCGATTGAGCTTATCCGCAAGCATAATATTACCCGTAATATAAAAATTTCTTCTGTAACCGAGGTTGGCGGCGTAAACGGTGAAACTTGGTGGCAAGTGGAATTTCGGGTTGAAGATATGATGCCGGAATATGAAACGCCCCGTTTGAGCGTGTGGGTGGCTTCCGTTAAGATAAGATACCGTGCCAAACGGGTTAAATTTGGCGAAAGGCTGAAAAATCCGTTGGGATTTACCGTTCTTGACTATAAACAGGTTGAACGCAAAACAAATTAATTGAATGTTTAGGGTATGCATAATGACTAAAGTATTGAACATTTTATCAGCGGCAATTTTATCGTTGGGGGCACTTGCAACTTTGGCCGAGGCTCAGGTAACCAAGGATAATCTGGATCAGAACGCGGATCAAAGCCAGGGGAATTATGCAGCTACCAATTTAAATTATCTGGGGGGCGTCGGATCGCTTGGTATGATGCAGAGCGCGTGGAAAGATCCTCTGCAGCACATGGGAGAAGGGCAGACGCGGCCGGGGTATACCAAATATTATTGGACACCGGAGTTGGTTTTGCCGGTCAGAGTCCGCGAAGGAATGTATACTCTGATTAATTTTCCGAATTGGGAAGTTATTGAGAATGTCTATATCGGCGACGGACAGTCATTTAATGCGGAAATACAAGGGCCTTCAAGCTTGATGGTTTATCCGGATTCGTCGCAGTTTGTCGGAGTGGATACCAATATGATTGTTTTTGGTCGTTCCGGTAATAAATATGTTTTTTATGTTCAAAGCGAAACGGTAAATACCGACCGCATTACTAATGCTATTATTGATATAGAAGTTGTTAAAAACCGCCAGAATGCCAACGGCTCTGCGGTTATCGGGGCAGGAACGGGCGGCGGCCACATAAACGCCAACAGTTACAGTCAGGACGGAACCAGTGCGGATGCAACATTTACGCGTAATTTGCAAAAAGAAGACTGGATTGAAAAAATTCCTGTCGATCCGACGAAATTCAGGTTTGATATTGAAGTATATGTTCCCAATCCCGATGATATTGTTATTGCGCCGGAGCGCGTTTGGCGTGATAACATATTCACATATATTGATTTGGGAGACAAAGCTCTGACTGCTGTACAACGGCCGATTGTTACGTTGATTGTCGAGCGTTCCGAAACACCCGTAGGTTTCCGGACAGCCGGGCCGAACAACCGTTTGATTATTGTTGAAGGCATGGGTGATATGGTTTTGCGCAGCGGAAAACGGATTGTTTGCCTGAAGCTCCGTCGCGCAGATTCTGACGGGTTGGAAAATACCGTTTATGCCAAAACGAACGAGTGGGATCTTCAGTCGGCGCATGCTTCCAAACCTGAAAACGGCCTTGAAACCGGGCAGTATGAGGATGTGTACGGTAATGGCGGAACCTCTCGGCCGACCATGGGAAATAATAGTACGCCGGGAAATAACAGTGCGCCCGGAAATAGTGGTACATCAGGAGCCGGTGCTGCGTTTTTTGAAAATAATTCATTTTCTGGGGCGCAAAATGCGACACAAAATAATGGCGGCTTAAGCTATGAAGACATCATAAGCGGGCAAAAAGTCCCGGCCGGCAATACAAATCGGTCTGGCAGGCAGTCATCTTCAGGAGAAATTTCGCTAAACGATGCCTCCGCATTAAATTCTATTCCGAAAGCAACGCCTGTTGTTGCTCCGGTACAGAATAAAAAGGATAATACAACAGCTCAACGTCCGTCTCTGTCCGGGCAATATGACGTCAAGGCTGGTGGCGGTGCAGAACTTGTTACGCCGGAATACAACGGGAAACAGGATGTTTCGATAACATATCAGAAAGATAAAGTTCAGGGTACTCCGGCGGCAGGAACACCGGCCGTGGGGAATTCGTCCAATAATTCAAGCCCGGTGCTGATTACGCCCAAAGAAGATGCCGCTGATAAAAACGCCGTTGTTTCCGCAGAAACGGAAGCTTTGCTGAAAGAATTCCGTGACGGCAAGGCTTTTGCCAATGTCGATGAAAGCAACATTTCTATTGAATTGGGAACGGATGAAGACGTGAATAATCTTGAAAAGTTGTGGAATGATATTTCCAAAAATTATTCAGCCGCTATAGGAAAATATCAGCCTTTTTATTCGGTGGATACGCCTGCCGATGGCCAGGGAAGAGAAGTGTTCCATCTTCGCGTCGGGCCGGTCAAATCATTGGATGAAGGGGATAATATTTGTAGCCAGCTTGGGCGTAACGGTATCTTTTGCAGTGTGGTCAGAATACAATGAACGAAAATACCCGTTTTGAAGAATATGAAAGAAAAACCAGAAAAATAATCCTCACGATAGGAATTATTGCCGGCATTTTTTTCCTGTTCGGACTGCTGGTAATTTCGTCGGACGAAGAAAATTATAATCCGGAAGAAACCTCTCCTGATTTTGTTGAAAACCAGAATATTCTTCCGGATGTTTCTGTTGATACGGAACCGGTGTTTATAGATACGGAGGATACGCCTGTTTCAGAACGAAAAAAGCCGATTAAGGTTACTCCGGCTCAAATTAACATGAACAAATTTATCCTCGGTGTAGATACGCAGAATCAGAGTGTCTTGACTATTGGAACCGACGGCAGCGAAAGTATCCATATTGAACGGGTCGAGTTGGTGGAAGAAACAGAAGACGGATTTGAGTTTCGAGACAAATGCCGTAATCGTGATTTGCGCGGAGATGAAACCTGCAATGTCCTGATAACATGGGTGCCGCATCTTCCGGGCAATGTACAGAATAATTTTAAAATAATCTGGTATGAAACCAGGCTGGATAAATCAAGTGCAAAATCGGAAGAAGTCAGCATAAAGGGAAGTGCGGTTTATCCGGAGGACACGCGCCAGAGCTGCGATGCGTCAACGGGGTGCAGCATCGGTGGCGACGGTATAGGTGCCCATCGCTTGGCAATAGGGCCGAACGGCGAAATTATCGGCTATA
>ERZ779889.2290-NODE-2290-length-16223-cov-3.785502_pt1 | contig 16223 bp, 18 predicted proteins | sample MGYA00511030_ERZ779889 | MGnify/ENA primary metagenome ERZ779889 (study PRJEB29588, sample SAMEA2160616) | human gut metagenome | biome: human gut; feature: human-associated habitat; material: faeces | place: Denmark | collected 2008/2010 ...
GATGCCAGTGGCGGTGGTGGTCAGAGCGGTGACGAGCGCGGAGCTAACGGCCTCCATGAGGAACCTCCCTTCATCAGGCAGAGCGAACGACTGAGATGAACCATGCGACGAGCCAGCCGACGAGGTAGACAATCACCGCGAGAAGAACGCCGGCGGGCACGGCAGGAACCAAAGAGGACAGGAAGTCCAGAAAGGACTGATCAAGATACTCACCGAGAATCGCCTCCATGAGCTAGACCCTCCAATCATGGGTGAGGACGTAGCCGAGGATGCAGCCGACGGCGAGCATGGAGAACACGAGCGAAAAGACGGAGGTGGCGAGCATGGAGGAGCCGAGAGTCATAACCTCGGTATACTGAGCCTCGCCAAAGACCCAAACAGGCTCCTCAGGAGCCTCAGAAAGCCCCGAGACCTCAGCAGACGACGAAGCAGCAGCATCTGAGGCAACCTCAGGAACCTCAGAAAGCTCATCGGCACCCACAGCACGACACCGCCCTAGTAGACGACTTCGGGCGCGCCATCGAAGGCGAGCGAGACGCCGCCGCGAAACGCCGGGACCAAATCGAAGTGAAAGTCATAGGTGCTGCCCTTGACGAGCTGGGCCGCGTACTCGGCGTCGGGGCCGGTGAACACGCACTCGTACATCTCCGGCTCGGAGCTGAGGAAACGGACAACAGTGTACGGGTTGCCCTTCTTGGAGGTGCCGGAGCGAACCTCGCGGACGTTGCAGCCGTTGAAATCGACCTTCATGACGAGTCTCCTAACTTTCCCGGCGGCTGGGAAAAGGGTTGAATGAGGTGAGCCGCCCTTGAGAGAGAGGGTAACAAATAAAACCGTGATAATATATCTTATGTAAAGTAGAGAGTATTCTCTTTCTCACAGAGGTCTTGGGCTTCCCCCTATTGGTCTAGACGTGGAGCACACATGAGGCTCAGCTTCAGCCTCGCATCATCCGTCGCGGACTCTCCTGCGATAAAGAGTAGTTCATCCATAGCCTGGATGCGCGTATCGCCCGTTGGGATGATTTCCACCCCGGCACGCTCTATCGTTACCAAACGAATCGCGTCAGGCCATGGCACGTCTCGCACGCAAAGGCCCTCCAAGCGACTCCCCGGCCCAACAAGTACCGTTCCGAGATCCTTCTTCTGAGAATGCGGTTCATCAATTGAGCGTCTGGCCTCCTTGGAAGCTTTTGCAAGCAGCGGCCTCAGAAGGTGCTCGTAGAACGCATCCGTTTCCGTAAGGCTGGAAGTCACATATGCAAGTATCGAGACCAGGGTCACAGACAAAAGCGCATCGAGCGAACCCGTAAGCTCAAACACAAGCACAACGGCTGTCACGGGCGCTCTCACCACACCGGAAAACAGCCCCGCAACACCCAAGGCAACAAAGTTCAAGAAGTACATGTGTTCTGTTATTGAAAGACCATTCATGACGAAGCAGAACAATCCCCCAAACAGTCCACCCATCACAACGAGCGGATAGAGCGTTCCGCCGGGCGCGCCCGAACCAAAGCAAATCGCAGTAAAGGCGTACTTGCCAACGAGCAGGGCCAAAATGGTCCCCAAGGAGAGACCCGCAGGTGAGAGCAGCATCTCGACAATCGCCTCTCCCCCGCACATGAGCTCGGGCCAGACGAAGGCTGGCACACCGGCAAGCGCAAAGGGAATGACGAGCCGGGACTGCGGAAGGTGGGCACCAATCATCGAAAAGAGATTCTGGAAGGCAAACATTCCCCTGTTGTGGAGGGCCCCAACCACTCCGCACAACACACCAAGGATGATGACCAGAGGATACATCGCATGAGGGAGATTCTGCTGGAGCGAGAGGCTGAGCACCGGTTCAAGGCCAACCACCTGAGAAACGAGAAGGTCCGCCGCAACCGCCGAGCACATGACGGAGATGATGAGCGGGGCGCTAAACTGCTTGTGAATCTCCTCGAGCGCAAAGAGAACCCCCGTAAAGGGTGCGTGGAACGCAGCAGACATACCCGCGGCCGCCCCGCAGGTGATCAAGAGACGCTCCTCTCCCCTCTTTCTGCCCAGCATGCGAGAGACGGCCTTGCCCGACATGCCTCCAAGCTGAACCGAGGGGCCCTCGCGGCCAAGAGAAAGCCCCGCAAGTGCAAGAAGCGTACCCTCAGCAAACTTTGCGGGAATAATTCTCTTCCAGGGGGCGTCAAGGGCTCCCTCTACCTCTGCGTCTACCTGCGGGATGCCAGATCCAGATGTGGTCGGCTCCCATCTGAGAAGCATCGACACCAGGACGAGAAGGACAAGAAGGCCGAAAAACCATGCGGCCATAGATACCGGGCTTCCTGCAGCAGCGCTCGTTACCCAACGAAGGGTATGCTCGGCCCAGCTGAGGGCAAGACGATAGAGGGTAACAATAGCACCGCCAAATAAACCGACAAGCGCGCCCTCACCGACGAGGCTCACTTGAAAGCGTCGTGAGAAGCGACGCTGGACGGTCCCCTCGGACAATCCTCTGCGCCAACTTCTCACGACGCTCAATTCCCTTCTCGCAAGAGCGCTCCAAGCGCTCGGTTCTAGTAGTAGGAGCCGCCGCCAATGAAGGACCAGACCTGGCCCTCGATAACACCCGTAGCGGGGTTGGCTGCGTGAACAAGGCGTCCGTTGCCAACGTAGATGCCAACATGACCATAGCTCGTGAAGATGAGGTCACCGACATTGAGCTGGCTCATATCGGTCTTCCAATCGCCCGTGCTCTGAAGCGAGGCAATCATGTCTCCCGTGGTCCTACCACGAGCATAGCCATAGCTGTAGCAGATGAGACCGGAGCAGTCGAAGGCGTTGGGACCAGTGGCACCATAGACGTAGGGCTTGCCAATCTGCGCATATGCGGTCGCAAGGCCCTGACCACTCGGAGCGGAGCTCTCGGGCTCCTCCTCAACGGGCTCAGACGGCGCCGGCTCGGGCTCGGGTTCGGGCTCGGGGGTCACCTCAGGCTCGGGCTCGGGGGTCACCTCAGGCTCCGGTTCGGGAGTCGAAGGCTGAGTGGTCTGGTTGTCCTCAGTCTCCTCCGGTTCTTGTGCGGTCTCGTCCGTCGCCTGAGTGCTCTCGTTAGAAGACTCACCCTGAGTTTCGGCTGCTTGCTGGGCTGCAAGCGCCTCCTGCTGTGCCTTGTTGCGCTCCACAGCCTCAAGGGCAGCCTGGACGCGCTCGTTTTCCTTCTCGCGAGCCTCGAGCTCAGCCTTAACCTGAGCGTCGAGGGAGTCGTAGAGGCTCTCGGCCTCTGCGACCCTAGTCTGATAATCGTTTACCTGAGACTGAAGGTCGTCGACAAGGCCCTGCTGAGACGCCTGCTGGTCCTCGAGCTCGGACAGCTCCCTGTCGAGCTGGTTGGAGAGCGACGCCACCTCAGAGATGTTAGCCGCTTGCTGGTCAGAGATCCTGTCAAGATAGAAGATGCGGCTCGCAAGCTCCTCGGCGCTCGTGGACCCCAAGATGAAATCGAGAAGCCCCTCGGAACCGGACTTATAGGCGCCCCTCATGTTGCTGCCCAGAAGCTCGCGCTGCGTCTCAAGTTCAGCGCGAGTCTGCTCGATGCTCTGCTTCTTCTGGGAAATCTGGTAGTCCGTGTCCTCAAGCTCGGAGGTGGCTCCAGAAAGCTGGTCCTGACGCTCGGAGAGCTCATCGCCAAGGCTCTCGAGCTCCGCGGCTACGCGATCGAGCTCGGAGGCGGGGTCGGCAACGGCCACACCAGAGGGAGCAAGCGCAATGGAAACGGGACCCGCCGCAAGAAGAACGGTGAGACCCGCAGTTACAACTCTATTCTTAAACGTCATGCACGAAGTCCTTTCAAAAGCTTCGACAACATTCTAGTCTGCGTTTGTCGGCTTCGCGATACGTCCATACGAAGGTCATGATACCAAGCAAGAGGTTCAGCTTTAGGTGGAGCCCTACTGAACCTTAACGAGCGTAAAGACCTCCTGAGGGCACTTCTCGGCAATGATCGTACGAGGGTTGAGGAAAGAGAGCTCGAGGATAAAGGCAAAACCCGCTACCTTGGCACCGGACTGCTCGACAAGCTGCGCGGAGGCGATTGCAGTGCCACCGGTGGCGACAAGGTCGTCCACAATGAGCACAACGTCGTCCGGCGTCAGCGCGTCCTTGTGAATCTGAAGCTCGTCGGTTCCATACTCAAGGGAATACGTCTGGGAGTAGACCTCCCGGGGAAGCTTCCCGGGTTTTCTTGCCGGAACAAAACCGCAGCCCAGGCGATAGGCCACGGGCGCGCCAACAAGAAAGCCGCGAGCCTCGGCGCCTACCACCTTGGTTATACCCTTGTCCGAGAAATGCTCGGCTATGGTGTCAACGACGGCCTGCAGCGCCTCGGGATCGTCGAAGAGCGGCGTGATGTCCTTGAAGACAACGCCCGGCTCGGGGTAGTCCGGAATGTCGATGATACGGCTCTCAAAATCAAAATCGCTCATTCAATCACTACCTTTTCTCAGATTGCTGGCGCTTGTCAGCGGAGTCTCCAAAAGGCTCCTTGACCCTGCGCGTGATAAGCTCGCAGCGAACGGCGTTAGTGAGACTCAACATACGAGAAAAGGCCTGGTCAAAGCGCTGCTTTGCGGCCTGTGTATCCTCTATCTCAACGCCTCCGCCCTTCTTGGCATACACAACCAGAGCCTGCTCGAACATCGCCGACTCGCGGTTGGCGGCAATCACGTACTGCCTCAGGTTCTTGGGACCAATGCCAAAGTGCCTCAGCTCGTCGCTAAGGCGAATGAGGGGAAAATCACGGCCATCAACAAGATCTCTGCCGTGAGGCGACCTCTTGAGCTCGATCACGCCTGCCTCGGAGAGCTGACGCACAAAACTCACTGAGGCACCCACGAGCTCGGGCATGCGATCAATGGGATGCAGCTTGCTCGCCGTCTCCTCGTCGTCCACGGGAAGGGACACTCCCCCGCCATCCTCCTGAACGACGGACGTCTGCCCGGAGTCAGCACGGTCAAGCTGCTCCTTGATGACGGAGAGCGGCAGGAAGCGATTCTTCTGAAGATAGAGGATCGTCTCAAGCCGCCGGACGTCACGCTGGGAGTAGAGCCGGTACCCGCTCGGAGTACGCGAGGGGTTGAGCAACCCCTCGTCCTGTAGGTAGCGAACCTTTGAAATGGAGAGGTCCGGATACTGCTGCTGCAGCTTCTTGACGACCTTCCCGATTGTCAGGTAACCGGCATCAGTCATGGCAACTAGGCCTCGACGTCAATCCTGCGAGGGCGCGAGTTGGTGTGAAACACCATGCGGAAGGTTCCGATCTGAATCGTGGAGCCGTCCCTCAGGCTCGCCCTTGTCGCAAAGGCGCCGTCCACCCAGGTGCCGTTGAGCGAACCCAGGTCCTCGATGGTTGCGAGACCGGCCGAGATGTTGGCGATGTTCATGCGAGCATGATGTCTCGAGACGGTCATGTCGTTGAGAAAAACCGTGTTCTTGGGATCTCTGCCAAGCGTCACCTCAGGACCATCGAGCTCAAAGGTCTCCCCGAGCTGGGGCCCCTTCACGATGGTGAGCGTGGGGTGCACAGGGCGCGCGGCTCCCATGAGGTCAGGAACCGTTGCATCCGCGGCGGGCATCCTAAAAATCTCGGTAGCTCCAGGATTAGGGCTGGGCATAGGTGAACTCCCCTCGTTGGTCATTGCTATATCATAGCGCGCATTACCTGCACGCAACGCAATCCATCTCGATGAGGGCGCCGAGCGGTAGCTCATTGACGCCCACGACGGCACGCGCGGGGGCCGGTGTGGTAAACCTTCGCGCATAGACCTCGTTCATAGCGTCCATGTCATCAAGACTGGAAAGGTATACGGTGGTCTGAGCAACGTCGGCAAGCGTGCAATCCACCTCTTTGAGCAGCACCTCAATAAGATCGATGACCCGCTCGGTCTGCTCCTTGATGCCACCCTTAACGAGTCGGCAGTTATCGTCTGCCGAGATGGGGAGCTGGCCGGAGGCAAACACCAGGCGACCGGCCGTGGTGCCCTGAGAATAGGGTCCGAATGCCTCAGGTGCCCCTTGAGCGTTGATTGAGTACTTCACAGAACTCCTCTCATCAAGGCGGTGGAGACGAATCAGTCCTCCTGGGCAAAAAGGCCGCGCGCCCCAATGAAATCGGACGTCTCCCGAACGAGGGACCAGCTTCCAAGCTGTTCTCGTCCCACGCGAACGGGACCTTTTGCCGACAGAGCCTCTCCCCATGGAAGAGTATCGCAGAGAATCGCCCTAAGGGCATCGTGACCCACAGGGTTAACTTCCGTAAAAGAAAGTAGGCTCCTCCAGATCACGCGAGCCCGGGCAGCAGGAACCAGGAGCAGGTAGCCCGGATGCATGCCTTTCTCGCAAGGCAGGGCGGCAACAAGCGCGGGGATTGCATCAAGGGACAGCGAGCAGACCTTTCCTGGAGCGGGAAGCGTCTCAGAAGAACCAAGGTAATCCATAAGAATGCCGTGCGAGGAACGCCCCATGAGGAGCAGGGGGACGAGCATACCGGATGCGTCATCAAGTGTTGTTTGGGCAAAGGGCGTCGTGCCGCCTTGCTGGATCTGTCTCAGAAAGCCCATCCACCCCAGAAGAGCGGGACCACGATGCGAAACATCCAGCACCACGTATTCCTCGTCACCTGTCCTAAGGACGAGAGGTGCGGACAGAACGGAGCCGTCTCCCGAGAGCACGCCCTCAAAAGCAACGTCACCCACCGACAGCTCGGCGCCGCAGCACGCAGATTCGATAAGTGCGGAGGCACACGGACCGCCCACAAGCTCATAGAGGCACCCTGTGAGATCGGCCAGAAACGTTGCGTCGGAAAGAGAGCGGCACGAAGTCTCGGCTGCATATGAGCGAACCACATTTAGGTCATCGCAACCCTCAGAAAAGGATGCGCCCAGAAGAACGTGCTCCTCATGAAGCACACCAGAGCAGACGCCACTCATAGGTCCTTCTCATCTCCCGCTCGAGACATCTTGATAATGCGAACTCCCTCTGCCGTATAGACAAGAGCGGTGATGAGGGAGCAGACAACGCCTGCGTAGACAAAGAAGATGCCCACCGCGCTCTGCTCGGCATTGAGACCGGGGAGCCAGGAGACGTCAATCAGGCAAAGGCCATCTACGACGGGCAGACCGAGGAGAAGATCGCAGAAGCCAAACATGAGAAGCGCGGTTGCCGCCTTGCCGACATACGCCACGTCAACGGGACGCCTTCTGAAGTGCTGGAGTATCAGGCCGCCCAGGGCAAGGTAGACGTCACGACCGATGACAAACGCCGGCACCCAGAGGGGAAGCTCGCCAACGATGAGAAGGCCAAGCACGCCCGTAAAGAGCAGGACGCGATCCATGATGGGATCCATGATCTTGCCGAGCCAGCTGACGGTCTGGGTCCTGCGGGCAATCTGGCCGTCGAGAAAGTCGGTGGAGGCCGCAACGACATAACACACGAGCGCGGCCACGCGGTTCGTTCCCGTTGCAAACAGGAAAAGGAAGGCAACGGTGAGTGCGAGGCGGCAGAACGTAATCACGTTGGCTACCGTGAAAACCTGAGTCGAAGGGTTTTCCGAGGTCCCAACGGGAACATTGGAGCGACCCAACGCCTGGCGCTCAGCAGCGTCCGCATCGGCAATGCTCTTTATGAGCGACTTGGTACGCTCTGTTCTCTCTGACACTTCCCGCCCCTCGGATCGGTTGACACTACCCTCACCAAGGTACCCAGTTTAGCGTAAATTGAAACACGGGCCGCTGCTCGCGCCCTAAGAAGCGACGGCTACCTAACGATTACACGCACCCTTCTCACGCCGCCGATCTTAAGGAGCCTGGAGCGAAGGCCCTTGTCAATCTCGCCGCTCACGTCGAGAAGCGTATAGGCATTGGAGCCGCGGCTCACGTTGCTCATGTTCTCGATGTTGAGCGAGTTGTCCGCAATCGCCTGCGAGATCTGGCCAATAACACCCTGCACGTTCTCGTGGAAAAGGGCGAGCCTCGACCCGCTCACAAGCGGGCCAAGGTCAACGCGGCCGTAGTTCACGGAGTTGACAATGTTGCCATTCTCGAGATAGTCCCTGATCTGATTTGCCGCCATGAGCGCGCAGTTGTCCTCCGCCTCGCCCGTCGAGGCGCCAAGGTGCGGCAAGACGATGGCGTTTTTCATGTTGGCGCTCGCCGGGTTGGCAAAGTCGGTTACGTAGCGGGCAATCTTGCCGTCATCGAGGGCCTCGGCGAGCGCCTGCTCGTCAACAACTGGGCCGCGCGAGGTGTTTATCAGAAATGCGCTCGGCTTCATCTTCTCTATGAACTGTGTGTTCACCATTCCCGTCGTCTGCGGGGTCAGCGGGCAGTGGAGGGTCACAAAATCGGACTTTTCGAGCAGCTCGTCTGTTTCGACAAATCTCACCTCGCCGTCGCGGTCTCCGACTTTTGCGGAGCGCGAGTTTGCGAGCACGTTCATGCCGAAAGCTTCCGCTATTTTGGCTGCCGCTTTTCCTATCTTGCCGTAGCCTATTATGCCCAAGGTCTTGCCCTGAAGCTCCGTGAGCGGGGATTTCCAGAAGCAGAAGTGCGGGCAGCTGCTCCATTCGCCGGCGTGCACCGCCTCGCTGTGCAGAGCAACGCGGTTTGTGTGCTCGAGGATGAAAGCGAACACGAGCTGAGCCACCGCCGAGGTGCTGTAGCAAGGCACATTAGAGACCGGTATACCCCTTTCACGCGCAAAATCAACGTCCACAACATTGAAGCCCGTGCTCAGCAGGGTGATGAACTTCAGCTCCGGCAGAGCGGCTATAGTCTCCGCGTCTATGGGGGTTTTATTGGTTATGATAATATCGCAGCCGGCTGCGCGCTCGACTATCTTCTCCTTGGGTGTGCGGTCATAGACCGTATAGGTGCCGAATTCGTTGAGAAAATCCCAGCTGAGATCTCCGGGGTTTGTCGTGTAGCCGTCAAGAATTACTATTTTCATTCTGTGTTTCCTTTCCGTTATTTTTTGCGTTGAGTATCGACGCGCAGCAGTAGAGCGCGGCGCAGAAAACCTGCGGCATAATATCTCCGACCAGCCAGAGCCTGCGCTTGTCGGCATATTCAATGCTGTCGCCGAGTAATATTTTCAGCGTGTAGGCGAGCAGGAACTTTTTGTCGAGATTGTTCGCCACCATTTTCAGCAGGTCGAGGCTCAAGCCCTTGTCGAGCTTTTCGCTCAGCTCGTCTATCTTCGTGCCGTATTCCTCGGTGATGAGTGCCGTGGCGCTTTCGTTTATGAGCTTGTCGAGGCTTGCGACGGTGTACTCCTCGCGTGTGCTTATGCCGAAGATATCGGCGGCGGTCTCCGCACAGTAGAGGACGTTGGAGTTGAACTCGAACGGTCTGTCGTCATATCCGCGCAGGAAGCTCAGTACGCTCTCGCGCCCGCTTTTCTCTATCCTGCCCGCGCTCGGAAGCCCCGAGAAAACAGCGTCGAATTTCTTCGCGCAGTAGGGCTCGAACGGAGCAATCTTGTATTTTTCGTATTTCTTGAACGCATAGTAATAACCGTCGAGCAAATCGAAAGCCTTATATGCGTCGAGCTCGCCCTGGCGGATGTTTCCGCGCGACATATCGCCGTCAAACATCAGCATTCCGCCGAAGACGTCGTTGAGCGGCTTCTTGCTGCTGATGTATTTGAACGAGACATTGTCCGCCTCGCCGAATTTCGCGCCGGGGTTCTTGCCGATGTTGACGACAACAATATCGTCCGCGCCCGCTTCAATGGCCATTTTGACGGGCATATTGTCGGAATATCCGCCGTCGACAAAAGAGGAATCTCCGATTTTGTATGACTTCATGAACGGGAACGCAGCCGCGCTCGCGAGCACGTAGTCTGCGGCCTTGCCCTCCGGGATATCCTCGATAAATACTTCAACGGGCTTTATCTTCGGAAACATCGTCGTAACCAGTCCGAAGCGTATGGGCGAGGTGCGAAGCTTTTCCTCGTCCATGAGCGACTTAACGCGCTCCTGGAGCGGGGTATAGTCCGCGCCGCCCTTGAAAATAGCCTCTTTTGCGAGTTCCTTTATGTATTCTTCACGGTCGGGGTTTTCTTCGTCGGACATATTGACGAAATTCTGAAACACGCTGTCCATGCTCATGTTTTCCCAGATGTCGAGCGCCGCGTCGAAGTTGTTGAGCGCCATGAGTGCGCCGTTGAGCGCGCCGACCGATGTGCCGACAACTATGTCGGGGGTGAAGCTCATCTGCCGAAGCACCTTCCACACGCCTATCTGATAGCCGCCTTTAGCTCCGCCGCCGCTTAGAACAACAGCCCTCTTGCCCATGAAAATTCCTCCTGTTGTGATGTAATAACGATATTTTTATCCGTTCTTACGGATTATGATATTATTATATCATAATGCGGGCATATGTTAAAGATATTTGCGTTAAATTTATACTGTTTGAGTTGAAAAGATTTGAAATATGTTATACAATTATATGTAAACTTTTTTTGAGGTGAAGGCTTGAAAAAGCATTGGACACGAAGCGGCATAATGAATGCCGCGGGCTTAGTGCTCCTTATATCCGCCGCGGCCGTATCGGTGGTGGTCTATCTGTTGAGATACGATCAGCTGTGGCTCTGGTATAAGGCCTATCAGGAAAAGCTGCTCGAGGCTGAGCAGTTTATACAGTCGCTCGGCGTAAGCTGGAAGTTTGTGCTCGCTATGCTGGCTGTATTCTTTGTGCGTACCTTCGTCCCGTTTTTGGCGGTCTCGGCTATCTGCGTTTTTACAGGCGCCGTTCTGCCGTCCTATTGGGCTATGGCGGTCAATTTTCTCGGTATCATCATGATGATGACCATAAAATATTTCGAGGGAAAACGCTTCGGCAGCGGCAACGCGTGGAAGATGATCAGCCGAAACGAGCGGGCGCGCAGGATAATCGAGAACTCGGGCAAGGTCAACAAGGCTCTGCTCTTTGCCCTGCGTCTCATCCCCGGATTTCCTCTCGGGAGCGTCAGCCGAATCTACGGCTCGCTGAAGTTCCCGTATTGGCAGTTTATCCTGCTCTCCGCGGCAGGCTTTGCGCCTAAGCTGCTGTCCTATACTTTCATGGGTACAAATGTGTTCGACCCTCTCTCCAAGGCGTTCCTTGTGCCCCTGGTGATAGTGCTGACCATAAGCGGAGTGTCTCTGCTGTGCGTCAACCTCATATGGCTTTTAGTTGAAAAGAGCGTTTCAAGCTCCAAGAAAAATAAAGATAATTAATATCACGGAAACGAGGTAGTTTTATGTATACCACAGATGTTTTGAAAAAGAGAATGATCGACGGCGCCTATGACGCAGAGCTGACGAAGCTCTATCCCGCGGGCACAATCGATGCCCAGAGAAAGCGCTATTGCCGCGTTATCGGCGAGTTCGAGGAGTTCTACGGAGAGGGCCGCGAGGCGGGACTCTTCAGCGCACCCGGCAGAACCGAAATAGGCGGAAATCACACCGATCATAACCACGGCCGAGTGCTCGCCGCGAGCGTCAACCTCGACGCTATAGCCGTCGCCGCAAAGAGCGAGGGCACCGTAGTCAATGTCAAGAGCGAGGGCTACGCCATGGACACAGTGGATATCAGCGACCTTAAGCCGCACGAAAAGGAGTTCGGCAAGTCGAGAGCCCTTGTGCGCGGCGTATGCTCTGAGTTTAAGCGCCGCGGCTACAACGTCGGCGCATTTGACGCAACTACTGCCTCCGACGTGCTCTCCGGCTCGGGACTTTCGTCCTCAGCGGCGTTTGAGGTCTTACTCGGAACTATAGTAAACCATCTGTTTAACGACGGAAAGGTCAGCGACGTTGAAATAGCGCAGATAGCGCAGGCGGCGGAGAACAAATTCTTCGGCAAGCCCTGCGGTCTGCTCGACCAGATGACAAGCTCCGTCGGCTCGTTTGTCGAGATAGATTTCGCCGACCCCGCAAAGCCCGTTATCGAGAAGGTTAACTTCGATTTTGCCTCCTGCGGCTATGCCCTGTGCATAGTGGACACCGGCGGAAGCCACTCCGACCTCACCGACGAGTACGCCGCCGTGCGCAAGGAAATGGAGAGCGTTGCGGCATATCTCGGCAAGAGCGTTCTGCGCGAGGTTGACGAGAGCGAGTTTATGAAGAATATCGCCGATATCCGTTCCTCCTGCGGAGACAGAGCCGTGCTTCGCGCCATGCATTTCTACGGCGACAATGCCCGCGTCGAAAAGCAGGCGGCCGCGCTCAGGGCGGGAGACTTCGAAACCTTTATGAAATATATAATCGAGAGCGGCCGCTCCTCTTATATGTATAACCAGAATGTATATTCGTGCAAGAAGGCAGCCGAGCAGCCTGTTTCGCTCGCGCTGTCGCTTAGCGAAAAGCTTCTTGACGGCTACGGCGCGTGGAGAGTCCACGGCGGCGGCTTCGCGGGAACAATTCAGGCCTTTGTACCGCTCAATAAGCTTGATGAGTACAAAGACCTGATGGAAAGAGTATTCGGTTCGGGTTCGTGCTATGTTCTCTCGGTTCGCCCGGTGGGCGGCGTAGAGCTGTAATTTATCCTATTGATGAGCCTCAGGATTGCTCCTGGGGCTCAATGCCGGGATAGAGGACTTCGTGAATGTCGTGCTTGATGTTCGCCCAGTTTACTATCAGAACCTCAATGCCGTTTATCTTTGTCAGCGGGGTCTTGTTTCTGGGTATAATAGCCTCGGTGACGGGCCACTTGAGATATCCCGCGTAGGTCGTTGCCTGCCCGATTATTTCGCTCTTTGTAAAGTCTGTGCTTACGAGCGGGAGGACTTGGTCGAGGAATTTTGTGCCTTTGCTCAGCAGAGTGGAGTAGCTTTCTGTCGAGTACATCTTCTTGAACTTTGTGAATATGGACAGGAGAATGGTTCTCTGGCGCTCGGTTCTCGCTCGGTCGCTGTCTATATCGCGCAGACGGGCATATTCCAGAGCCTCGTTGCCGTTGAGATGATATGTTCCGGCGCCGTTTATTACGGTGCCGTTCTGACGAAGTATCGGAGCAAGAGCTTTTATCTCCGCCTCCGTCAGCGCGATATCCACTCCGCCGAGCGCATCAACGGCCTTGATAAAGCCGTTGAAGTCTATGCTCACATAGTGGTCGATTCTTATCTTGTAGTTCTGCTCTATAGTGTCAATGAGCAGCTTCGCTCCGCCGTAGGCGTGCGCCGCGTTGAGTCGGGCGTTGCCGTGGCCGGGAATTGAGACATAAGTGGCTCTCGAAAGGGAGACGAGCTTTATGTCGTTTTTAAGCTTGTTTATCGAGACGATTATTACGGAGTCGGCGCGGGGATAATATTTTGACCCCTTGCCGAGATCGCGTCCTATGAGCAGGATATTTATGATGTTGTCGTTATACCACATACGCGGATCGTCTATATTTTCGGATATATCCTTGTCCGCCTCGGGGTCGGAGATGTTCTCGGTGAGCTCGGGATTTATCTCCTTGGTCTCCTCCTCGTAGTTGACCTTGCTCAGATAGTGGTTGAACGTGATTATTCCCGCAGTCAGCGGAATCGCTATGACGAGAAGAACTACGCCCAATATAATCAGAGCTCTGTTCTTCATCTTTTGCTTTTTACGGCGGCTGCGGTGATGGTGGTGATGGTGATGATGCGACTGACTCATTGCTATCTCTCCAATACTCTACTTATTTTGCCATTTATTATAATACTCTATATTCTCGTAATTTTCAACTCAAAAATAGAGAGGAAGATGTAATTTGCTCAAAAATAAAGATTTAAAAGCCGTAGTTTTGGCGCTCGCCGCCGCAAACGGTACCTCCGGCAACGAAAACGAGGCGGCTTTGCTTGCAAAATCCATGCTCGAGGAGTATATGCCCGCGCATATCGACGTGCTCGGCAGCGTCTGCGGAGACACGGGCGGCGACGGAGTGCATATCCTGCTCGACGCGCATATTGACAGAATCGGAATGACGGTTACCGCCGTTGACGACAGCGGCTTTATAAAATTTGCGCGTGTGGGCGGAATTGACGCGCGCGTCCTCGCCGCGGAGCAGGTCACCGTCTGGGGTGACGAGCCTCTTTTCGGTGTTATAATCTCGACCCCGCCGCACCTCGCCTCCGGCGACGATGACAAAAAGGCGAAGAAAACAGACGACCTCGCCATAGACGTGGGAATGACCGCCGACGAGGTCAAAAAAATCGTGCGCCCCGGAATGCGGATTACAGTCAACAGCACTCCGAAAGAGCTGCTCGGCGAGAGGGTCAGCTGCGCCGCGCTCGATGACAGAGCGGGCGTTGCGGCGATACTGCGCTGCCTTGAGCTGCTTAAAGGCAAAAATCCCGGCTGCCGCATAAGCGTGCTGTTCTCGTCTCAGGAGGAGACGGGCGGCAGCGGCGCGATAGCCGGCGGCTTTGCGGTCGCTCCCGATGAGGCAATAGCCGTTGACGTGAGCTTCGCCATGGCTCCCGGACTCAAAAAGGAGAAGTGCGGAAAGCTCGGCGGCGGCGCAATGATAGGCTTCTCGCCTTCGCTCGATTATTCTATGTCCCGCACCCTTGAGCGCATCGCCGATGAAAACGGCATAGCGCGCCAGAGCGAGATTATGAGCGGGAGCACGGGCACCAACGCCGACGGTATTCAGACGGCGGGAAGCGGCGTTCGCATGGGACTTATCTCCATTCCGCAGAGAAATATGCACACGGCGGCCGAGATAGTCGACCTCAACGATATCGAATCGGTCGCAAGGCTCATGGCGGCATATATAATCGAAAGGGGGCGCGCATAATGCTTGAACTGCTCGAAAAGCTCTGCTCGATAGGCGGCGTATCCGGCAGGGAGGATAAGGTGCGCGAGTTCATAATTTCCGAGATAGACGGCTTTGCCGATTGGCGCGTCGATCCTCTCGGCAATCTTATCGTGCACAAAAAAGGAAAGAACCCTGCGAAGAACAAAGTCATGTTTGACGCCCATATGGACGAGGTCGGCATGATAGTCACCTATATAACCGACGAGGGTATGCTGAAATTTTCGGCAGTCGGCGGTATCGACCCGCGCGTGTATCTCGGCAGGAGCGTTAAGGTCGGGGACAGAGGAATAAGCGGCGTTATCGGACTGAAGCCTATTCATATGCTCTCAAAAGAAGAGGAGCTCGATATGCCCAAGGGCGACGAGATGTATATAGATATCGGCGCGGAGTCGGCGGACGAGGCGCGCGAATATGTCTCTTTGGGCGATACGGTCGTGTTCGATTCGGGAATAAGACAGTTCGGCGACGGCTTCGTTCAGGGCAGGGCGCTCGATGACAGAATGGGCTGCGCCGTGATGATAGAGCTGATAAAGAGCGAGCTCGAGTACGACGCAGACTTCTCGTTCAGCGTTCAGGAGGAGATAGGCACGCGCGGCGCACAGACTGCGGCTTTCTCCGTAAGACCCGATTACGCCATAGTCCTTGAGACTACAACAGCCGCGGATATCCCCGGAGTCGAAGGCGAAAAGCGCGTCTGCGCGTTGGGCGAGGGCGCGGTAGTCGGTTTTATGGACAGGGGAACTATCTATGACAGCGCACTCTATGAGCTTGCGTTTAAAAAAGCCGAGGAAAACGGCATAAAGATACAGACAAAGACTATGGTCGCCGGCGGAAACGACGCAAGGACCATCCATGTCAGCGCGGGCGGAGTCAGGACGCTTGCAATTTCGCTCCCGTGCAGATATCTCCATTCGCCCTCCTGCGTGATAAAGCTCAGCGACGGAGACGAGGTTCTCCGCCTTGCAAGGGTTATGCTCGAGGAGCTTGCCGATGCTTAAACAGGCTAAGGAAAAACAGCTTTCGGACTTTTGCCGCCGCGATGCGTTTGGCACGAAGATAGCCGGATATTTTAAAACCTATTCGGACGGTTTTCCGGGCGTTCGCTTCTGGATTCAGGAAAACGGCGGAAATGCCGTCACCGCCGCAGTTTGCCGCGCCTATGACAGCGTGGTTCTGAGTGCCGCGCCCGAAGCCGATTTCGAGGAGCTTGTGCAGTTTCTCCGCATGATAGGCTTCTCGACGCTCTCGTGCGAGGAGAGCGTGTGCAAAAGGCTCGGACTTTCGCCGACTCGAAGCGGCAACATAGTGCGCTTCGAGCGCCTTTTGCGCCCTCTGCGCGGCGAGGCTGCGATGCCGAGATACCCGGATTTGCGCGAGGTTTATTCGCTGCTCACGGCATCGGGCTTTGACCGTCTCGGCGAGCGAAACGAGT
>ERZ779889.2292-NODE-2292-length-16204-cov-5.377051_pt1 | contig 16204 bp, 14 predicted proteins | sample MGYA00511030_ERZ779889 | MGnify/ENA primary metagenome ERZ779889 (study PRJEB29588, sample SAMEA2160616) | human gut metagenome | biome: human gut; feature: human-associated habitat; material: faeces | place: Denmark | collected 2008/2010 ...
ATCGGCTCTGTGCGCGACCGCGAGCGCGTCATGCAGGTCTTTGACCGTTACCGGCCGGATCTCGTGTGCCACGCGGCGGCGCACAAGCACGTGCCGCTCATGGAGACGTCGCCGTTTGAGGCGATCAAGAATAACGTCTTCGGCACGTACAACGTCGCACAGGCGGCGGATCGCTTCGGCACGCAGCGCTTCATCCTCATCTCAACGGACAAGGCCGTCAACCCCACGAATGTCATGGGCGCATCCAAGCGCCTGTGCGAGATGATCGTACAGATGATCAACGACCGCTCGGCAACGGAGTATGTCGCCGTGCGCTTCGGCAACGTACTTGGCTCGGCCGGCAGCGTCATCCCGCTCTTTCGCAAGCAGATCCGCAGCGGCGGCCCCGTCACGGTCACGGACAAGCGCGTCATCCGCTATTTCATGACCATTCCCGAGGCCGTGCAGCTCATTTTTCAGGCGGGCGCGTATGCCCGCGGCGGCGAGATCTTCGTGCTCGACATGGGCGAGCCCGTGTGCATCGACGATCTGGCACGCAATATGATCCGCCTGTCCGGTTTCGAGCCGGATGTCGACATTCCCATCGAGTATACCGGCCTGCGCCCGGGCGAGAAGCTCTATGAGGAGCTGCTGCTCAGCGGCGAGGGCATGCAGAAGACGAAGAACGATCTGATCTACATCGGCCACGAGATCGCCTTTGATCCCGCCGCCTTTGAGGAGAATCTCATGCTGCTGCGCGCCATCCCGGAGACGGATGAGCCCGCGCTGCGCGCAAAGCTGCGCGAACTGGTGCCGACGTTCCACGCGCCGGACGGACAGACCCTGCCGCAGGAAGCAACGGTGGGATGAAAAGGAGATGTCATGATGTCTGAGCGAATCTATCTTGCCTCGCCGCATATGGGCGGATGGCTTACCGGATTTTGAGATGATCGGCAGGATGCAAAGTATGTCGTTGGATCGCTGGAAAGAGGCATGAACATATCGCCTTTCCGCAAGAGATTGGCCAGAGAATATCAGAAAGAGTAAGGATTGAAGGTAATGTATAAAAAAGACATCAAACCGGCGCTTGATACAACACTATCGCTTATGGGGCTGCTCTTGTTTTCTTGGCTATATCTGCTTATCATTGTTGCAATCGAAATTGACGACCCCGGACCTGTTTTTTTCAAGCAAAAGCGCGTCGGAATTCATAAGCGGTATTTCCATCTCTATAAGTTCCGCAGTATGAAGATGTCAACACCGCATGATATGCCGACACATTTGCTTGAGAATCCGGAGCAGTACATCACCAGAGTCGGCGCAATTCTTCGTAAATATTCGCTTGACGAGCTGCCGCAGCTGGTCAATATTCTGAAGCAGGATATGAGTATCATTGGGCCGCGACCGGCGCTTTGGAATCAGTACGATTTGATAGAGGAGCGCGACAAATACGGGGCGAATGATATCAAGCCCGGACTCTCCGGGTGGGCGCAGATCAATGGGCGAGATGAGCTGTCGATTGAAGAGAAAGCGCGTCTGGATGGGGAATATGTTGAGAAAATGAGCTTTCTGTTCGACTTGAAATGTGTTGCTCAAACTGCGCTGAAGGTGCTCCGTCATGATGGCGTGGTCGAGGGAAGCATGGGCGGAACGCACAAGGTGGGGATTGAACAATGAGAATACTGGTTGCTACCAATCATTCCTATATGTTCTACCGCTTCCGCAAGGAACTGGTGGAAGCGCTGGTGCAGGAGCACGAGGTCATTCTCAGCACGCCCTTTGTGGGTCACGAGGACGATTTGCAGGCCATGGGTCTGCGCTGCATCGACACGGAGATCGACCGCCGCAGCATCAATCCTTTCAAGGACATGAAGCTGCTGAAAACATATCAAAAACTGCTGGATGAGATTCAACCGGAGCTGGTCATCACCTACTCCATCAAGCCCAATATCTACATGGGCAGCGCCTGCAAAGCCAAGGGCATTCCCTATGTTATCAATGTGCAGGGACTCGGCACTGCTTTTGAAAAGCCGGTGCTGTCGAGCGTGGTGTCTGTGATGTACCGCAGCGCTCTGCGGAATGCCAAGGCGGTCTTCTTTGAAAACGAGGAGAATGCACAGTTCTTCCTACATAAAAACATCATCTCTGCCCAGCAGATGAAGATACTTCCCGGCGCCGGCATCAATTTGGATGAGTATCCCTATGTCCCCCTGCGGGATGACGGCGTGTGCAGTTTCCTGTTTGTGGGCCGGATTATGAAAGAAAAGGGCGTGGATGAATTCTTTGCCGCCGCGAGAACCATCAAGGCAGAGCTTGGCAAAAAAGTCGCCTTTGATGTAGTTGGCTTCTACGAGGATGCTTACAAGGAAACCGTCGACCAGTTGGTCGCTGACGAAGTGATCAAGTTCCACGGATTCCAGACGGATGTGCATCCCTTTTACGAGGCGGCGGACTGTGTCGTGCTGCCATCCTACCACGAGGGGATGTCCAACGTGCTGCTCGAGGCTGCCGCTTCCGGCCGTCCGCTCATCACGAGCGACATTCCCGGCTGCCGCGAGGCGGTGGAGGATGGTGTCAGCGGCTATCTCTGCCCGGTGCAGAATGCAGAAGCGCTGACGAAATGCTTCCGTGTATTTGCTGATAAAACGCGGAATGAGCAGGAGCAGATGGGCCGTTACGGGCGTGCCCTCATCGAGCGGAAGTTTGACAAACGCGTTGTAGTGGCACAGACCATAGGCAGCCTTGGCTTGGTAGAGGCTGCGAGGAGCAAAGCATGACTCTGACAAATTATTGGTGGCTGCTGATTTGGCTGGTCTTGGCTGGCGGATTGTTGGCGATTGCTGTACCCAGAAAGCCTGTACAGATATTGGGCAAAACAGAATACCGATGGAGCTGGGGCGCAGCTCTTATTTTGGCATTCCCATATGTGATCTGGGCAGGGAATCGGGTTGGCTTTGGCGATACAGAAGTTTATCGGAGCACATTTGAAATTATTCCAGCATTGGGCGACGGACTGATTACCTATTTATCTGAGCACGAAAAAGATCAAGGATATGTAGTTCTTGCTTCGGTGATCAAAACTCTGATTGGTAGCAATGATAAGCCGTTTTTCTTTTTTATTGCTGTATTTCAAATGTTTTGCATTATCTACTTCTTCCGCAAGTACTCCACGAGCTTTCTCCTCTCCGTGTTCATGTTCGTAATTTCTACGGACTACTTGTCTTGGATGTTCAACGGCATGCGGCAGTTTATCGCAGTGTGCATGATTCTGCTGTGTTTTGGCTTGCTTTTGCGCAAAAAGTATGTCCTGACTATTCTTGTGATTTTGTTAGCGTCAACGATCCATGCTTCTGCGCTGATTATGATCCCTTTGATCTTTGTGATTCAGGGGCGTGCCTGGAACTGGAAAACACTTATTCTCATGATGGGTGTGGGCGCGGCTATTCTTCTGATCGATCCTTTTACGGCCTTTTTGGATGCTGCACTTTCTGAAACGCAGTATAGTGATCTTGTGACCAACGATATCTGGAAAAATGACGACGGAACAAATATCCTCCGGGCACTATTTTACTCAATTCCGGCAATTCTATCCTTAATCGGGAGGAGGATTGTCACGCGGGAGAATTCACCAGTGATAAACCTGTGTGTGAACTGTAGCATCTGTACAGCTATTCTGTATCTGCTGAGTGTCTTCTCTTCTGGTATCTATATTGGCCGCTTACCGATTTATACGACACTGCAAGGCTATGTGGCAGTGCCCTGGCTCATAGACCATATGTTTGACAAGAAGCCTGCAAAAGTTGTCACATGCGGTTTGATTTGTGGTTATCTGGCTTTTTTCTATTACCAGATGCATTTTTCGTGGAATATACTCTGATGAGGAAATGGAAATGATCCGAGTTTTACAGGTTGTGACGAATATGGATCGCGGCGGTCTGGAGTCCATGCTCATGAATTATTACCGCCATATTGACAGAGAGAAGATCCAGTTTGATTTTCTGGTACACCGTCAGGAGCGGGCGGCGTTCGATGATGAAATTGAGACTCTTGGCGGTAGAATCTACCGCTTGCCGCGTCTTGTACCGTGGAGCAAAAGCTATTTATCTGCGCTGAATCGCTTCTTTGATGAACACACGGGATACAAGGTGGTTCATGTTCATCAGGATTGCCTGAGCTCCGTCATTTTGAAGGCGGCCAAGCAGCATGATGTCCCGGTTCGGATTGCACACAGCCACAGTGCTAATCAGGATAAGAATTTGAAATATCCCATCAAGCTGTGGTATAAGCGGAGCATCCCTGAATATGCGACCAATCTTTTCGCTTGCGGCAAAGATGCGGGCGATTGGATGTTTGGCGGAGCGTCATATCAGATCATCAACAATGCTATAGATGTTGCAGCTTACACCTGTGACCCAACCAAGCGCCAAGAAATGCGGCGGCAGCTTGGCCTTGAAAACGAATTCACGATTGGACACGTGGGAAGGTTTAGCCAACCTAAAAACCATCCATTCCTCCTCGACATCTTTGCCGCCTTGCTGAAAAAAGAGCCCGACGCGGTTCTGCTTCTGGTCGGCGGCGGCGAGGGAATGCCGAGAATTCAGGCCAAGGTGCAGGAGCTTGGCATCGCGGAACGTGTGCGTTTTCTCGGCGTGCGCAGCGATGTGGCCGACCTGATGCAAGCTATGGATGTGTTTGTGTTCCCGTCACTGTACGAGGGTCTACCCGTTACGATGGTGGAGGCACAGGCATCAGGCTTGCCCTGTATCATTTCCGACAAGGTTCCTCCCGAGTGCATCCTGACTGAGGGGTTAGTGAATATCATGCCTCTGTCCGCAAGTCCGGAGGCTTGGGCGGAGAAGATTCTTACGATGCGAGCTGTCCCACGAACGGATCGCCGCGAGGAAATTGCAGCGCACGGCTTTGATATCACCACAGAAGCTGTGAGGTTACAAGATTTTTATTTGGAGGCAAGCAAATGAGTTTCTTTAGAAAAATCATTATGCTCCTAAACCGCGAAGTCCCAACCGAAACGCTAATAAAGCGCGGGATGAAAGTTGGCGAGGACTTCAACCGCCAGCAGGGCTGTTTCCTTGATCCGTCGCATTGTTTTCTGATCACGATCGGCGATGATGTGACGATGAGTATCCGCGTGACGGTTATGGCGCATGATGCCAGCACAAAGAAAACACTTGGGTATACAAAAATCGGACAGGTGCATATTGGCGACCATGTTTTTATAGGAGCAAATGCTACCATTTTGCCCGGCGTTACCATCGGCGACTATGCTGTGATTGGTGCTGGCAGCATTGTTGCGCATGACGTGCCTGCAAGGACAGTTGTTGCCGGTGTTCCGGCCAAGGAAATTTGCGGTGTGGACGAATATGTCGCGCGGTTTCAATCTCAAATGGACGAAACAAACACGTTTGGCGATGAGTACCGCATGGGCTATGGCCTTGACGAAAGCAAGAAGAAGGAAATGCTCGCTGTTACAGACGGAAAGATTGCTTTTATCAGATAAGTAAAGGACTTGAACGTTGCAATGCCGAAGATAACTGTTTTTACCCCGACATATAATCGAGCTTATATCTTGCCTAAGTGCTATGAGAGCCTGAATCGTCAGACTTGCAAGAACTTCGAGTGGCTGATTATCGATGATGGTTCAACAGACCATACAAAAGAACTTGTCGCAGAATGGCAGGAGCGCGAAAACGGATATCCCATTCGCTATATCTATAAAGAAAATGGCGGCCTGCACACAGGATATAATACCGCCATTGCAAATATGGAAACGGAACTGTCAGTATGTATCGACTCTGACGATTCTATGCCAGAAGATGCAATAGAACGAGTCCTCAATGAATGGCAAAAGGTAAAGGACAGTGGCGCGGCAGGACTGGTTGGCTTGGATGTGGATCAGGATGGAAACTTGATCGGCAAAAGGCTGCCGGACAGTGAACTGATCAACGCAGCATCCCTACTTTGTGTTCCGGCTATGGGAGACAAAAAATATGTTGTGCGTAATGACTTGCTGCGCACTGTGGCTCCGATGCCTGTGTTTGCTGGCGAGAAAAACTTTAATCCACACTACTTGATCATTAAGTTGTCCAAACAGTATCGGTTTCATCCTGTCAACCAATGCTTTTGCCTGGTGGAATACCAGCCGGACGGTATGACGGCGAACATCTGGAAGCAATACGTCAACAGTCCCCGCAGCTTCGCCGAACTCCGGAGAGCAATCATGGATGTGCCGGGGTTGACTTGGCAGTATCAGCTTAAAAATATCATCCACTACTGCTCCAGCAGCCAGATTGCTGGGAATCGTAACTATATCAGAGAATCCCCCAAAAAGCTGCTGACGGTGCTGTGTACACCAGCGGGGTGGCTGCTGACGGGGTATATCAGGAGAAGGAGCTTATGAAAAAAAAGATTCTTTTTCTCATCCATGATCTTGGCCATGGCGGTGCCGAAAAAGTTCTGGTCAACTTGGTCAACAACATGGATCGCTCTAGATTTGATATCTCTGTGACGGCACTGTTCGGTGGAGGTGTAAATGAGCAGTTTCTGAAACCGGATATCCATTATCGCGCGATTTTTTCACGGACTTTCAGGGGCAATAGCCATATCATGAAACTGCTGTCTCCGAGACAGCTTCACAAGCTTTTCATCAAAGAAACCTATGATATTGAAGTCGCATATTTAGAGGGGCCTTCCGCCAGAATCATCAGCGGCTGCCCAAATGAGAATACAAAGTTGGTCTCTTGGATACATATTCAGCAGAAGTCCGCAGAGGCAGCAGCTTGTTCCTTCCGGTCTGTACAAGAGGCAACTTCCTGCTATGACCGATTTGATCGTATAGTCGGTGTGTCTGAAGAAGTTAAACGAACTTTTCTTGCGGTTCTTCCAGTGAGTACTCCTATGCAAGTGCTATATAACACCAACGAAAGCGCTCAGATAATGGAGAAATCCGAGGAATCGGTGGAAAGTGGTCTTTTCCAGGCACAGGAATTCAAAATCATTGGGGTCGGAAAATTGCTAAAAAGCAAAGGATTCGACCGCCTGGCAGGAATTACGGCTAAACTGAAAAGTGATGGCTATCCAGTGCATCTTTATATTTTGGGCGTTGGCCCCCTTCAGCAGGAGTTGGAGCAATACATGGCGGACAATCACTTGGCGCAGCAGATCACTCTTTTGGGCTACCAGACCAACCCATATAAGTATGTCTCAAAGTGCGATTTGTTTGTCTGCGCCAGCTTTGCAGAAGGCTTTTCCACCGCTGCAACAGAAGCGTTGATTGTTGGAACGCCGGTCTGTACTGTTGAAGTTTCTGGCATGAAGGAAATGCTGGGTGAACACAATGAATGGGGCATTGTGACTGAAAACAGCGAGGAAGCGCTGTATCAGGGGATCAAGGATCTGCTCGACCATCCGGACAAACTTGTCCACTATAAAGAAAAGGCTATCGAGAGAGGCAAGACCTTCAGCACGGAGAATACCGTCCGTGCGGCAGAAGAGATGTTATTAGGGCTGTGAGGAACTATGCAAAACGATTTAATTACAATCATTGTTCCGGCTTTCAATCTGGAGAATGAATTGCCGCGATGTCTCGACAGCATACTTGCGCAGAGCTACCAAAGCATTGAGGTCATCGTAGTAGATGATGGATCATCTGACAACAGTGCTGATGTTATGCGGTGGTATGCCGAAAAGGATTCACGGATAAAGCCTGTCTTTCAAGAGAACGGAGGTGTAACATCTGCCCGTCTGCATGGAGTGCAAGAAGCTTCCGGACAGTGGATCGGCTTCGTAGACGGAGATGACGAGATTGAACCGGATATGTACGAGCGGCTGCTTAAAAATGCCGTAGTATATCATGCAGATATCTCGCATTGCGGATATCAGATGTGTTTTGAAGACGGCCGAGTTCACTATTTCCACAACACAGGCCTTCTTGTACAGCAAGATAAGATAACGGCTCTGAAAGAGCTGTTATCCGGCTCAAGAATTGAGCCGGGCCTGTGTAACAAGCTCTTCCACAAGACCTTGTTCCACAGCTTGTTACACGGCGAAGCCGTGCCGCTGGATATCAAAATCAACGAAGACCTGCTGATGAACTATATGCTGTTTTCCGCGGCGGAGCAAACTGTTTTTGAGGATTGGTGTCCGTATCACTATATTGTTCGCAGCGCATCCGCTTCGCGGGCGAAGCTGAATCCGCATAAGATTTATGATCCCATAAAAGTGAAAGAAATCATTCGACAGAGCGCACCAGCAGAACTACACGATGCAGCCCAGCAAGCATATATCAATACGTGTATCAACATGTATCATGCTTTGTTGATGGAAGGCGCCGAATATAAAGATGATTTGCGGATGGTACATGAGTTGCTGGTAAAAGAAGCAGATGATTTTTCGTTGTTGTGGAAAAAACGTGAATTGATGGCAAATATGATTGTTCATACGCCGGCGCTGTATCGCCCCATCTATGCGGTGTACAGCCGATTTTTCCAGAAAAAGATTTATTCATGAGGAGCTACTGATGGAACAGCCTTTGATCAGCGTAATCGTCCCTGTTTATAAGGTCGAACCATACCTCGACAAGTGCATATCTTCCATCGCGAACCAGACATATACGAACACGGAGATCATCTTAGTGGATGATGGCTCACCTGACAACTGCCCTGCCATGTGTGATGCATGGGCGGAAAAAGATAGCCGTATTCGGGTGATCCATCAGAAGAACCAAGGCGGTGGGGCAGCGAGAAACGCAGGACTCGATTTCGCATCAGGTGGCCTGATTGCATTTGTCGACAGCGATGACTATATCGCACCGGATATGTACGCTCATCTGTATGAGCTGTTGAAAGCGGGGGCAGATATAGCTGAGTGCAGTTATGTTGAAGTGGCCGGTGATGATGCGGTATTTGCGTGCGGATATGAGACGCGCAGCTATACCGCGCAAGAGGCGATGGCGGAAAATATTCGAGACCGTGTTTTCAGACAACTGATATGGAATAAGCTCTACCGCCGCCAGATGGTGGATGGTGTACGGTTCCCAACTAGCAAAAAGATTGATGATGAATTCTTTACTTATCGGGTATTGGGAAATGCAAATACACTGATTCATTCCACAAAGGTTTGCTATGCTTATCGGCAGCAGTCGGAATCCGTCATGCATTCTATGCCAATAAGCAAACGGATTCAGGCCGTAGAGGCGAAAACTCAGCGACATACATATATTAAGAATCACTTCCCCGAATTGACTGATCTTAGCGCCCGCGATCTGTGGTTTACCTGCATCTATCAGGGACAGTTAGCCTTGCGGGAGCTGGATGCCGGTGCGGTGCGAAGTACAATGGCTGATTTAACAACGGTGTTAAAAGAAACCCCAATTCCTATGCAGACATGTAATGCAAAAGAGAAGCTCTGGCTTATATTGGCACGCAAAGATATACGCCTCGCTTGCCGCGTCCGAAACATCTTAAAAATTGGTTTGTAATTATGGATGAAGTATTAATTTCTGTTGTTGTTCCAGTTTACAATGTGGAACACTATTTGAAAAAATGTGTGGATAGCATCTGCCACCAGACATACAAAAATCTGGAGATTATTTTGGTCGATGACGGATCGACGGATCGTTCAGGAAGCTTGTGTGATGAATTTGCGGCTAACGATTCGCGTATAAGGGTGATTCATAAGCCTAATGGTGGGCTATCCGATGCACGCAATGCCGGAATGGAGCTTGCCTCAGGCGAGTGGTGGATGTTTGTGGACAGTGATGACTATATTGCGCCAGACACAGCAGAAACCTTGCTGCGCGCGGCAGTCGAAAACCACTGCGAAATTGCTGTATGCAATATGGTGCGCATATATGAAGATGGTGAGCAGAAGCCATTCTACTGCCCTGTAACAGAGCCGACCATTTGGGCAGGGGAGCAGCGATTTGAAACACTGCGACAGCCTTCTGTGTGCAATAAATTATTCCGTGCCGATTTATTCAAGGAACTTCGTTTCCCAAAAGGGAAGTTCTATGAGGACACTTTTGTTTACCATGTTTTGGCCTATCGCGCAAGTCGAATCGCAATGACCGGCTTGAGCGGATACTATTATCTTTCCCGCAGAGAAAGTATTTTGGGACAGTCCGCATTTACGGATAGATATTTTGACTATATTGATGCCATATATGATCGAGCGCTTTTTTTCCTAGATCACAGTACGCATGGCTGTCTGGAAGAAGCTTTTCTAAGTTTGTATGCCGCAGTTGTTGACTGCACAAAGAATATCCAATGTACTTCAGATAATATGGAGCTGTTTCAAAACATGTGGCAGCAATATGATTTGGCCTATCGGGCACTGATGCGGTCACATCATATCTCGCTGAAGCAAAAAGTACGTCTTTTCCTCCTGAAGTATGCGCCTAAAATTCATAGTAAATTGTATTAGAGGTGCTCGTACTATGAATGTTTTACAGCGTGCGGAATGGCGGATTTATAAGGAAATCAAACGGTTAAAACTGAAAAATCGGGATGCGACAATTATTTCATCCAACTGTAATGGCGAGTTTATTTACTATGATATGCGATTACCGTTTCTGACTCCGACAATCAACCTCAGCTTTGACATGAATGATTACGTCAGGTTGCTTGAAAATCTGCGTTGGTACATGGAGCAGCCCATCACGCCTTGCAAAGATGAGCGATTCGATTTTCCTTGCGGTATGCTGGCAGACATCGAAATTCGCTTCAATCATTACAAGACATTTGGGGAAGCCGTAGAAAAGTGGGAGGAGCGTAAAAAGCGCATCAACTGGGACAATCTGTATGTCATGGCAATCGACGGAGATAACTGTAGCGAAGAAAGTCTACAGAAATTTGATTTGCTTCCCTTTAAACATAAGGTGATTTTTACGCATTGCCCCCGACCAGATATAAAATCAGCTTTCTACCTGAAGGGGTTTGAAGATCAGTCGGGGATCGGCGTTGTCTTATATTTCAAAAAGCAATTCTGGGTCAGAAGATACTTGGATGATTTTGACTATGTTGCTTTTTTGAATTGCTGCTAAATCCATAGATGAGGTGAACCATGCCAATACCAAAAATTATCCATTACTGCTGGGTCGGCGGAAAGCCAAAGCCGCAGTCTGTCCTGTACTGTATCGAAAGTTGGAAGCGCTGCTGCCCGGATTATGAAATCAGAGAATGGAATGAATCCAACTACGATTTCACAAAAAATGAATACATGCGACAAGCATATGAGGCAAAAAAGTGGGGATTTGTTCCCGACTATGCCAGACTGGATATCGTCTATGAATATGGCGGAATCTATTTGGATACGGATGTCGAAATGCTCAGGAGCTTTGACGAACTATTGGAGCAGGATGGCTTTATGGGCTTTGAAAACACGGGTGATGGAGAGTATTTTGTTAACTGCGGGCACGGCTTTGGCGCTATGCCCCATCACGAGGTGATTCGTGGAGCTCGTGACTTATATGATACTATTTCATTTTTAAATGAAGATGGAACTCCAAACCTCTTAGCTTCGCCTCATTTTACAACACGAAGCCTTCAAGAGTTTGGCCTGGTACAGGAGAACCGGGACCAACAATTACCGGGGATGACCGTCTATGCATCGGATGTTCTGTGCCCGAAGAACTTCCGAACTGGGAAAATCGAGAAAACGCAAAGAACTGTTTCTATTCATCATTTCACAGCATCTTGGGTAGACGAAAGAATTAAAAAGGAGATGGCCCATCAGCAGAAAATCCGCAACACATTCGGAGCGGCTTTGGGGAACAAAGTCCTTTACGCTGAAAGTGTATTTCAAAAGTATCCGGTTGCAAAAATTCCTGCACGTGTGCTGCAAAAGGCAAAGGCAAAGCTGATTTCTGCTAAAGATGCGCGCCCATATTATGAAGGCCTACGGCGTGCGGAAGTGACGAAAGTCGGCACTGCCGTACCGGTGATACTGGATACTGCAATGGGCAGCGATAATTGCGGAGATCAGATTATCATGGAAGCGTGCATGCTGCTGTTGCGTGACAAGTTGGATGTGAGTGCTATGCAGCATGTGCCGACACATCAGTTCCCCTCGGATTCCGAGCGAATACTTCTTAGTAATAGCAGAATGAAAATTCTCTGCGGCACCAATATCCTTTCTGGTCATATGGGAAGCTATGGACTATGGAAGCTCGGCCCGGATGTGGCTCCTTATTGCAATACGCTGCTGCTGGGCGTCGGGTTCGATTCAACTTCCCCTGAATTTGATGATTATACGAAGCGACTATTTCAAACGATTCTTTCCAAAGAAGGGATTCACTCTGTTCGGGACAGCTTTTCTGAGAAGATGCTGCGAGAAATGGGCATTCAAAATGTTCTGAATACTGGATGCCCCACCATGTGGGACCTTACGCCGGAGCGCTGTGCGGTAATCCCAACGCAAAAAGCGAAAAATGTTGTATGTACGCTGACGGACTATTTCCGGGATGAAGAAAATGACCGCGCAATGCTGGATATCTTACTGAAAAGCTATCAGAAGGTTTATTTCTGGCTACAAGGGAGAGAGGATCTGGAATATATCCGTTTACTTGGTTGTGAGAACAAAGTGACGCTGGTGCAGTCTGATCTGCAATCCTTTGACGCGGTCCTGGAACAGGCTGATTTGGATTATGTCGGTACCCGTCTGCATGCAGGCATTCGTGCTCTGAACAAAGGACACCGCAGCCTTATCGTGTCAATTGATAATCGTGCCGAGTGTATCCATGCAGATACGGGGCTGCCGATTATTTGTCGCAAAGACATCTCCCAAAAACTTAGGAAAAGAATAGAGGAAGAAATCCATTCTGAAATCACAATGCCAAAGAGCAATATTTCGCAATGGATGGAGCAGTTTAATTAACGAAAAGCCAAAAGAGGTGCAGGAGGATATGAGTGTTTTGCAGGTAAAGAGAGTGATCCATAAATATGTCGCTATGGCGCAATGGAAAACTAATTTGAGCAAGGCAACCAGACTATCTCCTGCGGATGCTCTCTTAAAATTGTCCGAATTCTATTTTCAAGCGATCCCCAAATTCTTCCGTGAAAACACAGTGCAGTCCAATGTTGATCTACAGATAATCGTTCCTGTATATAATGTAGAAAAATACTTGGAAGATTGTATTCAATCAATGCTTTCACAGCGAACCTCATTTTCCTATCAAGTTGTTTTTGTAGATGATGGATCAACGGATCATTCCGGAGAGATTCTTGATAAATATAAGGAAAATCTGTTTGTTAAAATAATTCATACAGAAAACGGAGGTGTTTCTAAGGCAAGAAATATAGCATTGCGAAGCATTACAGGAAAATACATTATGTTCGTGGATTCCGATGATGTACTTGCTCCAAATTCAATCCAAACTCTTATGGAAACGGCTTTCTTACATAACGCAGAGATTGTAGAGGGCAGTTATCAAGACTTCGATGATAATGGTATGAAAGGTATTCATTGTCACATAGGCAAAACATGCGCATATGACAGTTTTAACTATTTCGGGTTTCCGTGGGGAAAAGTAATTCGAAGCGATTGTCTCAAGCATTTCTGCTTTCCCGAAGGATTCTTATTTGAAGATACTGTAATGAGTACATTGTTATACCCTGAGTGCCATAACACTTATACCGTCCCTGATGTTGTCTACTACTATCGCAATAATCCTACAGGAATAACAAGTACATGTACCGCCAATCCAAGATGCATAGATACATTCTGGATTATGAAGTATTGTCTTGAGGAAAGAGTACGACGCGGACAGAGTTTGCAGGAGCGAGACTTGGAACGATATCTGTTTGCTATATACCGAAACTGGGGGCGAACTCGCGGCATGCCATACGATATTCAAGAGAGCATCTTTCTTTTGACATGTCAACTAATTGAAACCGCTTTTGGGGCAATCATTCAAGAGTATTCCGGAAAGTACATGAAGATTTTTAAAACCGTCAAATTTAGAAGCTTTGATGCGTTTTTGGCGTTGGCAAGCAATGGGTATATCGAATGAGATTTCATGACTTGATTACAGCAAAAACGAAATCGCGAACTGAATATTCAATTCTGAATATTTCAACAAATCTTGTTGGCTACGCACTTAATACTATTCTGGGCTTCGTTTGCCGAATCGTTTTTGTTCAGTGCTTATCCGCAGATTACCTTGGTGTTAACGGACTGTTCACCAACATCCTAACCATGCTGTCACTTGCGGAGTTGGGTGTTGGTGGCGCAATCGTTTATGCGCTTTACAAGCCACTGGCCGAAAATGATGAAGAGAAGATCGCTTCCCTGATGAAGCTATACTCCAAGGCATACCGAATGATTGGCTTGCTGATAGCCGCTATTGGATTGGCCTTAATGCCATTTCTTAAATTGATCATCCGTGAGCAGCCCAATATCAGCGAAAGCATCTACTTACTGTATGCAATCAATTTATTCAATACGGCTAGCAGCTATTTCTTTAGTTACAGGAGTTCTCTGCTTATTGCGGCCCAACGCAATTACATTGTAAGCGGCATCAGCTATGCAGTTGCAATTGTACAAAGCATACTTCAGATGCTGTTCCTTCTGTCGTTCCGGAACTATATCGGTTATCTGCTGATCCAAACAGCAGGAACTTTCTTGTTTAATGTTATTGTGTCCTGCGTGGCGGTGAAACAGTTTCCGTATATCCGCAAGAAAAACGCTTCACCGCTACCTAAGGATGAGCAGCGCACCCTGTTTGCCAATGTCCGTGATCTAATGGTCTATAAGGTTTCCGGACTGCTTGTTAACAGCACAGACAATATACTGATTACTTTTTTTAAAGGACTTGCAACGACGGGAGTTGCCTCAAATTATACCTTGCTAGTCAGTACGCTAAATTCTCTGCTCGCCCAAGTATTTAATGGGCTGACTGCAAGTATCGGTAATCACAATGCCAGCGAACCAGTAGAAAAACGGTTTCAGATGTTCAGCTTCCTGAATATGATGAACTTCTGGATGTTTGGCTGGGCTGCCTTGGGAATTTATTTTTGTTCGTCCGATCTGGTACAGCTATGCTTCGGAGAAAAATACGTACTCTCAAATGAAATTCCATTTGTCATGGCATTAAATTTCTTCACAGTTGGCATGATGAATGCGGTTTGGACGTATAAGCATACCTTGGGCTTGTTTCACTATGGGCGCTTCATTCAATTCTTTACTGGCATCCTGAACATTGCTTTCTCTGTGCTGTTGGGAACATATTGGGGCTTGTTTGGTATTCTGTTCGCAACATTTATAGCCCGCTTGTTTACAAGCTTGTGGTATGATCCATATGCGGTTTTTAAGTATGGCTTCCAAAAGTCACCATCTATATATGCAAAGAGAATTGCAAAGTATTTAGTGACGCTGGCGGTTTCAGCAATATCGTGCCGCATATCATTTTTAGTTGTAAGCGGTGGGATATTGGTTCGTACATTATTGAAAATGGCTTTGTGCAGTCTGGTCTCAAATTTCGTGTTTTGGGTTGCATTCCACAGAAGCGAAGAATTCTCTATGCTACGGGACATTTTGAAGCGAGTAGACCTTAAACTTCGTAGAAAAGCTTAATAATTATGCTACATTATTTCTACACATGTTCTTTGCCTATTGCTGCACTTATTTTATTTTGTATAGTAATATTATGGTCCTTTTTCGCAGTGCGAACACAGTCCCATGGGTGGAACATAATTAACCTTTCGCTTCTCTTAGACTCTCTGATAATCATCCTCTACGCCACCCTCTTGACCCGCGTGCCCGGCAGCGGCGGGCTCATCCTCACCCCCTTTTCCGCCCTCGCCGCTGCGCGGGTGCAGCCGGAGCTCTACCGCGAGATGCTGATGAATGTCTTCCTCTTCTTCCCGCTCGGCCTCACGCTCTCGAATGCCCTGCCGCGGCGATGGAACTACCGGCGGCGGATCGGCGTCACAGTACTTGCCGGCTGCCTGCTCAGCGCGGGGATCGAGTGCGCGCAGTATCGCTTTGCGCTGGGACTTGCGGAGACGGACGACGTGCTCTGCAACACACTCGGCGCGCTGCTCGGCGCGGCGTCGCTGCTTGTCGCACACGCCATCGAATCACATAAAGAAAGGGCTCGGCACACGAACATGACCCTGACCGCTACCGAAACACAATTTCTGCATATCGTCAAAGTGGCCGTTTCCGGCGAGGAGATCCCCGCTGAAAACGTGGACTGGTCTGCCGTTTT
>ERZ779889.2297-NODE-2297-length-16171-cov-2.790395_pt1 | contig 16171 bp, 14 predicted proteins | sample MGYA00511030_ERZ779889 | MGnify/ENA primary metagenome ERZ779889 (study PRJEB29588, sample SAMEA2160616) | human gut metagenome | biome: human gut; feature: human-associated habitat; material: faeces | place: Denmark | collected 2008/2010 ...
CAGCGTAAATGGGGTGAAGTGGGATGACATAGAAACTCCTGTTAATAGATAAAATTAAAGACCAGCCTGCTGACGAACCTGATTTAGCAGGGCGCTCCAGTCCTGCCGCCCTTTACCGTCTTGACTTGCTGCGGCGTAATAACTTTCTGCTGCAATCCCCATATTGAGCGGCGCCCCCGTCTCCTGAGCGACATCAACAGCAATACGCAGATCTTTCAACGCCAGATCCACCATGAAGGCGGGAGAAAGATCGCCTTTCAGCACTTTGCCAGGCCAGGTGGTCGTAAAATGCCCTTTCCCTGCTGCCGTACCACTCATCACCTTAATTGCGATATCAAGATTTAATCCCAGTGACTCACATAACACAGCGGCTTCGGAGGACAGCGCATTAAGCGCAATGCTCATATAGTTGTTAATTAGCTTCACGCGGATCCCCATTCCCGGGCCGCCAGCTTCGACCAGCTCATTACCCATGCACATGAGAATCGGGCGTGCGCGCACAATCTGCTCATCAGTGCCACCCGCTAAAATCAGCAATGTGCCATCAATCGCATTCACAGACGTTCTGCCCACGGGGGCGTCCATCATACTGATGCCTTTTTCTTGTAATTCCCGTATTAATGCATCGGTCTGTAAGGGATGAATAGTCGACATATCAATCACTAACGCGTCAGATGAAACAGTTTCACAGACACCTTTTTCCCCCAACAACACCTGCCGAACAATGTCACCATTGGGAAGCATAGTGATGATAAATTCAGCGCCTACTGCCGCTTCCGCTGGGGTTTGTGCCGCAGTGGCCCCCTGCGTGACTAGCGCATCGACAGCCTGTGTATTGACATCAAATACCTGCAATAAATGCCCTTTTTGCAATAGATTGTTAGCCATTGGGCTACCCATCTGCCCCAGCCCGAGAAATGCAATGGTTGCCATGAACGCTCTCCTGTCTGACATTGACAAAATAATGACAATTGAAAATTCGTTTTCGTCTGTTTTTGAGCATATTTGTAATTTATGTTCAAAAACACGACACACATCACTAATTTGATCATTTGTGTCATTTAAATTGACCAAAGACGACAAAATTAAACAGGACAAGACAAATATGACCAGAATTGCATGTGTAGGTATCACTGTTCAGGACAGGATTTATTCTTTGCCCTGTCTGCCAGAGGGCGGCGGGAAATATCAGGCAAATCATTATCTTGAGATTGGTGGTGGCCCGGCGGCAACAGCCGCTGTTGCAATAGCAAAACTCGGCGTGGAGGTTGATTTCATCGGTCGCGTCGGCGATGACAGTTGTGGAAATACCTTACTTGCAGAACTTGAGAGTTGGGGCGTCAATACGGCATTTTGCCGCCGATATCTTAATGCCCGTTCGTCGCAATCAGCGATCCTCGTTGATCAGCATGGCGAACGGATTATCGTTAATTATCCAAGCCCCGATCTCGATACTGATGCCGAATGGTTAGAAGCGATCGATTTCTCTCGTTATGATCTGGTTCTGGCCGATGTTCGCTGGCATAGCGGCACTGAAAAAGCATTCTCGCAAGCGCGCCTTGCGGGCGTGACAACGCTTTTAGACGCCGATATGACACCGCAGGATATTTCTCCACTTGTCGCGCTTGCCGACCATGCTGTGTTCTCAACGCCAGGGCTGAAACGCATGACCGGCCTTCAGTCACCTGAAGAAGGCTTGTACCAGGCAGCCACACAAACAGCAGGTAAAGTGTATGTCACGCTGGGTTCTGAAGGATCGTTGTGGATTGAAGGTGATCATTTGTGTCAACAGGAGGCATTTTCTGTCAATGTGGTTGATACCACCGGAGCAGGCGATGTTTTTCACGGCGCACTCGCGGTAGCGTTAGCAGAAAAAATGCCCACAAAAGAGGCTATTCGTTTTGCCAGTGCGGTTGCCGCGATGAAATGTACCCAGGCTGGCGGTCGGGCTGGCATTCCTAATCGTGAGCAAACCGAATCATTTTTGTCACTTTATGCGTAAAATGGTAAACATCTACCGAGGAGGGGCAAGGGAGTATTCATGAGTATCATCGAAGTGACAGGTAATCCACGCCATGACCAACTCGTTCATCTAATCGCAGAACGCGGTTATATGAATATTGAAGAACTGGCACAACTGCTGGATGTTTCAACGCAAACCGTGCGCCGGGATATCCGAAAACTAAGCGAGCAGGGGTTGATCACCCGTCATCATGGAGGGGCTGGGCGCGTCTCCAGCGTCATGAATACCGCTTTTGAGCAACGGGAACTTTCGCTCACCGCCGAGAAACGGGCGATCGCTGAGGCGGTCGCTGATTACCTTCCCGAACGCTGTACCGTCTTTATCACCATCGGTACTACGGTCGAAGCCGTTGCCAGGGCATTACTCAACCGCCGTGATTTACGCATTATCACTAACAGCCTACGTGTGGCACAGATTCTTTATAAGAATCAGGATATTGAAGTGATGGTGCCGGGAGGCACTTTACGCGCCCATAACGGCGGGATCATCGGCCCCGGAGCTGTGGATTTTATTGAAGGTTTCCGCGCAGACTATTTAATCACCAGTATTGGTGCCATTGAGCATGATGGCACCCTGCTGGAATTTGATGTCAATGAAGCGTTAGTCGCGAGAACGATGATTAAACATGCGCGGAATACATTGCTAGTGGCAGATCATACTAAGTTTGCCGCGTCTGCTGCCGTTTCAATTGGCAATGCACGAAATGTCAGAGCATTTTTTACTGATGCTCCACCGCCCAATTCTTTCTGCCAGTTATTAAGCGAAGAGAATGTCGAACTGGTGGTTGCCGAGCAAGAAGTATCCTGAAATATAAACTACCATTAATGCCCAATGGCGAAAGCCATTCGGGCAATCACTCATTGTTAAATACTTATTTTTTACTAAAACGAACCATTGAAAAACCAATCGATATATTTAAACATTGATATCACCAATATTTAAATATGATATATAGGTTTCGTGATTGAATTATTTTCATATTATCCACTATTAAAAGCATTCAGTAATAGAGTACACTTTTCATTCCCTCATATACCTACCAGGAATGCAAAATGGAAAAGAAATTTTATATGGATTGGGATAATGAAATCCTACAAGAAGAATTTATCAATAATATTTTAGCCGATGAAGACCTGGCAAAAATTCGCTCTTTGGTCATTGGACGTTGGGGGGAGTGCTGGGACGAGGAAAGTTGCCAACTGATAATCGACATGTTTGTTGAACATGCTGAACGCTTTGCTCATCTTGAATCCCTGTTTGTTGGCGATATGGAAAGCGAAGAGTGTGAAATTTCGTGGATAAAACAAGGGGATTATTCTCGTCTGTATGCAGCGCTGCCGAACCTGAAAAAGTTGACGATTAAAGGTGCCCAGGGCCTGGAACTGGGAGAAATCGCCCACGATAAACTGGAGCACCTGGAAATTATCTCTGGCGGTACGCCGTGCGGCGTGTTCGCGTCATTGCAAAACGCCCACCTACCCGCATTAAAAACACTTATCGTTTATATTGGCATTGAAAATTATGGTTTTGATGCGTCGATAGATATCGTGATGAAGCTGGCGTCTAAATCCCTCTTCCCAAGCCTGATGCATCTTGGCCTGATGAACAGCGAAGAACAAAACGAAATCACCCGCCGCGTGCTGGAGAGCGACATTCTGCCGCAACTGGAAGTGCTGGCACTCTCTTGTGGCACACTCACCAATGAAGGCGCGGAGTATCTTCTCAAACATGCCGATCGCCTTAGCCATCTGAAACTGCTGGATTTGCACCATCATTACATGACAGAAGATATGCAGAAAAAACTGCAAAAAACACTGACATGTACTCTCGAATTATCAGAAGCGCTAACGTCTGAAGTCTATGATGACGAAGTTTATATGCATGCGATGTTTACCGAGTAAATGAAATTTATTGGGAGAGAGTCATCTCTCCCATTATTTATCACAGAAAAGGAATTCTTCGTGATTACGCTAATTGGTCATCCTGAAAGCAAACGCACATTTTATTTTTGCCAGGCAGCGTCACGCTTACAGGAACATATCAACGTAGTGAGCCATGATCAAGCACTTCCCCTGCCCTTAAATAAAGGCATGGTAAAAATTGATCCCCCCTTACATCAGGAAACAGATATTGGCTTAATTAATACGGTTAGCCAAAACTATATTAGTTTTTTACAAAAAATGGCTACCAGAAAGGAAATACGTTTTATTAACTCGCCAGAAAGTATTATTCATTTTCTGGATAAGCGCCACTGTAAACAACGATTAATCGAACACGCGATCCCGATACCGCCGATATTAGCGGATAATGTCCATAGTTACGATCAACTGATCGCCTGTATGCGCAGCGAGAAGATTTATCGCGTGTTTATTAAGCCGAATCTCGGATCAGGTGCCGCCGGGGTACTGGCTCTAAGTTTACATCCCGGCGATAACCGTCAGGTACTTTATTGTGCGATCCAGATTACAGGTAACACGCTGGTGAACAGTAAACACATTATCCGCTATGAAAACAGCGATGATATTACGTTGATTGTGAATGCTATTTTACAACAAGAAAATATTATCGAACGCTGGCTGGCAAAAGCCCGAGTGGGCAATAAAAGCTACGATTTACGCATCGTGTATGTTAATGGCGAAATCATCTGGCGGGTTATCAGAAAATCATCACAGCCGATCACCAATTTGCATCTGCAAAATGAAGCTATCCGTTTTGCCGATCTTAATTTACCCGCAGAAAAAGTGGCTGAAATTGACTCGCTTTGTCTCAACGCCATGAAACTCTACCCGGACATACACATTGCCGGGCTTGACGTATTACTCACACAAAATTTAACCCCCTATATTATCGAAATTAATGGACAGGGCGATCTTATTTATCAGGACACCTGCGAACAAAATATGATTTATCAACGCCAGATTCAGGTAATGAGAAAACACCATGTATAACGTAACTGACGAAGTACCGGAAAATACCCGCGCGGCAATCCATTCCTGCGATGGCGAAATCAATATGAATGATTTGATTGCCAGGGAAGCCAATGTCCTGTTTGTGGTGCTTGATTCTCTGCGTTTTGATATCGCTTATCAGGAACAAGAAGCAGGCAATACGCCGAACATTAACCGTTATGGTCGCTGGATAAAGTGTGAAGCCTCTGGCAATTTTACCTGGCCTTCACATCATTCGATGTTCTCTGGTTTTATGCCTAAGCCGTTGGAAGCTGTACCGGGTCATTCAATGCTCTTTTTCCCCAAAGATATTGGTTTAGGACGTTTAGGGCCAAAAAATGCGTTCGCATTCAGCGAAGAGACGTGGATTAAAGGGCTGGAAAACAAAGATTACCGCACTATCTGCGTTGGTGGCGTCTCCTTTTTTAATAACCGCTCAGGGATGGGGAAAGTTTTCCCAGCGATGTTTAAGGAGAGTTACTGGTATCCGAATTTCTCCTGCACGGTAAAAGAGAGCATGGATAATCAGCTAACTTTAATTAATAAAAAGGTGAATGCTGAACATCCGCTGATGATGTATATCAATATCGACACCATTCATTATCCAAATCATTTTTATATTGAAAATGCCAAACCTGGCGATACGGTAGAAACTCACGCCGCTGCCCTGCATTATATTGATGCGAGAATCGAAAAACTTTTTGACATCTTCCGGCAAACCGGGCGGGAGACGTTAGTTATTATCTGTTCCGATCATGGCACCTGCTACGGAGAAGACGGTAAATACTTTCACAGTTTTAACCATCCGATTGTGAATACCGTACCCTATTTTCACTTTGTGTTAGATGTCAAAGCTCATGAATAATGAATCGATTTATCAGCAATATATGTACAGTTACCCGCATAAAACCGCTTATCGGGAATTAAACAATATTGCTTTTGCGGATGTGAAGTCGCGTATTTACGAGCATAAAACACATCTCTATATTCATATGCCTTTTTGCCAGAGCCGCTGCGGTTTTTGTAATCTTTTTACCTGCACGGGGGCAGACAATGCCTTTATCGACAACTACATTGAGGCGATTATTATCCAGGCCCGGCAAATGCAACTTGCGCCTGTAGACTGGGCCAGTTTTACCATTGGCGGCGGTACTCCACTGTTGCTTAATGTCGGGCAACTGTCGTGGTTGTTTAGCAGGGTGTTTGAAGAATTACAGGTCGATGCGCAGATTTTTAAGGCGATAGAAACATCACCCTCCGATACCGCCGAAAAAGTCGCGTTGTTGCGCCAGCTTGCGGTAAACCGTGTCAGTATTGGTATTCAGAGTTTTAACGATCTGGAACTCGCCACATTACACCGCCGCCATAGCGCTGAAAATGCCCATCGGGCGCTGAAGCTACTGCGTACAGGTAATTTCCCGATAATTAATATTGATATTATTTACGGCATTCCTGGTCAAACGGCAGCAAGTCTAATAGCTTCGCTTAATCAGGCATTAGATTATCAGCCTGACGAACTGTTTCTGTACCCGCTGTATAACATGCCGCGCCAGCAGGATATGTATAGCCTCTATATTGAGGCCCGTGATCGCTTATTGCATGAGGGATATACGCAAACGTCAATGCGCCGTTTTGTGCGATCCAGTGATGATTCGACGGCTGAAAGTTGTGGCTTTGAAAATTCGCTGGCGCTTGGCGCGGGGGGGCGAAGTTATCTTGGCAATTTACATTACTGCACACCGTGGTCACAAAACCAGCCTGCATCGCGGCAGATTGTGGCGGATTTTATCGACCGACAAGATAAGACCCAAATTAACCACGGCTATGTGCTTTTACAAGCAGAGATGAAGCGGCGTTTTATTATCAAGAATCTCTTTTTCTATAAAGGACTTTCGTTAAGTGATTATCAGCGCCAGTTCTCTTCGCAGGTATTAAGCGATTTTCCCTTGCTGGGAGATTTCATCAAACAAAATTACTGCCACCAGCGGGATAATCGGATTCAACTCACCGCGCAGGGTTTGGCGCTTTCAGACAAGCTTGGCCCGCTGTTTATTTCTCCGGAAGTTCGCCGACTGGAGATGCATAAACGATGATGCTAAAGCAGATCCAGACGCTGATTTATCGCGGCGAAATGAAATCGTGTAATTATCGCTGTGGCTATTGTCCGTTTCATAAACAAGACCGCAATGATAAAGAACAGGATGCAGCGGCATTATGGCACATGGTTGAACATTTACCGGCTCTGGGTTCGCCGTTAACTGTTTTGATTACGCCTTACGAAGCATTGCGTTATCGTTATTATATGGCGGCGATGGCAGAAATTAGCCGTTATTCCCATGTTCAGGCAGTGGGTATTCAGACCAACGCCTCTTTTAACTTATCCACGTTAATTGCGACTTTTCAGCACCATCAGGGCAATTTGGAAAAACTGCGGCTGTGGTGTTCGTTTCACCCTTCCCAGGTTAGTAAAGAGGTTTTCCGTAACCAGGTACTGGCAATTAAGGATGCGGGGATAGTTTGTTCCGTAGGTGCCGTCGCCAGCGTAACCGACTATGACACATTACAGTGGTTACGCATGCATCTTCCTCCCGATATCTATTTCTGGTTAAACGCCAATGAGCGCGATAAAAAGCCCACCAGTGACGAAATAAATGCACAATTTCAGTTGCTGGATCCGCTTTATAATCTGGAAACCAGCCTCTGGCCTGCTAATGTCGAGTTTTGTCTGGGCGGCAAAAAGAGCGTGTTCATGAATGCTGATGGTGATCTCTTCGCCTGTAATATCAGCAAAATTAAAATCGGCAATTTATATCAGCAGCAATGTTCATCTCCAGCCTGTATGGCCCGACAGTGCCACTGTTATCTGGCTTATCATCTGCGTCACGATATTCCGGCCCTCTCACAATTAGGCGCTGAACGCTGTTTTCGGATCTTCCCTTTATGATCTGCCGTTTAATCGCGCTCGATTTAGATGGCACATTGCTTAACAGCAAGAAGATGATATTCCCAGCGTCTGTTTCGGCACTGCAAAGTGCGCAACAGGCAGGCGTGAAGATTATTCTCGCCACCGGGCGTTCGCACAGCGAAGCCTTGCCTTATTACCAACAATTGCAATTAACCGAGCCGATGATCTGCTGTAACGGCATTTATCTTTATCATCCGCCCCTGCGGCAAATATTGCATCCGCTGGTGCTGGATATCCACAAGGTGGAACAGCTACGACTCTGGTTTTCACAACAGGCATTGCAGCCACATATTTATACGTATGATGATTTTGTTTTGCTGATTAGCCTGATACACCGCAAGGCCTCGTTATTGCGCCAGGCAGAGGAATTTGCCCGGCAAGAATTATCGCTGAACTGTAGTTGGTCCTGGCATCATCAACTGGATATTACCCAGGCGGGGTGCGATAAAAGCAAAAGTCTGGCCTGGTATGCACAGCAGCAAAATATCGCTCTGGAGGACATTATGGCGTTTGGCGATAACGATAATGATGCAGGGATGTTGAAGATGGCTGGGAAAGGTATCGCAATGGGCAATGGCAGCTCGCTGACAAAAGCCAGCGCCAGTCGCGTTATTGGTCACAACAACACCGACGCGATTGCGGATTTTCTTTATGCACAGGGGTTCAGATAATGCCTGATGCGATGCTGGCGCATCTTATCAGGCCTACAAAAGCAAAAAAACCTGCCATCGCTGGCAGGTTTTTCACGACTAAAAAGAGAAATTAATCTTCTTTCGGACCACGGTTAGCGCGGCGACGATCGTTTTCCGTCAGGTGACGTTTACGAATACGGATAGAGGTCGGAGTGACTTCTACCAGTTCGTCATCATCGATGAACTCCAGTGCTTGTTCCAGAGTCATGCGGATAGGCGGAACCAGAACAACGGCTTCATCAGTACCGGAAGCACGCATGTTGGTCAGTTTCTTACCGGTCAGGCAGTTTACAGTCAGGTCGTTAGAGCGGCTGTGAATACCGATAATCTGACCTTCATAAACTTCTGCACCGTGACCGAGGAACAGCTTACCGCGATCCTGCAGACCGAACAGCGCGAACGCTACCGCTTTACCCTGACCGTTAGAGATCAGTACGCCGTTCTGACGCTGACCCACTTCACCCGGACGCACATCGTCGTAGTGGCTGAAGGTGGAGTACAGCAGACCAGTACCGGAAGTCATGGTCATGAACTCTGAACGGAAGCCAATCAGACCACGGCTTGGGATCACGTAGTCGAGACGTACGCGGCCTTTACCGTCTGGATTCATGTTTTTCAGCTCGCCTTTACGTTCGCCCAGCGCCTGCATTACAGAACCCTGATGCTGTTCTTCAACGTCCAGAGTCACGTTTTCGAACGGCTCTTGTTTACGACCGTCGATTTCACGGAAGATGACTTTCGGACGGGATACCGCCAGTTCGAAACCTTCACGACGCATGTTTTCGATAAGAACAGACAGGTGCAGTTCGCCACGACCAGAAACGCGGAACGCATCGGCGTCTTCGGTTTCTTCTACGCGCAGCGCAACGTTGTGTACCAGTTCTTTGTTCAGACGATCCAGAATCTGACGAGACGTTACGAACTTACCTTCTTTACCGCAGAACGGAGAGGTGTTAACGCAGAAGAACATAGAAACGGTCGGCTCATCAACGGAGAGTGCCGGCAGCGCTTCAACGTTTTGCGTGTCGCAAACGGTGTCAGAAATGTTCAGTTCACCAAGGCCAGTGATTGCCACGATATCGCCAGCTTCCGCCAGATCGGTTTCGATACGTTCCAGACCAAGGTGGCCCAGCACTTTACCGACTTTCGCGTTACGGGTTTTGCCTTCACTATCGATGATAGTAACCTGCTGGTTCGGCTTCACTTTACCGCGCTTGATGCGACCAATGCCGATAACACCAACATAGCTGTTGTAATCGAGCTGAGAAATCTGCATCTGGAACGGACCGTCAAGGTCTACGTCCGGTGCAGGAACGTGGTCGATAATCGCCTGATACAGCGGTGTCATGTCTTCCGCCATATTTTCGTGGTCCAGACCCGCGATACCGTTCAGCGCAGAAGCATAAACGATCGGGAAGTCCAGTTGCTCGTCGGTCGCATCGAGGTTAACGAACAGGTCGAATACCTGATCAACAACCCAGTCAGGACGCGCGCCAGGGCGGTCAACTTTGTTGATTACCACAATCGGCTTCAGGCCGTAAGCAAACGCTTTTTTGGTTACGAAGCGCGTTTGCGGCATCGGGCCGTCAAATGCGTCAACCACCAGCAGCACTGAATCTACCATGGACATTACACGTTCAACTTCACCACCGAAGTCGGCGTGCCCCGGGGTATCAACGATGTTGATACGGTAATCATTCCATTTGATAGCGGTGTTTTTCGCGAGGATGGTAATCCCACGCTCTTTCTCCAAATCGTTGGAGTCCATCACGCGCTCTTGGGTTTCGGCACGAGAGTCGAACGTACCGGATTGTTGGAGCAGCTTATCTACCAGGGTGGTTTTACCATGGTCGACGTGCGCGATGATGGCGATGTTACGCAATTTTTCGATCACAACTTTGCCTCAGGCATTAGAAATAGCGCGTTATTGTACACGGATTAATCGCACTACAAAACAGGATCACAAACATCCTCCGCAAACAAGTATTGCAGAGTCCCTTTGTGATCGCTTTCACGGAGCATAAAAAGGGTTATCCAAAGGTCATTGCACCAACATGGTGCTTAATGTTTCCATTGAAGCACTATATTGGTGCAACATTCGCATCATGGTGCAGCCCTTTTGCACGATGGTAAGCATGATAACGCCTTTTAGGGGCAATTTAAAAGTTGGCACAGATTTCGCTTTATCTTTTTTACGGCGACACGGCCCAATTAATTGCAGATTTCGTTACCACGACGACAATGACCAATCCAGGAGAGTTAAAGTATGTCCGCTGAACACGTACTGACGATGCTGAACGAGCACGAAGTGAAGTTTGTTGATTTGCGCTTCACCGACACCAAAGGTAAAGAACAGCACGTCACTATCCCTGCTCATCAGGTGAATGCTGAATTCTTCGAAGAAGGCAAAATGTTTGACGGCTCCTCGATTGGCGGCTGGAAAGGCATTAACGAATCCGACATGGTGCTGATGCCAGACGCATCCACCGCAGTGATTGACCCGTTCTTCGCGGACTCTACCCTGATTATCCGTTGCGATATCCTCGAACCAGGCACTCTGCAAGGCTATGACCGTGACCCTCGCTCTATTGCTAAGCGCGCTGAAGATTACCTGCGTTCCACTGGCATTGCCGACACTGTACTGTTCGGGCCAGAGCCAGAATTCTTCCTGTTCGATGATATTCGTTTCGGCTCTTCTATCTCCGGTTCTCACGTCGCTATCGACGATATCGAAGGCGCATGGAACTCTTCCACCCAATATGAAGGTGGTAACAAAGGTCACCGTCCTGCAGTGAAAGGCGGTTACTTCCCGGTTCCGCCGGTAGACTCTGCTCAGGACATCCGTTCTGAAATGTGTCTGGTAATGGAGCAGATGGGCCTGGTGGTTGAAGCACATCACCACGAAGTGGCAACCGCAGGTCAGAACGAAGTGGCAACCCGCTTCAATACCATGACCAAAAAAGCCGACGAAATTCAGATCTACAAATATGTCGTCCACAACGTGGCGCATCGTTTCGGTAAAACGGCGACCTTTATGCCGAAACCGATGTTCGGTGATAACGGCTCCGGTATGCACTGCCACATGTCACTGTCTAAAAACGGTGTCAACCTGTTCGCAGGCGACAAATACGCTGGTCTGTCTGAGCAGGCGTTGTACTACATTGGCGGTGTAATCAAACACGCGAAAGCGATTAACGCGCTGGCAAACCCGACCACCAACTCTTACAAGCGACTGGTTCCGGGCTACGAAGCACCGGTAATGCTGGCTTACTCTGCGCGTAACCGGTCTGCATCTATCCGTATTCCGGTGGTATCTTCTCCGAAAGCGCGTCGTATCGAAGTGCGTTTCCCGGACCCGGCAGCTAACCCGTACCTGTGCTTTGCTGCCCTGCTGATGGCGGGTCTGGATGGCATCAAGAACAAGATCCACCCGGGCGAAGCAATGGACAAAAACCTGTATGACCTGCCGCCAGAAGAAGCGAAAGAGATCCCGCAGGTTGCAGGCTCTCTGGAAGAAGCACTGAACGAGCTGGATCTGGACCGCGAATTCCTGAAAGCCGGTGGCGTGTTCACTGATGAAGCGATCGATGCGTACATCGCTCTGCGTCGCGAAGAAGATGACCGCGTACGTATGACTCCGCACCCGGTAGAGTTTGAGCTGTACTACAGCGTCTAATAGTTGAAGTAGTCATACCCGGCGCACAAACGCCGGGGTTTTAGTTGCCGTGGAAATTTCAGCCCATCTCTGCATGGGCTTTTTTCTCCGTAACTTCTCTGATGCTTCGCGCTTTTTATCCGTAAAAAGCTATAATGCACTAAAATGGTGCAACCTGTTCAGGAGACTGCTTTATGGCAACAGGCACGCAGCCCGATGCTGGGCAGATCCTCAACTCTCTGATTAACAGTATTTTGTTAATTGACGACAACCTGGCGATCCATTACGCCAACCCCGCCGCGCAACAACTGCTCGCCCAAAGTTCCCGTAAATTGTTTGGTACGCCGTTACCGGAACTGTTGAGCTACTTCTCGCTAAATATCGGTCTGATGCAAGAAAGTCTGGAGGCGGGGCAAGGTTTTACCGATAACGAAGTGACGCTGGTGATTGACGGGCGCTCGCATATTCTTTCTGTGACGGCCCAGCGTATGCCGGACGGCATGATCCTGCTGGAGATGACACCGATGGATAACCAGCGTCGCTTAAGCCAGGAGCAGCTACAGCACGCCCAGCAAGTTGCTGCCCGCGATTTGGTCCGCGGCCTGGCACATGAGATCAAAAATCCACTTGGCGGCTTACGAGGTGCGGCGCAGTTACTCAGCAAAGCGTTGCCCGATCCGTCTCTGCTGGAATATACCAAAGTGATTATCGAGCAGGCGGACAGACTGCGAAATCTGGTCGACCGTCTGTTGGGGCCGCAACTACCAGGCACACACGTCACCGAAAGCATTCACAAAGTGGCAGAGCGCGTGGTGACGCTGGTGTCGATGGAATTACCGAACAATGTACGGTTGATTCGTGATTACGACCCCAGCCTGCCAGAACTGGCGCACGATCCGGATCAGATTGAGCAAGTACTGCTGAATATTGTGCGCAATGCGTTACAAGCGCTGGGGCCGGAGGGCGGTGAAATTATTCTGCGTACCCGCACCGCGTTTCAACTGACCTTGCTATCGGCTGGCAGCACGAATTGATGTGGAAGATAACGGGCCTGGTATTCCGCCCCATTTGCAGGATACGCTGTTTTATCCGATGGTCAGCGGTCGCGAAGGCGGCACCGGGCTTGGTTTATCCATCGCCCGTAACTTGATTGATCAGCATTCAGGCAAAATTGAATTTACCAGTTGGCCGGGTCATACCGAGTTCTCGGTTTACCTGCCTATCAGGAAATAAAGGTGACGTTTATGCAACGAGGGATAGTCTGGGTAGTCGATGACGATAGTTCCATCCGTTGGGTGCTTGAACGTGCGCTCGCTGGAGCGGGTTTAACCTGCACGGCATTTGAGAACGGTGCCGAAGTGCTGGAGGCGCTGGCAAGCAAAACGCCGGATGTACTGCTTTCAGATATCCGTATGCCCGGAATGGACGGGCTGGCGTTGCTCAAGCAAATTAAACAGCGTCATCCGATGCTTCCGGTCATCATTATGACCGCACATTCCGATCTGGATGCCGCCGTTAGCGCCTATCAACAAGGGGCGTTTGATTATCTGCCCAAACCGTTTGATATCGACGAAGCCGTGGCGCTGGTTGAGCGAGCCATCAGCCATTACCAGGAACAGCAGCAACCGCGCAATATTCAGCTTAACGGACCAACAACCGATATTATTGGCGAAGCGCCTGCCATGCAGGATGTGTTCCGTATTATTGGCCGTCTCTCACGTTCTTCTATTAGCGTGTTGATCAATGGCGAATCCGGCACAGGTAAAGAGCTGGTCGCTCATGCCCTGCATCGCCATAGCCCGCGCGCCAAAGCGCCGTTTATCGCGCTGAATATGGCGGCTATCCCGAAAGATTTGATCGAATCAGAACTGTTTGGTCACGAGAAAGGCGCGTTTACCGGTGCCAATACCGTCCGTCAGGGCCGTTTTGAACAGGCCGATGGGGGCACGTTATTCCTTGATGAAATTGGCGATATGCCGCTGGATGTGCAGACACGGTTACTGCGCGTGCTGGCAGACGGTCAGTTTTACCGCGTTGGCGGCTATGCGCCGGTGAAAGTGGATGTGCGTATTATCGCTGCGACTCACCAGAACCTGGAACTGCGTGTGCAGGAAGGCAAGTTCCGTGAGGATCTGTTCCACCGCCTGAACGTTATCCGTGTTCATCTGCCGCCACTGCGCGAGCGTCGGGAGGATATTCCCCGTCTGGCACGTCATTTTCTGCAAGTTGCCGCGCGTGAGCTGGGTGTAGAAGCGAAGTTACTGCACCCGGAGACAGAAGCCGCCCTGACGCGTCTTGCATGGCCGGGGAACGTGCGTCAGCTAGAAAATACCTGCCGCTGGCTAACGGTGATGGCCGCCGGACAGGAAGTGTTGATTCAGGATTTGCCTGGCGAGCTGTTTGAATCAACCGTAGCGGAAAGCCCTTCCACAATGCAGCCGGACAGTTGGGCAACGCTGTTAGCGCAATGGGCCGATCGGGCGCTGCGTTCCGGTCATCAAAACTTACTTTCTGAAGCGCAACCTGAGCTGGAGCGGACATTGCTGACCACCGCGTTGCGACATACGCAGGGGCATAAACAAGAAGCGGCGAGACTGCTTGGTTGGGGACGTAACACACTGACACGTAAGTTAAAAGAGTTAGGAATGGAGTGACTCAGGCTTGCTGTGTAAAGATTGATTATTGAGCGCAAATTGCTGTTATTTTGCGCTTTACTGTTCCGATAAGTTCAGTATGATCTTGCCCGGAAAACGGGGAGAGTCATTATGTTAGAATCAATAATTAATCTGCTATCGAGTGGCGCAGTTAGCAGCCACGCGCCGCAAACTGCCGTTGCTGCCGTGCTGTGTGCCGCGATGATTGGGCTGTTTAGCTGAAACTCGTTGTTCATGCCGGATGCGGCGTGAACGCTTTATCCGGCATACAAAAACAAGTTTTGTTGGCCTGATAAGCGTAGCGCATCAGGCAGTTTTGTTCTCAGTCAATTGATGGCGCTTTCGTTTATCACCGTTGTAAACGAAGCGCCATTCAACATTTAAATCACCCGCGAGAACTGCTGCATTCGCGCTTTCTGGCGCAAATAAGTATCAAAGCACATGCAAATGTTGCGGATCAGCAAACGACCTTTCGCTGTCACCTGAATTCCCTTCTCATCGACATCCACCAGCCCGTCTTTTGCTAATGGGGCGAGCAGCTTGAGGTCTTCCGCAAAATAATCAGCGAAGTTTAAATCCCACTGCTGTTCAACGGGGGCGTAATCCAGACGGAAGTTGCAGATCAGCGACTTAATTACATCACGGCGAATACAGTCATCGCGCGTTAACGCAATACCGCGCCACAGCGCATTGCCTTGCTCATCTACCTGCTGATAGTAACGCTTCAGCTCTTTCTGGTTTTGCGCATAGCAATCGCCAATCATACTGATGGCAGAGACGCCCATTCCCAACAGATCGGTATCGCCCTGGGTGGTGTAACCCTGGAAGTTGCGATGCAGCACGCCTTCACGCTGGGCCTCCGCCAGCTCATCATCCGGGCGGGCAAAGTGATCCATACCAATGAACTGATAGCCCGATTGCGTCAGGAAGGCGATGGTTTCCTGCAGGATATCCAGTTTCCGGATGCTGTTGAAAAGTTCGGTCCGGAGCGCCTCTTTTCTCCTGAGACTTACATAGCGGTTCCGTGTCTCTTCCAGAATCAGATCGTCAATCTGCCGGTAAATCTCCTGGTCTTCCACCTCCCGTGTCTGATCCAGCCGTTCCCTGAGTTTTTTTCGCAGGTTCCGTCCTTCCTGTTCCCATTCCTCCATCGTTTTCCTTCCTGATCAGCTGTCTGGCAAGATCGCCCAGTTCTCCCCAGCTCTCACGGAAATCCCCCACACCGCCGGTTGGA
>ERZ779889.2300-NODE-2300-length-16145-cov-11.171411_pt1 | contig 16145 bp, 17 predicted proteins | sample MGYA00511030_ERZ779889 | MGnify/ENA primary metagenome ERZ779889 (study PRJEB29588, sample SAMEA2160616) | human gut metagenome | biome: human gut; feature: human-associated habitat; material: faeces | place: Denmark | collected 2008/2010 ...
CGCCCTCCAGCGCTCGCCTGAAAGGTGGTACCCCAGAATTGGATGCTTACAAAAAGAATAGAATTTGAGTCTAAATAGACTTAGATTAAATATAATTTTCGTACTATTGCAGAACAAAATCGTTTTATACATGGCAAATAAAGATATTAATAGGATAAAGGTTGTACTTGTGGATAAGAAAAAAACCAACAAGTGGCTTGCAGAACAATTAGGTAAAGACCAAACAACTATATCAAAATGGTGTACAAATACATCACAGCCAGATTTGGAAAGTTTGATGAAAATTTCTCAATTGCTAGGAGTTGAAATCTCTGAACTTGTTCGATTTGAACATATAAATGAAGATAAAATAAATAAAGAAGAACAGAATGATTAAGAAACATACTTTTATAGATCTTTTTTCTGGTTGTGGGGGCTTGTCGTTAGGATTTGAAATGGCTGGGTTTACAAGTTTGCTTGCTATAGATAATTGGAAAGATGCTTTGACTACATATGCATATAACAGAGAAACAGCAAGAACTTTATGCGGAGATTTATCGACTCTTGACCCATATAAGATAAAGGAGGATTACAATATTTCTAATGTAGATGTTATTATAGGTGGTCCGCCATGTCAGGGTTTTTCGGTTGCAGGTAAACGTGTTATTGAAGATGAGAGAAATACATTGTACAAGTCTTTTGTAAAATTTGTAGATTGTTTTCATCCTAAAGCATTTGTGATGGAGAATGTTCCGAACATTCTTAGTATTGGAAATGGTTTGGTAAAAAAATCCATTATCCATGATTTTGAAAAGCTTGGATATAAAGTAAGCGTGCAGGTATTAATGGCTTCTGACTATGGTGTGCCACAAAATAGAAGAAGAGCTATTTTTGTAGGATTGGCAGATGGACGAGAATTTGTTTTCCCAGAAATAATTAAAACAGAAAAAGTTACATCATATGAAGCATTAAGTGATTTGACGGAAAATTCTGTTCCTGATGGTTCACCATATCCTATTGAAGCTACAAGCGATTACCAACGTTATGCTCGTATGGGAAGTTCTGGCATCTATAATCATGACATAACTATCCATAATGACAAAACAAAGGAAATCATTGCTATGGTACCAGATGGAGGTAATTATAAAGATCTTCCGATAGAGTTACAGCAGACAAGAAAGGTTCATATAGCATGGACACGTTTATGTAGTACTAAACCAAGCATAACTATAGACACTGGACATCGCCATCATTTTCATTATAAATGGAATAGAATACCAACAGTAAGAGAGAGTGCACGAATACAATCATTTCCAGATGAATTTATATTTTTGTGCAGTAAAACCAGTCAATACAAACAGGTTGGAAATGCTGTACCGCCTCTTATGGCTAAAGCTGTAGCTCAACAATTATGTAATACATTATGGCAAGAAAAAAAATAATATATTATAAAGTTCCAGATAATTACTGGTTCAGAATTCATTTTGTTAGACCTCGCTTCAAAGGCAATATAGAGAATGTTCTACTCTATATGGCAAATGAATGTTGTCGAATTCCGAAGTGTTCTTGTGAAGAATATAATAAAAAGTATTTCAATGCTATAAAGATGTTCCCTGGTAATATTGATATGGCTGATAAGACTTTGCACAATTGGCGTACTGAAATACCTGCATTATTCGGCTTTTATAAAGAAGATAAAGAGAATGATGTTACTGAAACATCAAAAATGGCATTCTTTCTCCATGAACATCAAGATTTGACACAATTCTTACGTTTATTCTTGTTCTCTTTTCAGTTTCCAGGTGGGCATATGAAACCTAAAGATATAAAGGATATCATATATCATGGAATAAGATTTAAGCCTGCAAGAACAATTATCCAGGTGCTCATGGCTGGCAATAAGATATTAGGAGAGGAAGGAAGTGAAAAAGAAATGTCTATATCTGCAGAGGAAGCTACGTATTGCATTTTTAATGATATTCGTGTAACGAGTAGTAAACTAACTCCTGATAAAATTGCGCATACAATATTAGATAATAGAAAAAATAAAGTTAAGTATTATAATCCTAATGACTCTAATACCCTGTCATTAAAGGGTACAGCGCGTACGAAAGGTGATATGACTCGCTATGCAGGTGACATCCTTGATTATATGGAAATAGCTAATTTGTTAGATAAACACAATGGTTATTACTCTATGAAAGGTAATGAGTTAGCTGCATTAATGACATTTGCTAATGATGTAACATGGTTTAGCGGTTACGAATCATTTTATAAAAAAGATGAAATTGAGACAACAGATTTGTCGAAAGTAGAACCTATATGGTTTGAGTATGTCAATAACTCAATGAAGCCAGACTTATTCAAAACAGATATTATTTCTATTATTGGGCAACATGAAGAAATAGATGTTGTATTTGAAGATAGAATTAGAGATGTAGTTTTATCTGATGATAGGACAACTAAGGACATAGGTAATCTTGGTGAGGCTATTATCTGTGGGCATGAAAAAATGCGTCTTAAGATCAATGGATATGAGGAGTTTATAAAACTCATACAAATAGTCGATAGTCCTAACTATCATCCAGGATATGATATAGATAGTTTTGAAGCTGATGGTACAGAATACCATAGATATATTGAAGTTAAGACAACAATCAGTAAGCAAAAAATACAGATGTATGGATTTCATATGTCTCCTAATGAATGGAGTGTTGCTGGTACCATAAAGGAACATTACTATGTATATAGGCTTATGTTAAGTGAGAAAGACAAGATATTGTTTGTCTTGCGTAATCCTGTCGCTCTGTATAAAAATGATAAGATTGACGCTGAGCCACGCAATGGAATGGAAATAACGTTTTCAACAGAACATTTTGAACCAACTGAATTGTTGATATGGAAAAGATAAAAGTCGCATCATTATTTTGTGGTTGCGGAGGTATGGATTTAGGTGTAATTGGAGGTTTTTCTTATCTTGGGAAAGAGTATAAGGAAAATCCTTTTGAAATAGTCTATGCCGTGGACAATGACGAATATTGTACGAAAATATACAATGATAATTTCACCCATAAATGCGAAGTTAAGGATGTGCGTGATATAAAGATTGGAGAAATGCCTCAATTTGATATGCTTATTGGAGGATTTCCATGTCAATCCTTTTCTATTTCTGCACAAAACCCTCCAAGACTTGGATATAAAGATGAAAGAGGAATGCTTTTCTTTGAAATGGTGAAAATTCTTAAAGAGCGACAGCCAAGATTTTTTATAGCTGAAAATGTAAAGGGTATTTTATCTGCAAACAAGGGTAAAGCTTTTCCTATGATAATGAAAGAATTTCGAGATGCTGGTTATATCGTAGTTCATAAATTACTAAATGCTTCTGAATATGGTGTACCTCAGAAAAGGGAACGTGTTATTATAATTGGTTTTCGACATGAGGAGGATTATCTAAAATTTCATTATCCAATAAAAGTAAAGACTACTGACAGAAAAGTTCTTGGTGATGTAATAATGGAAGAATCTAATCATGACGAAACATTATTTTTTAGTGATAAAGCAGTAGCCGGAATGATGGCTGTCCGTGAAAAAATGAATAAGGGACGTGCAATGTCTTTAACAGAGCCATGTAATACAATTAGTGCTCATTTAGCAAAAGTCAGTCTCAACAGTACCGATCCTGTTTTTATGGTTGGCGAGAGGTATAGACGCTTTTCTGCAAGAGAGGCAGCTCGCATACAATCATTCCCGGACTATTTCCGATTTGATGCAGTTTCACAAATACGCCAATATAAAGCGATAGGTAATGCTGTACCACCCGTTATGATGTGGCACATTATACATTCGTTGCAAAAAGTACTTGTAATTTCTCAAGTTGACTTTGCTGAAATCAAAGGACAATACCCTGTTTCTATCATTGAGAATAAAGAAATTAATAATCTTAACATAGACAAGACAAAAAATGTTCTGATTAGTCTGGTTAAGGAAGACAACATGGAACAATACCTTGATAGATCTGCTAAAGTATATTATACTGGTAAGAAATTTCCCTCAACTGTAGCCCTTAATAAACTATATTATTTTATGCCTTATATGAAGCGAAAAGGTATCAGAGACTTGTATTTCATTAAAGTGGCGCGCGTAGGAACTCGTAAAGAAGGGCAGCCTGACGAGAATAAGAATGATTTAAGGCTTGTGTTTGAAATAGATTTTGTGGGGCAAATATTTGATGATTATAAACCAATAAAGCTTGATATTTGGAGAACATTTACAGATACTACGGTTGAAAAAATAATGATTTAATAATTGAATTACAATGAAAGAAAATATAGAATCAAAGAATATAGGAAATAGGAAGTTTATAATAGAACTTCGCTATGAACCTAAAGTGACAATGCTTGATGCTAAAGGAGCTCTGGTGGAAAAAATTCAAGAAACAAATGTTTTTCCATATACTCATTGGGAAATTGGCCAAAGTGAGGTTATTATTAGAGACGAAAAGAAGAAAGAGGATGCTCACAATGTTGTGTGGGTAACATTGAATCGTATCAGTTTTATTAGTTATAAGATTAATAGTGTAGAGTCATTTTACGCAAACTTTATTAAAGTATACGATGCCATTGTAAAAGTCCTTAATCAATTAACTATAACAAGAATAGGATGCAGAATAATTGGTACATATAAATCTTCTTCAGCTGATTATAAAAGTGTGCTTAAAAATTTCAAAGATTCATTTCCTGCAAATTTTTTATTAGATAAATATCCTGCGAAAGATATGTTGTTTAATCTTACATACCAGAATGGAATGTATCAAATAGGGCCGTTAGATATTGATGATGATTTTTATAGGAGGGAATTTGATTTGCCAGATTGCAATAAACATATAGGTATTGCTATTGATACAGATAATTATCTAACAAATGAGCTACATCAGATCAATGACAAATCATTGATAAAAGATGTATATATGTTGTCTTTGTCCGTAGAAAAAGAATTATATTCTAATCTAATGAGTTTTTGAATATGGTAAAAGGACAGAATAAAAATAAGTTATATGACAAGCGAAAGGCTAATTCTTCTTCCGTAGATAACGAATACGACCTTGAAAAGAATATTAGAAAGATAAATTCATATTCTAGGAATAGAAAGTCACATGGACATGTAACAGACAGCGGAGAAGCAGAAGAATTATGTTTTAGAGGAAAAGGTATCGTAGAAACTCCACAAGTTGTATCAACACCTCTGCTGACAGGAGATTATAGGGCATGGGAATCATATACTAGATTGGATGACAAAATCATTACTGTCCACTAAAAATCGCAAATAGTTCTTTGAAATAATTGAATTACAGTTTGTTACAAGAGATTTTCTTGCGCAACGATTTGAAATCATAACTTTGCAGCCTTAACTTAGGCTGTATATGAATAAAGACAAATACGTTTTCGCCCAAATGGTTGAGTTTTTAGACAACTACAAGTTTCTCCGTATCGTAAAGAAGTATGATGGCAACAAATATGTTAAGCATTTTACTTGCTGGAATCAACTTCTTACTTTGATATTCGGACAATTGTGTAACCGCGAAAGTCTTCGTGATCTGATTGTTGCGCTGAATGCACATCAAGAGAAATGCTACCATCTTGGGGTTGGGAAACATGTCACTCGGAGTAACCTTGCAAAAGCAAACGAAAACCGTAACTACCATATCTTTGAGGACTTCGCATTCTATATGATAAGCGAGGCCAGAAAGAAAAGAATAAATGACATATTCAAACTAAACGGAAATGTATATGCCTTCGATTCTACAACGATTGACTTGTGTCTGAAACTGTTTCCTTGGGCAAACTTCCGTACACATAAGGGAGGTGTCAAAATCCATACGTTGTATGATGTAGAGACTCAAGTACCTGCCTTTATCCATATAACCGAAGCAAAGATAAACGATGTCAAGGCAATGGATGTAATACCTTATGAGTCTGGCTCTTTCTATGTTTTCGACCGTGCTAACGATTATCATCGTCTCTATAAGATACATATGATGGATTCGTTTTTTGTTGTACGGGCTAAAACAAATATTAAGGCGAAAGTACTCAAATGGAAACGACGTTTACCTAAGAATATACAGTCCGACTGTGAGATTGAACTTACCGGTTTCTATACCCAAAAATCATACCCTGAAACGATTCGTTTGGTGAGGTTTTGGGATGAAGAAGACGAAAGGGAGTTCATTTATCTTACAAATGCAAAACATATTCAAGCCTTACAGGTCGCGGAACTTTACAAGAATCGTTGGCAAGTGGAACTGTTCTTTAAATGGCTCAAGCAACACCTTAAAATAAAGAAATTTTGGGGTACTTCCGAGAACGCTGTAAAGATACAAGTCTACTCAGCAATCATTGCCTACTGTCTTGTAGCTATCATGCAACATGATATGAAACTGGACAGATCGACATACGAGGTTCTACAAATTCTTGGCATTTCTCTTACGGACAAGACTCCATTAAGGGATCTCTTCAGCAAAACTAAATTCAATGATGTCAAAGAACAAAGCGGTCTTGATGGACCAAATTTATTTAGTAATTATAATTTTTAACTCGTCCTCTAATTTTTAGTGGACACTAGTGAATGACTTGATAAAACCACAAACTTTAATAATATTACTCTTACCCGAAGCATTTGCTCCATAAATGACAGCCACTTTCAATAGTCTCACATCACCCCCCAATTCGACAATATGATATGACTCCATATCCTTACTTCTATCAGCTACAAAACTTAATATAGCCTCGTCTCTAAATGAGAGCATGTTCTTAAATCTAATTTCCGCTATCATATAATCTGTTTTTCCACAAAAATATATCTAAACATCTATATTTACAAATTAGATTTGAAAATTTACACCGTTTGTGCAAAAATCAAAAACTAGCACTATTTTTACCGAATTTATTGTACCAATAGTCAATATAATGTAATGAAGTCTTGACACGTTCGTGCTGATTTCTCGACTCGTACGTGTTGATGTATTTGGGTATAGGCGGTCTGACATATTTTACCTCACCTCGTGAACAATTACGCACCTGCATTTATACCTTTACAGAAAAAGTTTTATCTCTGCTAGTTTGAATATCTGAAAAAATACTTGTAATTTTGTAGAGTAATTCAATATATAATACGAGAGCATCATATAATACGAGAGCATCCGAAACCTGAGATGAACTTTGAAGTGGATGAAAAACACCCGTAAGGTCTAATCTGTAACAGCCATGGAGAAAACACAATTAATAGACATTTTGAACAATTCCCCGAGCATCAAATTATTGAAGATGAAGCCCGAAAATTTGAAGTTCTTCCTCACCTTTCTGCTTGAGATTTTCGAAGAACAAACGGCCGTGCCGTGGGTGTATCTCCATCAAAAACTGGTCAACCGGTTGGACGAAATGGAAGAAGACATTCCAGAGGAAGAAGAACGACCTGCGACATTAGAAACCAATGAAGAGAAAGCCAGGCGCTGGATACAGGAATGGGCCAATAAAGGCTACCTTACCAACTATCAGAACAATGTTGGGGAAGTCATGTATGAGATTTCCTCTTACACCAGCAAGGTGCTCGACTGGATAGACAATAGCCTGAAAAAGGAAGAATACATCGGGACGGAATCGAAATTCAAGGCTCTTTTTAGCCAGCTTAAGGAGTTGGTGGAATTTACCAATGAAGACCGGAACAAGCGGCTTGATTTACTGAGGAACAAGAAGTTGGAAATCGAACAGCAAATCCAGAAGCTTGAAATGGGCGATGACGTGAAGGTTTTCGAGGAATATGAAATTATCCCACGCTATAACACTCTTAACAGAATGGCAAAAGAGTTGTTGTCCGACTTTAAGGAAGTGGACGACAATTTCAAGAGTATCATCAAGCAGATTTATCAGCAGCAAACGAATAACTTACAGAAAAAAGAGATTCTGCATTATTTTTTCGATGCCTACAGCGAGTTGAAGAACTCATCGCAGGGCAAGAGCTTTTACGCTTTCTGGGAATTCCTGTTGTCAGCTTCACTACAAAAGGAATGGGACATGCTGACGAAAAACTTATTTGAATCATTAGAGGGCAGACAGATTGACGTACATGACCGCTTTCTCAAGGACGTTAAGCTTCATCTGTTTGACGCCGGACAGAGGGTATATAAAACGAACGACCGTATGGCCGAAAAACTGAGCCGTATCATTCGCCAGCATGAACAGTCGGAAGCTGAAATTACTCGGAAGATTATTAATGACATCAAAAACTCGCTCATCAAGGTAAGTAATCAAAAGAACTCTCCGGAGTTCGGATTCAAAGTTGAAGAGATTGAAATCAAACTACCTTTGGAACGGACATTGACTTTCGATCCAGTCTCAGAAACGGAATATAAAGACAAACCTGTAGATGCGCAATTGAGCCTGAATGATCTGAACCGGCTGGAACAGCTTTATAATCCATATCACGTAGATCGGGACGTACTACGCAGCCGCGTGGAGGAAGTGTTGAAGCAAAAACCGCAAGTCACACTCGGTGAAGTGATTTCTGCTTCTTCAGGCATTACCAAGGGCTTGACAGAAGTCTTTGGATACCTCAGCGTGCTAAAGGAGTATCACACGGTAGTGAGTCCGGAAAAGACAGAAGACATCGTATTCGACACTGAGAACATGAAAAAGATTGTAGTACCCGAAATAATTATCATCCCCAAATGAATACACCCCATATAAAGCCTTACTCAAAGGCCATCGTAAAGTTACTGAAGGGAATTGTGGAGCACAACGATTCTGTCTGGAACGACATCCTGTGCTACCAAGCTGACATTCAGGAGTACATTAGTGTCATCGGGCTGGACCTGATTGTGAAGAAGGATGAAGGATTTGCGTTTGTGAAGCAAGCCATTCTGGATGATGAAAAAACCATTAATCTGGTCTCACGCCGGCCGTTGAGATTTGAAGTGTCGGTCGTTCTGATTGTACTGAGGCAGATGCTCGAAGAATTTGAAATGAATCCTGCCGACTCACAGTCGGACGAGAAATACGTTACGCCTGCTCAAATCAAAGAGGAAGTGGAACTCTTCTTACCTGAGAAGTTTAACCAGGTGAAGTTCATGCAGGATCTAGACAGTTACATCTCCAAGGTGGCTGACTTAGGTTTCCTCGTCGCAACCAGACAGTCTGAAACCAGTGTGGAACCCCGCTATAAAATACACCGGATTATCAAGGAGAAAATTACGCTGGACGACCTGGTGGAATTTAAAAACAAGCTGAACAATTATGATACAACAGATGAATCTATTTAATACGTCTCCTGAAAAATCGGGCTACCGGCTCGACTACATGGAGATTTACAATTGGGGAACGTTCGATAAGGAAATCTATCGCATCAGCCCCCAGGGATGCAATTCATTACTCACTGGAGCCAACGCTTCGGGCAAGAGTACGCTTGTGGATGCATTGCTCACCTTGCTGGTACCTCTCAAAAGAAAGCGTTTTTACAACCAGTCGTCCGGAGCAGAAAAAAAGGGTGCCCGTACGGAAGAATCATACTTTTTGGGATGTTATGGAACCCAGCAAGAAGAAGGAGGCACTGGTACCACCACCATGAAGTTGCGCGACAAACAGAGCCGTTCTGTCTTGTTAGCTTCGTTCCGCAGCGAGACTCATAAGGTAATAACCTTGTTTCAGGTAAGGTATTTCAGCGGCCAGGAGTTAAAGGTGGTATATGGCCTTGCTCGGACCAACCTCGAGATTAAAACGGATTTTGCACAGTTCGACGTGCGTGGTGAATGGCGTAAGCGGCTGGAAAAACACTATAACGCCAATTCCGTCAAGAAGGTGATTAATTTCTACAACGGTCCTTCGGAATATGCTTCCCAGATTTGCGAATTATTCAATATGCGTTCCGAAAATGCGCTGACTTTGTTCAATCAGATTGTGGGTGTAAAGGTACTTGATGATCTCGACAACTTCATCCGCCGTCACATGCTCGATGAACAGCCAGCAGAAGATAAGTATATGGAACTGCGTAGCAGTTTTCAGAATTTAATGGAAGCCAAAAACAACATCGACAAGACGAAAGAACAGATTAAGTTGCTCGAGCCTATCGATGAGGCCGCCAGACAATTACAGCACATCGAACAGGGCATCTGCCAGCTGGAGCAGGAAAAAGAAACGGCGGCCTGTTGGTTTGCCGCACGAATAGTACAACTGTCGAAGGAAAAGATGACACTTAATGAGATAAAGCACAGGAAACAGACAGAAAAAGTCCGCCAGCAAGAACAGGAACGTCAAGAGAAAACGAACAAACGCGCTAACCTCCAGTTGGATATTGAGCAAGACGAAGGGAGCAGACAGATTAAAGAGTTAGTCAACCGCATCCGTCAGAACATACAGGAGCGTGACAAAAGAAGGGAGAAGTCTGACGATTATAACAAACTGGCCCTCGACCTGAATCTGCCTGAAAACCCTTCGAAGGAGGAGTTTGAAAGAAACCGAGAGAAAGTGGAAACTGAATGCCGCAGACTAAAGCAGCTACAGGAAGATTTGTCCGAGGAGCTTCGAAAGGAAAAGAATGCAGCCGATATAACAGAAGCCCTTATCAATGAATGCATAAAAAGGATACAAGAACTGGAAAAGAATAAGAACAACATCTCAGGGCGTGTGTCTGAAATCCGGAGCGAGATATTGAAACATACAGGAGCCACCGCAGAGGAAATTCCGTTCGTAGGCGAATTAATCCGTGTGAAGGAAAATGAACTAGAATGGGAGGCTTCTATCGAACGCATCCTTCACAATTTTGCCTTACGACTGATTGTGCCCGACAAGTATTACCGACAGGTTAACGAATATGTCAACTCGCATAACCTGAATGGTCGGATTGTGTATCAGCATTATGAGGGATTTACCTCTTTCAAGGAAATGGAAAGATGGGAAAACGGCGAGAATCGGCTGCTCCAGAAAATTGAGTTCAAGCCAGGCAACCGGTATGCAGACTGGATAGAGTATGAAGTCTGCCGCTGCTATAATTATGCATGTGTGGAGAACCTGGCCGAGTTTAACACTTACCCGGAAAAGGCTGTAACCAAAGAGGGACTGATCAAGTCGGTAGAAAACAAGCACGAAAAGGATGACCGGAAGGAAGTACGCAGCAGAGACAGCTATGTGCTGGGATGGGATAACAAAGACAAAATCTCCCACCTGCGTAATGAAGTGCATAAGTTACACCAAGAACAGCAGGAAAATCAGAAGCGCATCCATGCCATAAACGAGCGTACTACGGCATGTCAAAACCTGAATGATAACTGGAACAGGCTATCCATGGGTTTTGTGGATTATGAAAGCATCGACTGGATGTCGTGTGCCAAGGCCATACAGAAAGATGAGGAAGAAAAAAGGAAATTAGAAACCGCAGATAACAGAATAAAGGCACTCCAAGAAGAATTGGAGACTACGGAAAAAAGGATAGAAGAATTGAATGATGCGATTGCAGAAGCTAATAAACAGATTGGCCGACTTGAACGAGAACAAGAAAACTTGTCCTCCCTGTTAAAGGAAAACCAAGAGTTCATAAATCAATCGGGAGATAAAGATAGCGACATTCTGGAACAGCAGCATCCTGAGCTACTTGACATTCCTTTGGAACAGCTTGAGAGCAAGTGCACCGATTTCCAATCTTTTATAAACAAATCTTTAGATAATAGGAAAGAGAAAAAAATAAACAACAGTCAGAAATCAGGAAGATGGCCTATGCCGTGAAACAACCAGCCAAGGAACTAACAGAAAAATACAAGGACTGGATTTCGGATGTGAACAGTCTGCCCCACCCTGAAAATATGGGACTGATTGAAGAATACCAGAACTTTTACAACCGTCTAAAAGAAGAAGACCTGGTGAGTTACGAAAAGAAATTCAATCAATACTTGCAAGAAACTATCTACCACAATGTGAACTCCTACAAAATCTTCTTCGAAAGATGGGAGGAAACAATATGCAAGGCGATAGACCATCTGAATCAGTCGCTCAAAGAAATTGTGTTCAACAAAGATCAAGGTACCTATATTCAGCTCACTGCCATCAAAAAGCCGGATGCAGAAGCCAAAGACTTCTACAACCTGCTCAGGCAGGCCATTCCGAATCTGCACGAAGTGGATACCACGGTCGACGGCCGTCAGCATCATTTCGAGACACATATCGAACCGTTCATGGAAAAGCTTGAAAATGAACCATGGCGCACAAGGGTAACCGACGTACGCTCTTGGTTTACTTACAGAGCCGAAGAATTCTATCAGACAACCGGGAAGAAGTATAAGACTTACGAAAGCATGGGACAATTATCCGGTGGAGAAAAAGCACAGCTCACCTATACCATTCTGGGTTCGGCCATCGCCTACCAGTTCGGTTTTACAAAAAGCGGACTGGAATCGTCTTTCCGGTTTATCGCCATCGACGAGGCCTTCAAGGCACAGGATGAAGACAAGGCCCGCTACCTACTGGAGCTTTGCAACCAGTTGCACCTGCAACTGCTGATGGTCACTCCCAGCGACAACATCCACATTGTGGAGAACTACATCTCATTTGTGCACTATGTAGAACGGAAAGGAAACGCATCCGTACTCTACAACATGCCTATTATGGAATATCAGGAAGAATCTAAAAAAGCTACACAGTCATGATCAGCGCATCCGAAATAAAAGGCAAAGCCTCGAAGAAGTATACCCAGTATTTGCAAAACCTTGTAACCGGCATCCCTTTCAAAAAAATAGTGATTCCATGTGACAAGAAACCCAGCAACGATTTTGAAACCTGGCAGATGGAACAGAAAGACATCACAGCCTCTTCGAAAGAAAAACGAGGGTATGGATACTCCATTAAGTGGCAGACGGTAAACCATAAAATATTAGGAAGGCAAGGACTTCCTCTGGAGATTTCTTTTGATACGGAAGAGGATTTATTGAAATTCATCCGTAAAGAAACCGAAGCGCAACAGTTCAAGAAAGACATTGCCACCTTGCTGACTGCCTTCCCTCTTCTGACCGACTGGGCAAAGAAATACCCTTACAAGGTAATAGAAAACTCTTCCCAATGGCCCGATTTGCTGAAAGTGCTGACTTATTTCAGTCACACACCTCAGCCGAATCTGTACATCCGCGAACTGCCTATTAAGGTTCACACTAAGTTCATAGAACAGAACAAAAGCATACTCAAAGAATTGCTCGATATTCTTATTGCTGATTATGTAAATACTGGCGAGAAACGTTTTGAGGCACGCTATCATTTGAAATACGATGAAGAGCTGATACGTATCCGTTTCTTGGATGAGAACCTCTCCCATCGTTATACAGGTGGTTTGAAAGATATCAGCCTGCCGATAAGTGAATTTTGTACTCTCCACTGGGAAATTGAATCCGTATTTATCGTAGAAAACAAAATGAATTTCCTTACCTTCCCTTTTGTCAAGAACTCCCTCATCATTTGGGGGCATGGATATGGGGTGGTCAACCTGAAAAAATCACTGTTTTTGTCGCATGCGCGACTCTACTATTGGGGCGACTTAGATGCTCAAGGATTTGAAATTCTCTCTCAGTTCAGAGGGTATTTTCCACAGACACAAAGTCTGCTGATGGACAGCGAGACATTCAACCGTTTTTTTGAAAATGACGAAGGTACAAAAAGTAATGTATCAGTCGATTTAAACCTAACTAATACAGAACAGACAACTTATCAAACAGTAAAAAATAGCAACTGGAGGCTAGAACAAGAAAAGATTCCACAAAGCTATGTCATAGAATATATACACAATTTAGTCAAAACCAACCCTTAATTATAGCTATCTTACGGTTTATCAACATCCTTCAACTCTTAATACCATACTAAATTGTTTTGTTTATGTCTAGATAAACAATATAAACCTCATAATTAGTAGAGGAATTATAGAGAAACAATATTCTCTATAATTCCTTCCTATTTTTCATTAATCTTCTCCACTCTGTTTTTCTTTTTACAAATTCAGAATACTCATTATTATTGTTATTCATTGTATCAACAAGATATTGAGCCATCTCATACATCTGGGTTGCAAATAATACAGGTATCCCATTCTTGTCTGTATCATAATGGGCTAGACTATGTTTTATACCTATTTCCATATGTTCAAATGCGATACCTGGATTAAAGCCTCCGCTAACAATAGAATTTCCCAAAAATTTTAGCTTTTTGCTCCGTTTTTCAACGGACTCAAATCTTAGAATCTCTAGATCTTTGTCTGGATTATTAAGGTAGCAGTAATATAACCATATCTCAAAACATGGATTGCTTACTATCCATTTACCTTGCTGGTTTCACAAATTATTCTTAAATATTTTTTCTAACTGATTATAAAATTCATCTACATCAGAAAGAAGAAAAACTTTATCATTACTCGCTAAATGATAGTCCTGACTATTTATTTTAAACTCCCCGACAGACTGAACCTGCTCCCATTTATCTTGCATCTGATATGGTTGCAAACCTTGTCCTTTCTCAGACATAAAAGCAACCCTCAATGAGTGAAGTTCGCGCTGATTAATCAGTTCACGTAGGAAATCTTTCTCCCTTTTCTCGCCACCAGAAATTACAAATACAAGGTTAGTTGAAAGAAAACCTTCTGTTTTTTTGATATGCAAGTGACACTTTTAAGTCTTCAGAATTTTCACATTCTTCTACACCCTCTATTTTAGAGTTTATAATAGGTTCTGCCGGAATTATTTCTGGTTCTCCCTTAGAATATGTTAATTTAGATAAATCCATATTTCAACAGTATATTACATATTCAGCTCACCAATAAATGGAATAGCACCATACCTACCCTCCATATAACCATTTTCTATATTGATTGTATTATGTATCTTAAAATCATTCAAAGAATACATATAGCTACATCCATTCTTTTTCTCAACCATCCATACTTCATCTGTCCGCATAAAATCCTGATTAAGCAAGCAAGTTTGGTGAGTTGTAAAAATCAACTGTCCATTGGTATCCTGCACAGAAAAATAACGAACTAACTCACGAACCAGATGAGGATGTATACTGTGATCAAGTTCATCAATTACTACTGTTTTACCTGATTTCATAGCATCATAAAGTGCAGGTACTAGCGATAATAAGCGAACTGTGCCATCTGACTGTGCCTGAATATCCATTTCTTTTGAAAAGCCATTCTCTCCAAACTGTCGAAACATCATCTGACTTATCTTTTGGACTCCATCTTCAACGCTTATAGCTCTTGTATTTCTAAAATCTACAACCTCAGACAATACCCCAGAACGCATTTCCTTCAGTTTATCCATTGGCAAATTGCTGATATCGTGAGTACTCATCCAATCCTCAAAATTTTCGGTTTCAACCTTTACTTCATCAATTCCCAAATCTATAACTCTAAAAAGTTCTAAAGCAAATTGATTAATTTCATAATTACTCTTGAAGATTCCTATTAAAGCAGGATTGAATGAGTGCAAACCGATGATTGTAAGTTCATCCTCAAACCATTTGTGCGCAATACCAATATTCGGGTCTGTTAATACCGGCATATCATTGTTTATTGTTAACAAACTAGCAAATGGATTCTTTTCTATCCACCCCAACACCATATTATTAACCTCGTCAGAAGGAGTAACAGCATATTCTACTTTTCCCAGTCTGCGTGTAAAGACATTTCGATTTTCTTCAGTTCCTAAACCTGAGATCTGTAAAGTCTCGAAAATTATCCCTTTATTTATAACTTCCACAGAATATATGAAAGGTATACCTGATTTTGTAACAAACTCTATTGTCAACTCCAAAGGTTCAGCACCAGCATTTTCTTTCAAGGCAAAGATATACCTTCCTATACTCTCCTTATCTAAAAAACTCTTATTCAGAGCAATAGCCTTCAAGAAATTTATTCCTTTAAGCAAATTTGATTTTCCTGCTCCGTTGGCCCCATAAACTGCTGCCATTTTTAGAATCGACAAACACCAATACTTCTGAAGAAGTGTTTTATTAATATCATAATTCACTACTGTCCAATAAAAGTTAGCTAATCGGTCTTTGAAATTATTGAAATACAGTCTTTTAAGCAGTCCTTTAGAATGAAACGGATTTGAATTCGTAGCTTAGCGGTCAAATTGAAGGCCGCTT
>ERZ779889.2305-NODE-2305-length-16117-cov-3.158947_pt1 | contig 16117 bp, 13 predicted proteins | sample MGYA00511030_ERZ779889 | MGnify/ENA primary metagenome ERZ779889 (study PRJEB29588, sample SAMEA2160616) | human gut metagenome | biome: human gut; feature: human-associated habitat; material: faeces | place: Denmark | collected 2008/2010 ...
GACCCGTCGGCCGCCACGCGTGTCACCAGCTTGGGTTGCAGGCCCATCAGCTTGCGGATGGCCTCGGACGTGTTTCCCTTGGCGCGCTCCTCCAGCGTGCGCCCCAGCAGGATGAAGGCGATGATGACGCTCGACGCCTCGAAGTAGACGTGTGGCGTGACACCCCGCGCGAGCCAGAAGCCGGGGAAGAGCATGTTGAAGAGGCTGAACAAGTAGGCGATGCCCGTGCTCACGGCCACGAGCGTGTCCATGTTGGCCGTGCGGTGGCGCAACTGCTTCCAGGCGTTGACGTAGAAACCGCGTCCCAGCCAGCACAAGACGGGTGTGGCCAAAGCCCACATGACGAGGTTGGCATAAGGCATGTCCATGAAAAACATCCCGATGACGGCCACAGGCAAGGCCAGCACGATGGCCCACCGCGTGCGGAATTTCAGGCTGCGGTAATGAGCCGCATGGGCGTCTTCCACTTCCTTCTCGATGTCGCCTCCGTTGTCCACCAGCAAATCATATCCGGCCTCCACCACAGCCGCCTTTAAAGCCTGGGGCGAACACTGTGCGGGGTCAAACTCCACGGTGGCCGTGGCTGCGGCATAGTTTACGCTCGCCTCCTTGACGCCGGGCTGGCGGTTGAGCGTCTTGTCCACCCGCGTGGCACAGGCGGCGCAACTCATCCCCAACACCGGAAAAGTTTCTTTTTGTGTTCTCATCTGTCTTCTTTCATTATGTCAGGGCAAAGTTAGCGTGCACGGCCTTCTCCTGCGTTACAAAATCTTGGAAACGTGTTACAGATTTCGGAAGGGGGAGGGCGAAGTCCAGCCGCCTGCCTTGGAATCCTTCAAGTCCGCCCGACCTTACCCTCCTTTCCGTGCCCGGACGGAAAGGAGGGTAAGGTCGGACAGGTTTTAAGACTGATATTCAATACGTTTACATTTTAACATCAAAAACGGGCATAAAAGTTTCCACATTCTTTGCTTTTTACATCTATTTGCTTACTTTTGTGAAAACATATTTTTTGAATTTTAAACTAAAACAAAAAAACGATGGAAATGAATGAAATGAACAAGGCTCCCGAATGCCCGAAGACGTGGATGGTGGAGTCTATCCTGGTGACTATCCTCTGCTGCTTGCCGCTCGGCATTGTCGGCATTGTCAACGCAGCAAAAGTAAACTCGCTATACGCTGCCGGAAAATATGATGAAGCGTTGAAAGCCAGTAACGAAGCCGGCAAGTGGACAAAAATCGGCGCAGGCATCGGCCTTGTCTGCATCGTGCTCTACATCCTCCTCGTCGTCATTGCCGGAGTGGGCTCAGCCTTATGATTACACGAAAAGGCATCGCCGGAATCATCCTGCTGCTTGGGGCCGGTGTGGTGTTTTTCACCTTCAACCCCGAAACCAGCGCGATTTTCCCGCGATGCCCTTTTTTGGTGCTTACCGATTTGAAATGTCCCGGATGCGGCTCTCAACGGGCCATCCATGCCCTGCTCCACGGCAATGTCGCAGCCGCGTTCCGCTACAATGCCATGATGGTGTTGTCTCTTCCCATCATCTTCCTTTTGCTCTATGCCGAAGCTTTCCGCCGGCAGAAACCGGCTTTTTACTCACGCATTCACCGCTCGACGTACATTTGGATTTACTTCGCGGTCGTCATTGCCTGGTCGGTGGCCCGCAACATATTCGACTGGTAGGAAGCGTCCTATATGGAGTCGAGCGCCCGGCGCAAGTTGCGTTTTTCTTGCTTGAAACGGCTGGGTGTCATGCCCGTCACGCTTTTGAACTGCGCGCTCAAGTGCGCCGTGCTTGAATAGTTGAGCTTATCGGCAATCTCGCCCAACGAGAGTTCGTCGTAGACAAGCAGTTCCTTTACCCGCTCTATCTTTTGTGCTATGAAATATTTCTCAATGGTCGTCCCTGTCACTTCCGAAAAGAGGCGGCTCAGCGCGCTGTAATCGTGGTGCAGGCGGCTCGTGAGATAGTCGGACAGGTTCACCCGCAGGTCGTTGTCGCGATAGTGCACCAGCTCGACGATGGCCGTGCGCACTTGCTCGATGAGCTGCATGCGGCGGTCGTCGAGCAACTCGAAGCCAAGCTTTTCCAACTCCGTCCGCAACCGGGCACGCATGGCCTCGCCGGGCTCTTCCTGCACTACGGCCTTGCCCAACTCCACGTGGAGCGGAGTCAGGCAAAGACGTGCCAGCACATGTTCCACGGCCATGATGCAGCGGTTGCACACCATGTTTTTAATATAAAACGTAGTCCCTTGCATGTTGTCCGTGTCTTCTCATTTCAAATGTTTCTTAATCCACACGAGATGTCCCCGCTCGGTGTCGTCAGACGTCCAATGCTCATTGATGGGAGTAATAAGGGCTTCTTTCGGAGCGGTAATCACATTGTAGACGGCGTAACTGGTTGTGGGCGGGCAAGTGTTGTCATTATATCCCCACGTCATGTAAGTGGGCACTGTCAGCCGGCGGGCAAAGTTGACCACATCATAGTAGGCCATCGTACGCACCTTCTCCGGTGTGTCCATGCCCATATCGTTGGTAAAGAAGTGCGGATAGCCGTCGGCACGCCCGGCCTTGTATCCCGCCATGTCGCTCAGTGCCGGATGGTTGGCCACGCAGGCCGTCACTTTCGGGCTGAGGGCTGCCGTGACAATGGCAAGCGCACCGCCTTGGCTTCCGCCTTGCAAAACGGCATTCTTTCCGTCCCACTCGGGGAGGGAGGTCAGGAAGTCAATGCAGCGCACACAAGCCAAATAGACGCGCTTCATGTAGTAATCGTCACGGTTGTCCAGGCCGTTGCAGAGGTAGTTGTTGTTTTTATAGCCGAAAGCATTGCTGATTTCCTTATATGTTGCCACGTCCAAGTCCGGACGGATGCCGTGGATTTCTATTTCCAGGCGGATGCAACCTTCTTCAGCATAATAACGGTGGCGGGTGGGGTCTTTAATCTGCTTGATGCCTGCCCCCGGCGGACAGAGCACGACCGGATACTTGCCTTCGGCCTTGGGTTTGAAGAGATAGCCGTAGACGTAATTGCCACGGCGCACGCATTGCAGTTTCAGCAAAAAGCAGTCCACCTTGTCGTTGGCATACTCCGGTGCGGGAGTAAGCGAATAGACCATGGGACAACGGGCAGCCTCATCCACGGCCTTCTGCCAGAACGTGTCAAAGTCGGAAGGCATCTGGGTGTATGGTTCTATTTTCTCAGGGGAAAATCCCACTTTCACGTGGTGGCGATAGGTCTTCCCATCGACTTCAGCCGTAAGACGGCAGTCGCGGAAACCGGGAGTTTTCATCGTGCCCAATTCAATGACGGCACGCCCGTTTTTCAACGTGACAGAACCTTTCGTGTCGGCCGGCAACAATTCACTGCCTATTTCATAGCGCACTTCCACGCCGTCGCGCGGAATGCCATACTTGTAGAACTGCACTTCAACTTTGGCTTTCTCGCCTGTCTCATAAATCCAGTCGGCATGGTCGGGCACTGTGACCCACAACACGTCACTCCGATAAGGATAGTTCTCAGCCTGTATGTTTGAAATACAGCACGAAGCGATGAACAGAAGCATCGCAAACAAAACTTTCATCTTACACATATTCTTCATTTTTTTGTCATTGTCTTCCATTGTCAGCAGTCTCCCTGCAACTTCTCCTTATATTCCGTAGGCGAACACCCCATAATCTTGCGGAACGTGCGGCTGAAGAATTTCGGATCTTTAAAGCCTGTCATATAAGCAACCTGAGAGAAGGTATAATTGCCCGACGCTATAAGTTGGCAAGCACGTTTGATACGGATGTCGCGCAAGAAATCAATGGGCGAAAGCCCTGAAATGGTTTTCAGTTTCGTGTAAAACACGGCACGGCTCAGATTCATGGCTTCGGAAATCTGGTCGACCTTCAGATTTACATCCGTCATGTTATCTTCAATAAAGTCCAACAGGCGTTTCATAAACTCCTGGTCGTAGGAAGCAATATGCAATTCGCCGGGACGGAAATCGGGCTGTCCTTCTTGCATAAGCGTCTTACGGAACATCTCTTGCCATTGTTTACGCTTGTCGAGCAGGTTTTGTATCTTGGCTTTAAGATAAGACGCACTAAACGGTTTGGTAATGTAGTCGTCGACTCCTTGCTCCACTCCCAAAATGCGGTCTTCAAGTGATGACTTCGCTGTGAGCAGAATGATGGGGATGTGGCAACAATTCGGGTCAGCCTTGATTTGTTTCACCATCTCCAACCCGTCCATGACTGGCATCATCACATCGCTCACAATCAAGTCGGGCGACTGAGCACGTACAATGTCTAGCCCTTCGCGCCCATTGGCAGCCAGATAGACTTTGTAGTTTTCGGCCAATATGCTATTCAGGAAGGAACGCAGTTCGTCATTATCTTCTACAACCAAGACCGAAAGTATTTCTTCTGTCTCGGTTTCCTCTATGACTCCAGTTTGCACCTCTTCCACAACGGCTTCTTCCGGCTGGCTGTCGGTCAGCAAGAATTCCACCTGGGAGTCTTTCTCCAGATGTTTTTTTCCTTTCAACAAGTGCACCGTGAACACCGAACCTTCACCCAAGGTGCTTTGCGCTTCAATGGTGCCGTGATGGAGTTCGACAAGTTCCTTCACCAACGACAAACCAATGCCCGACGAAGGCTGCGCCCAACTACGACTGGCCAATGTTTCAAAACGTTCAAACAGCCGATTCATCTTTTCAGGAGAAATGCCAATGCCCGTGTCGCGTATGGCTATATCTGTCGTCTGGCCAGAATCTACCAAGCTTAACACGATAGTGCCTCCATCTTCTGTATATTTAAATGCGTTTGAAAGCAAGTTGTAACATATCTTCTCAAGTTTGTCACAGTCTATCCATGCTTTCAACACCGGCATGTCGTGTTCGAAACGGAAAGTCATGCCGTGTTCTTTAGCCAACGGACGGAAATTGTCGCTCACGCGCTCCAAGAATCCTACAAGGTCGACTTCCTCAACCAGCAGTTTCATCTTCCGGCTCTGTATCTTACGAAAATCGAGCAGTTGATTGACAAGTTTCAGCATGCGGTTTACATTCTTCCGCGCCAGCTCCAAATGCGTACGTGCCGTAGAGGAAAGCCCCTCTTCACGTGCCAAGACTTCCTCGATGGGGCTGACCACCAATGTCAACGGCGTGCGAAGCTCGTGCGAGATATCTGTAAAGAAACGCAACTTCGCTTCAGACAACTGCTGTTCCACATCAACCTTGTGGCGCAAACGGTAAATGTAAAACAAGATGTAAGCCACCAACAAAGCTGCCAACACAAAAAGAACGGCATAAAACAACCAAGCCCACGGTGTTTCCCAAAACGTGGGCGTAATGGTCACATCCAGACTTTTCAGTTGGGAAGTCCAAACACCGTCACTGTTGGTAGAACGAAGTTCAAACACATAATGCCCCGACGGCAAATTATTATAATTGGCCGAACGGAGCGTGCCGCAATAGTTCCAATCCTTGTCCAGTCCACGCAAACGATAGGCATACTGGATGCCCGAAGCATTGGCATAATCCAAAGCCGCAAACTGGAATGTCACATACCGTTCATCAGGACCTAACACAATGCTGTCCAGATTGTCGAGCGGGTAAGGGTTCTGCCGCCCCCGCACACGCAACCCCGTAAACACGAGGGGCGGCATATAGGCTTTTCCTTGCAGCTTCTCGGAAGAAAGCATGAAAGGCCCATGCCCGATGGTGGAAAACAGCAGACGTCCGTCGGGCAAACTGACGGGAACGGCTTCGGAAAAAAACACTTCATCGTGAAAAAAAGCGCTGCCGTAATGTTCCAACTGCCCGGTCTGCCGGTTGTAACGAATCAGATAATTCTCTGTGACGAACCATACATCGTTGTCCTTTGATTCCAGTACCGACAACGCCAGGTCTGACATCCAGCCATCGCGGACTCCCATTGAGCGGACCCTCAGTGTGTCGGACAACAAATCGTCTGACAAAATCTTGTTAAAGCCTCCAGTCGAAGTGGCCAAGAATATGCCTTCGTGTGTCACGCCCACATTCATCACCTCCGTACATGTCAGGCCATCGACATGCTCATACTCTGCCGTATGAAGATGAAACTTGATGCTCTCCGGCCGTTCAAAATCGGTGTTGAAAGTCAGCAAGCCCTCAGAAGCACCAACCAGCATCGTGCCATCCGGTGCCTCGGCGATGGTGCGCACTTTCGACTTGGCATAGGGGAAAGGATAGTTTTTCAAGCGGTTGCCGCCGTGAATGAAACGGTAGCGCCCGCCATCGGCCTGCAACAAGTTCAAGCCACCTTGGTAAGTGCCCACCCAGATGTGCCCCTTCCGGTCCTGGCATAACGCATAAATATCGTTGCTGCTAATGCTATACTCATCGTCTTCCGATGACAAGAAACGCCTCAAGGCATAACCGTTGCCCGACTGACGGGCCTGTATCAGTCCCTGCCCGCGTGTCCCCATCCAAAGACTGCCGCCGGCATCCTGCATCATGGCATACACATTGCCCGCAAACTTCACGGCGCGCGGTGACAGACGTCCGTCCGCCCCCATGTAAAGCGGAGCATCGTCAATGTTTCCTCCACGATAGAAACGCAGGCAGCCATCTTTCGTGGCGACCCACAGATTCTGCGTGCGGTCTACAAAAAGGCAGCGCGCTTCGGTCTCGCCCAGCCCGGGCAAGTAGTCCACATTGGAATGGAAAAACGAGACATGATACAAGTTGCGGGCAGCGCCATACCAGACATTGAGCTGGCGGTCTATCAAAAACACACGGATGGCAGTCTTCAAGATACTCCCATCGGAGTTTACGTAAGGTTTCAGCACATTTTCCTCCGGGTCATAATAAGACAAGTAGCCTCCACGGGGATTCACCCGAATCACTCCCAGGGCATCCTCGTAGACAAAAGGGTGGTCGCTTGAAGTCAGAGGATGCAACACGGGAGGCTGCAAGTGGGAACACATGCGGCTGTCCATGTCGTACATCACAACACCCGCACCGAGAGTAAACATCCACAGGCGGCGTTCGGAATCCTTGAACACTGTCAGCACATCAGACGACGGCTGGGTGGACGAACGCACATCGACCCTCTCCATCTTCCCTTCAGGAATATGCACCAACCAAAGGCCCGCATCCGTGCCCACGGTCAGGAGCGTGTCGGAGATGGCTTTCATCTGGTGGACGCGCTGCACGCCTTCGGCCTGCTCCATGAAACAGACGTTGCCCCCTTCGTAGCGTGCAAACTGCCCGTCGGAGGAGATGAGCCAAAAGCTGCCGCTTTTCTCCGTCATATACTGGAACGGAAAATCGCTCTCCATCCGCTTCCGCCCGATGAGGTTCACCCCCTCGTCGGTCAGTATCCACTCGTCGCCTTCGGTGTCGAGCTTCACTTGCGACACACGTCCGGCGTGCCAGCCCCGCGTGTCTTCGTCGTACATGCCGACAGCCTCATCCGTGCCCAGCTTGTTTTCGTCCACCCGGAAGCAGACACGGCTGTCGGCCGACAACAGCCACGTGACGCCATTGTCCAGGCATACGATTTTGTCTATGTGGAGCGAGGGGTTTTCCTGCGTATAAGGCTTCAGCACGTCGACGAAAGTCTCCGTCTGCGAGTCGAACAGATAGGCCCGCCGCTCCTGCGTGCGGCACCAGATGTCGCCCGAAGCCGTCTCCTTCAGCTCCACGATGCGGTTACTCGACAGGGCCGCGCCCTCGCCGGGGTGCGACTTGAAGAAGCGGAACGTGTAGCCGTCGTACTTGTTCAGCCCGTTCCAGGTGGAAAACCAGATGTAGCCGTTGCGGTCTTGCACGATGTCTTGCACGATGCCCTGCGAGAGGCCGTCGTTCACCGAAAAGCGGCGCAGGCGGAATCCCTCTTGCGCCAAGGCCGTCAGGCTGCACCAAGCCACCAGAAGGAAGCATATATAATAAGGTATAAGTCTTTTCATGCGATTCCCATCCAAGGTTAAGTGCACAAATTTAAGCAAGATTCCCGTGCGGGACGCAATTCCGGAAAAGAAAAAATTCCCGCCGACGGCGCAAGACGCCTCCTTTCCGCCCTTTCAATCTGCCACGCAGATGCGCCCGCTGTCGCGGAACACCAGCAACGGGGAATCCATCACCGTACGCCGGAAGAACGCCACTTGCCGCTCGTCGCACAAAGCCAGGCTGACGCAAATCTGGTTGCGCCCGAAAAGAAACGTCATGTCCCAAGAAAGGGAATCTTTGTCATACGCGCCCGATTCCTGAATCTCTTTCAACTCTTCCAAGATGCCTTCGGCCACTTCTCGAGGATAGTCGCACGCTTCCACCTCAAACGTCCCGCCGCCCATCCGCCGTTGCAAGTCGGCGCGTTCTTCATCGGTCAATCTGCCCATCGGCACGCGCACCACCAGCTTTCCTTCCTTTATACATGCTCCGGCATAGTAAAGCGGATACACCCTTGCATAGTTCTGCCCGCCTAAAGCAGGCAAATACTGTTTTTCGAAAGAAGACTCCAGACATCGGAGTTGAGTTTCAGCATCGCGACCGGAGGGAACGCAAGCAAAAAGCAAGAGAACAAATACACAATATAAGACTCTCATAAAAAACATAGACTGACACCCAATTATGGCTTTCACCTTATCCCTCTATACATTAATCTGCCACCGCTATTGATTTCTTTTCGAAAACCAACATCGGAGAGTCCATTATTCTTCTTTTGAATAACTCGATATTTTCAGGACTGCAATCGCCCAATCCGATTTTTATATACCCGGGGCCCGGACTTATTGAATACCATTTCAAAGTGTCTATGAGAAAATCACGAGGAACGGTTTGCATAAATTTAACCAACTTAGCATTTGCCTCATTTATTTTCTGAGAAGAATACCAACTAAGTTCAATCTTGAACCCATGCTCACCAATGCGCCGCTTTATATCCTCACAAGCGGAAACAGTGTCACCAGCAACCCGTATGACCAATATCCCATCCTCATCAACATAAGAGCCTTCATAATATAATGGAGGGTCTGACTGGATGGAAGGGAATAACTTTTTCTCAAAAGATTGTTCCAAACGCATTTGAAGCAATCGAGACTTCTCGGCTCTTTCTGCCCGACGATTTACACATGCCATCATACACACACACATGACAAACAAAAATATATGTTTCATAGTTCACTTTTTCTATGCTATGCATTCATTAATAAAAAACAAGGCATAGTCATTTTTCAACTATGCCTTGCTCCCTTATTTTAATATATAGTCAAATTAAATATCCTATTTATTTCTTCTGCTTTCGCAAAATAAGAAGTATTTCCATCATTATGTCCTATATGCGTCCCTAAAATACCCAAATCTGAATACACAATGCCTCCGCTATCACCACCTTCACTTACATAGGTTGCTTCTACAATATTAGTCAATACCATAAGAGATGTAGAGTTAGGTATTTCAAAAACAGATGATGCATTCGCGTTTATCATAGTCCCAAAAGTGTATCCTGTTGCTATTCCTTCTTTATAAACTGAACTCATAGATATAATAGGACTTATGGTATTCAAAGTACGTCCACCAACGGTTGTATTACTAAGGGTGTAATCCACAGTAGAGCACCATGCTGCATCAATGCTTCCTGTTATTTGTCTTTTCATAGCCAATCTTTTTAATTAGATGGAACACTATGTTTATTCGTTCCTAATGTATACAAAATTCCTTAATCACACAAGAAAACGGCAAACAAAATAGCAGTCCACCTCACTTTTAACAACTCTCGCCATCAAGCCCCGTTCCGGAGGAGAAAAAATCAAGCTCCCGGCCACCCTTAAAGGTAGCCGACCTAGGCTTCCTTTCCGTCCGACCACGGCCTCCTATCTAGCCGACCTTACCCTCCTTTCCGTGGTCGGCTACCCTTAAGGCCCCTCAAAGCCCGCCCGGGAGGAGGCGCGCCGGAGAAGGGAAGGCAGGTTTCACCTTGTCAAAAATACACCCATCGGGAAAAGGAAACGGGGCACGGAGGCTGACACATTGCCACGCGGCGGATGCCCGAAAGGGCGTTTTCCGGAAAAGCTGGCCGAAAAACAGTGTTATAAAGCAGCTTTTCGGCCTTTAACTAACATTTTATCAAAAAACAGCGTTTTTTCTCGCAAAAAGTTTTGGAGGTATCCCGACAACTCCTATATTTGCACACGTAATGATTACATTTTATCATTAACCTAATTAAACGCACTACCATGAACATTGAAAACATCATGGCTTCCTTGGAAGCCAAACATCCAGGCGAATTGGAATACCTACAAGCGGTCAGAGAAGTCCTCATGTCCATTGAAGATATTTACAATCAACATCCCGAATTTGAGAAAGTAAGTCTTATCGAACGCTTAGTAGAGCCCGACCGTATCTTTACATTTAAAGTACCCTGGGTCGACGATAATGGTAAGGTTCAAGTCAACCTCGGCTACCGTGTACAATTCAACAATGCCATTGGCCCGTACAAAGGCGGTATCCGTTTCCACGCTTCTGTCAACCTCTCCATCTTGAAGTTCCTCGGTTTCGAGCAAACCTTCAAGAACGCTTTGACAACATTGCCTATGGGCGGTGGCAAGGGTGGTTCTGACTTTTCACCGCGCGGCAAGAGCGACGCTGAAATCATGCGTTTCTGCCAAGCCTTCATCCTCGAATTGTGGCGTCACCTCGGTCCGGACATGGACGTGCCCGCCGGCGACATCGGCGTGGGCGGCCGCGAAGTGGGCTACATGTTTGGCATCTACAAGAAGTTGACGCGCGAATTTACAGGTACATTCACCGGCAAAGGACTGGAATTTGGCGGTTCGCTCATCCGTCCTGAAGCAACGGGCTTCGGTGGTCTGTATTTCGTAAACCACATGTTGCAGACAAAAGGCATAGATATTAAAGGCAAGACCGTGGCCATCTCCGGTTTCGGAAACGTGGCTTGGGGCGCAGCAACGAAAGCAACCCAACTCGGCGCAAAAGTAGTCACTATCTCCGGCCCGGACGGTTATGTATATGACCCGGACGGCATCAGCGGCGACAAGATCGACTACATGCTTGAACTCCGCGCATCGGGCAACGACATCGTGGCACCGTATGCCGAGAAATATCCCAATGCCAAGTTCGTTGCCGGCCGCAAGCCGTGGGAAGTGAAGGTAGACATCGCTCTGCCGTGTGCAACCCAGAACGAGCTCAATGGAGAAGATGCCAAAGCCTTAATTAACAATAATGTGACTTGTGTAGGTGAAATATCCAACATGGGCTGTACGCCGGAAGCCATCGACGCTTTCATCGAGCATAAGATTCTCTACGCTCCGGGCAAAGCAGTCAATGCCGGCGGCGTAGCAACCTCCGGATTGGAAATGAGCCAAAACGCAATGCACATGAGCTGGACTGCTGAGGAAGTAGACCGCAGACTTCACGAAATCATGGGTAACATCCACGCACAGTGCGTGAAATACGGCACAGAGTCCGATGGTTACATCAATTACGTGAAGGGTGCAAACATTGCAGGATTCATGAAAGTGGCCCATGCAATGATGGCACAAGGAATCGTTTAATAATAGAATCTCGTTTAGTTGTATTTGTATTTTGTATTGTAATGTGCAGCCCGCCGCCTGAGAAGGTCGCGGGCTGCATTGTTTATGACGAAAATACATTGAGATGAAACAAAAAAAACAGCCCCGACAGCAGATGAAGCAATCTTCTTCTGCACCGGCAGGGCTATTCTTGTCTTGAATGTACAACAACACTATTCTTCCAGCTCCTCCACCGAGCGCCCCTCGAAACGGGCCAGCGCCTCGCGCCATGCCTCAGGCAGAGCGAACGACTGCTGCGCCGCGGCGTCGTAGGCCACCATCACCGTGCGGCACTGGCACTTCACCTCGCCTGTCACGGCACACACAGCGCGCTGAAGGAGCGTGAAACTCTTGCGCCCCAGGTGGACGGTAGCTGTCTCCACAGCTATCTGGTCAGTAAAGAAGACGGGGGCAAAGAAGTCGGCGTTCACGTTGGCTATGACGAGCGACGCGGGGCCGCCGTAGTTCATCTCCCCGCCCAGCGCGGCAGAGAGGTAGGCCGTCTTAGCCAGGTCGTAGAGAGAGAAGTAGACGGAGTTGTTCACATGCCCCAACTGGTCGACATCACTGAAGCGGAGCTGTACGGGATAGGTATGGTGAAAAATCATATTCATTACTGGTCTTTTTTGAAATCAGCCGCCAGGCCGTCCTTAAGCCACTTGGCCAAGGCCTCGCGATTGTCTGGCTGCACGAGACGGCGCAAGTCAAATTGGTTCTGTATGTTGCCCAACTCCACGAAAGCGGCCACAGGCGTCGTGTGGTTGAGCACATAGAGGCCGCGTTCGCTCACCGTCCCCGTAAATCCACGGCCTGGCTGGTGTGTGTCATACTTGTCTTTGAAAGTGGAGCGTAAGGCCCGTGCCAACCTTTCCCCCAACCGACTTCCGGAAGCATGATAGAAGTAGACATCCATCTGTTTTCCACGTCCCCGGCTATCGACGTGCACGAAAAGAGCACGACAATATTTATAGCGCTTACGGTCCTTTTGATAAAGTGCATTGATTTTGTCGCAACGTTGTTTCAGGCGGGCCACTTGCCCCAAAGGGATAGGGTCGCCCATACAAGTCTCGCGTTTGCTGTTCGAGAGGTAGGCATCAGAGCGTATACCGTCTTTGGCATCTTGGATGATAATGCGCACATCCGCCCCCTCACTGAGTAGAAAGCGTGCCAGACGAAGGACAATGTCATAGGCATACTCGTCTTCATGAAGTTCGTGACGACCTACGCGGCCGATAGCCCCCGGATCAGGTCCGCCATGACCGCTAACAAGATAGAAACAAGCACCTTCAAGACGGTCAGACACCACTTTCACATTGCGGTGGCGTTTACCAAACAATGGCTCGACTACACGTTCCCGACGCTGTTTCTTGGAAGCAGAAGTCTTCTGTGCTGTGTTCGCATTCTTCAAAGGAGGAATAAGATAAGACACACCTAACCGCAACTCCTTTCCTCCACGCAGTTTTTTACTGTTAAGTTTCACAAAGTCATCAAAATAGAGACGTGGAGGACGCCCGTGGCGTTGAAGGAATGTCGTGATACCCTCACCCCGCCGGGGCGTATCCTGCTGCTGGGCATTAAGCGTCGCAGCAGGCACGAGCAACAGGCATAAAAGAGCAAGGCGATTTGCTATTTTCATCAATCGAAGATTATCTTTAGAAGTTAAGAATGGACAAATATACGGATTTTTCCTTACTTTTGTGCTGTTCTAACTCATTTTAGGCACAAATACAAACAATATCACAGCATCATGACTAAGAAACTAAATCCCGGCACACTATGCGTCCAGGCTGGATGGACTCCAAAAAACGGCGAAGCACGCGTACTTCCCATCTACCAAAGCACTACATTCAAATATGACAGCAGCGAGGAAATGGCTCGCCTGTTCGACCTCGAAGAAAGCGGCTACTTCTACACCCGCCTGCAGAATCCGACCAACGACACCGTCGCCGCCAAGATTGCTGCACTCGAAGGTGGCGTAGGCGCAGTGCTCACTTCTTCGGGCCAGGCAGCAAACTTCTATGCCGTGCACAACCTCTGTGAGGCGGGCGACCATCTGGTATGTGCCACAGCCATCTACGGCGGAACGTTCAACCTCTTCGGCGTAACGATGAAGAAGATGGGCATCGACTGCACGTTTATCGACGCCGACGCCAGCGAGGAGGAAATCGGCAAGGCTTTCCGCCCGAACACGAAGGCGCTCTTCGGCGAGACCATCTCCAACCCGGGCATCCAAGTGCTCGACATCGAGAAGTTTGCCCGCATTGCCCATAGCCACGGCGTGCCCCTCATTGTCGACAACACCTTTGCCACGCCCATCAACTGCCGCCCCTTCGAATGGGGGGCCGACATCGTGACCCACTCAACATCCAAATACATGGACGGCCATGCCGTCTGCTTGGGCGGAGCAGTGGTGGACAGCGGCAATTTCGACTGGGAAGCATACGCTGACAAATTTCCCGGACTGACCCGACCCGACGCTTCCTACCACGGACTGACCTACACGAAAGCATTCGGCAAGATGGCCTACATCACGAAAATCAATGCTCAACTGATGCGCGACCTCGGCTCCACACAGTCGCCCCAAAACGCCTTCCTGCTCAATCTCGGACTGGAGACACTCCACCTGCGCGTGCCGCAACACTGCCGCAACGCACAGGCCGTGGCCGAATATCTGGAACGCCATCCGCGCGTGGCCTGGGTGCACTATTGCGGGCTGAAAAGCAACAAATATTATGAGCTGGCACAAAAATACCTGCCTAATGGCGCATGCGGCGTCATCGCCTTCGGTCTGAAAGGCACGCGCGAGGATGCCATCCACTTCATGGACAGCCTGAAAATGGTTGCCATCGTGACCCACGTGGCCGACGCCCGCACCTGGCCAGCCATACACACCGCCAGCTCAGCGACGAGCAACTGCGCGAAGCCGGCATCGCTCCCGACCTCATCCGCCTTTCGGTGGGCATCGAGGATGTGAACGACATCCTGGCCGACATCGAGCAAGCATTGGAGAAATAAGCCCTTCCGGCACAATTTACCCAAAAGAAAGCGGGTGTGTCAAACCTTGTTTTGACACACCCGCTTTTCCTATACCTATCGCCATCTATACTCCGCTTCCCGCCTGCATCAAACTGACGCTTCGGCGGAAATAGCCGTCCAGCCACGGCACATATTCTGCCGAATGGAGGTCTGTCCCATAAAACGAGGCATACCCGCCCTCGCACAAGGTTTGTGCCCGCTGCCGGGTCTCTTCGCCATATTTTCCACAAAGCGACGGATAGTTGACCTGCAACAAAGCGCCACGGCTGCAAAAATCTTGCAACTCGGCAAAAGACAGATAAGCGTAGCGCTCCGGATGGGCAATCACGGGCACAAACCCCAATGCCTGCACCCGCTCAATCTCCCTCACAGGCTCAAGGCCGCCCAACTGTTCCCTTGCCCGGATGGGCAGCTCCATCAAGATGTATTTTTCATCCCAAGGCATAAACCACCCGTTGCGCACCACCTGTTCCCACGTTTCGGGGAGCAACCGGTATTCGGCCGACGGCACCAGTTCCAAGGCAATGCCCCGCTCGCGAAGCGCACGCCCCAACAAGTCACACGCACGGCCTACCGACTGCGATGTGTTCCTATACCTATATGCTATGTGCGAAGTACAGACGGCCCGGCCGAACCCCCACTCCACGAGTTTTCCGGCCAACGCCACAGCCTCGTCCAGCGTCTGCGCACCGTCGTCAATTCCCGGCAGGATATGACAATGATAATCCGTTTTCAACATACTTTCATCTGTTTCTCTGACTCAGTCCGACAGCCGACACAAAAAGAATGGCAAAAACCAGCAGGAACTTGCCCACATAAAAGACCATAACCAGGCAGACCTTCACCACCTGCACCAAGAGTGTCCCGACAAACAACAGCAACGACAGCAAACCTTGCCCGTTGCTGCGGGTGAAGACCCTTGTGTCCAAAATCGACAAGAAGCGGGAAAAACACCGAGACACGCGACTATCCATAATATAAAAACCGTGTTACGAACTTACACCTTCCTTCTGTCCCCCCCCCTACTTCCTCACCGGGACGGTAAACTCCCGGATGGGTATCATGCCGCCGTTGCCGTCGAGCGCCGTGACATGGAAGACGGCTTCGCCCCGGCGCATCTTTCCGGCACGGACGACAGCCGTGTAGCGGATGCCATCGCCCGCAGGAATACACTCCAACGTAACGGAGGATGAGATGGAAAGTCGCTTCAGCCCGCTTTTCTCGGCCACGACGGGGGTGACGTGGTAGGCGGCCAGCCGCCCGGTGTTGACCACCTCGAAGATAATCTTTGCCTGCTCGCCCGACTCGATGATGTGGTTGCGGTTGTCGTCAATGAAGCGGATGTTGCGTATCTCCAGTTCCGTGGAACGTTCCCCGTCGCGGTAACGCCCGTAAGCGGGCATGCGGTCGCGGTCGCCGTGATACCTTCGCGGCCGGTAGGGACGTGTCTCCACAATGTAGACTTCTTCTTTCTGCTCCCTGGGCGTGGTGGCCGCACTGGCTATGGCCGC
>ERZ779889.2309-NODE-2309-length-16065-cov-9.659963_pt1 | contig 16065 bp, 17 predicted proteins | sample MGYA00511030_ERZ779889 | MGnify/ENA primary metagenome ERZ779889 (study PRJEB29588, sample SAMEA2160616) | human gut metagenome | biome: human gut; feature: human-associated habitat; material: faeces | place: Denmark | collected 2008/2010 ...
TAATATAAATATTATAATAATATTATATATCTTGCTCGTAATCCTGCACGCACACATACGCATACTTGCACACGTGTATATACGCATATACGCACACACGTATATAGTGTTACTTGTGCTTCTATTATTACTTCGTAATAATAGAATCCTATTTTGGTAAACAGTATATGTTATAGTGGTGCTGGTGTTTATAATTAAGTTTGTACTTATGCTACTATTTATTACTTTAGTGTTCATGTTGAACATAAAAGAAGTTTTATTATGAATGATGTTTGTAGTCTTAAAGTAGGAGAAGCTGGTGATGGTACAAGACCTCGTCTTATTACTGTTGCTAATGCTTTTAATCCTGCCAAAGTTTGTGCTAAAGTTATTGATTAAACAATGAATGATTGTATAACTAATTAAAAAGTTAAAGAAATGATTACAATTAAAAGTGAAAAGAAGTCTTACGGAATTAATTTTCCTACTTCTAAAGAAGAGATTACTCCTGAAATGCTTGGGACTATTACAGAATATGTTAAGCTCCCTAAACATTATTGTATTGTAGCTCTTTGTTTTCAGACTAAAGTTTTTGATTTTGTCGCTATGGCTAAATCTCGTGCTAATTCAAATGTAGCTGTTACTCCTGTATTGGCTAAGATTAGTGTTGAAGACGCAGAACTTATTAATGCTTCTATTGGAGATAAACTTATCATTGACCGTAGTTCTCTCGAAAGAGGGGTCCATTTGAATCTGCCAGTAGCTATTGCTTCTAATGCTGCTCATAATTATTTTGAGTCTGACCCTGAACTTTGTAGGAATATTATGACTAAGAACGATAAAGCTAATATTGATAAGAAACTCATTGACGCTAAAAGTTCTAATATCATTGTACTGGAATTTAAGATTGTTCCTGTTAATGATATTTCTGCTGCTATTCCTATGAAACATAAAGTTTGCGACCCGTTCGTAAATTATGGTGAAGCTGTTAATTAACATAAAGAAGATAAAGATAGAGGCAGTGATAGAATGATATGTTCCCTCTACGGGCGAGTGTCCGAGCGAAGCGAGGACTTCTATTGCTGCTTCTATTAACAATTATAATATGGAAGATACTTTACAAAATAATATTAATGAAGCTGATGAAGAATATGTAATCATTAGTAAAACTAAAGATGATATTCTTAATGAGCTTGATTTTGAAAATGAAGAAGAACGTCTTCTTTGTGATTCTATTATTACTAATCTTGAAAAGAATGCTTCTGAAACTATTCGTGATATGAAAGTAGCTCAACTTCCATTTATAGGTTGTGTTCGTATTAATCCTGTTAAACGTAAACTACGTGAAGCTAAACTTCATCTTTCTGCTGTTCGTAAAAGTATTAGTAAGGAACAATATAAAGAACATGTACGAAGTTATGTTATTGATTTAAAAGAACAACAAAAGAAAGAAGATTCTCTTAAATTAATATTTACTCGTATTAGAAGCAATAATAAAAAGAAGTATGATGCTTATTATAAACGTCTTGGTCGTGCTTATGCTGAATTATTTATTATGAGTATTTATTGGCTTGCTGAAGTCCCTTATGATGCAGAATGGGAAGAACATTATAAATCTCTTAAAGATTAATATTATATGAATACTACAAATGTTGTTATTGAAAAGATGCTAACTATTGACGAAACTGGTATGCCTAAAGCTCCAAGTCTTCGTCAATTACAAGATAAAGATGTTGCTCTTTTGTGGCAACGTGATACTACAAAAGATAAGAGAAAATATATTAGAGAAGTAGGAGTTATTTATTATCTTGGCGACCCTAAGAGTCCTGCCAAACAACAAGGTCTTAGTGATGCCGAAAGTCTTAAAATGGCTATTGATAATTTTAATCTTCCTAAAGATTATACTCCAGATTCTCTTGTTAATAAACTTATAGGAAAGTATTATACGGCTAATATTACAGAAGCTGGTGTTGCTCTTGAAGCTTTACAAAAGTCTGTACATTTAGTTTCTATTGCTGCTGTTCGTATCAATGAACAACTTAATAGAAAACTTAGCGGAGCTTTAGCTGATGAAGATATTACTCCTATACTTACTATGATGGACGCAGTTAGTAAACGTATTACTGAAATACCTGCACTTACTAAAGCACTTGGAGTAGCTTATGAAAATCTTCGTAATGAAGAAGAAGAACAGCTTGCTCGTGGTGGTAAACAAATTCTTAGTTCAATGGATGCTGATGAAGATAATCTTTAATATATAATTATTATGCTTACACTTAGAGATACTCGATATAATGATGTTAAACTTATATTTAAAGAAGAAGGTCATAAATATAATGATACTTTTGGTAATGAATATAAGTCTACTACTACTTTGCTTCACGATTATGCTCCTAAATTTGATAAAGATTATTGGCTTAAAAAGAAAGCTAAGGAGCTTGGTATTAGTGAAAAACGTCTTGCTCAACAATGGCAAGATATTACTGATGAGGCTTGTGCTCGTGGTACAAAAACACATAATGGACTTGAAGATGGTATTAAAGGTTCTTCTATGTTCAAAGAAGCTGTTAAGTACATGATTAAGCCTAATGGAGAAATGATAACTGTTGCTGATTTACCAGATATTAATCTTAATGTTAAGCAACTTAAAGTTAATGATTTTATTGAATTAACTGAAAATAAATATCCTAAGATTTATGAAGTTCTTACGTATTATACTAATGCTGGTTATAAAATATATGCAGAAATTGGTGCTTTTCTTATTGATTATTTACTTTCTGGTACTATTGATGTGCTTTGTATTCGTGATGACCAATTCGTTATAGGAGATTGGAAAACTAATAGAGGTGGTCTTAAATTTGAAGCTGGTTATTATAGAAAAGATAGAACTCAAAAACCCAATCAACTTACAGATGAATGGGTTACTAAGAAAGATGTTCTTCTTCCTCCTGTTAATCATCTTCCTCATTGTAATGGAAGTATTTATAATCTTCAGTTATCTGTATATGCTTTTATGGTGGAAACTATTCTTGGTATTCCTAATGCTGGTCTTTGGCTTTGTCATATTGATTCTGATTTTATTCTTAATGAATACGGTATGCCTAAACGTTTTCCTGATGGACTATATCATGTTAAAAAGAATCCTGTTGAGAAAGTTACTTTATTTAAAATGAAATATCTTAAACGAGAAGTTATGAATATTCTTTCTGATAGGCGAAAAGTAGTTGCTGCTACAAGAATACAAAGTAGAACATTATTTGATTAAGATATGTGGTTTGGTATAAGAGGATATAATAGTTGGCTTAATGGTAGATTTACTGCTATTCATGCTATTATAGTTATGTTTATAATAATGCTTGTAGTTGGACTTTGTACAAGCTGTAATAACTCCCCCGTAGAGGAGGAAGTTATTTATGTTCCTGTTCAAGATACTGTTACTGAAAGAACTAATATAGCACGTATTGTTGCTCTTGAATATGAACTTAAACTTACTCGCGATACTCTTAATCTTGTAAGAGATAGTATTGGAGAAGACTTGTTTATTGCAAATTATAAACTTGGTCGTATTAAAAGATATAATGAGATTGCTGCTAAAGGTAATAACATTAAATATCTTCGTGGTTGGATTAATCGTGTTTTAAATGAATAATATATGAATGTAATTATTGCTGATGACCGTTATAGAGTAATAGCTAAACCAATAGCTACTTATGAAGATATTCCCTGTTATGTTATAGGATATAGAGTTCAAGTTAAAGTTTTATGGTTTTGGATTACTATTAAAGCGTTTGATGAAGGAGATTATGATAATGATGCTGACTTTTGTAAACGTGAAGCTATTGAATTGTATAATAAAATAGTTAATCCTTATGGCACAATTTGATAAAGAATTTGACGAATTAATACTTGCTGAAGGCGGTTATGTTAATGATAAAGATGATGCCGGAGGTGAGACTTATCTTGGAATTAGTCGTAAGAACAATCCTAAATGGATTGGATGGGAAGTTATAGATGAAGTTAAAAATAAATATGGTACTAAAAATATAACTTCTCGACTTAAAAAAGATACAGCTCTTACTAATAGTGCTAAACTTCTTTATAAACAAAACTATTGGGATGTTCTTGAACTTGATGATATTCTTAGTCAAGATATTGCACATCAATTATTTGATACTTGTGTTAATTGTGGTCAAACTACTGCTATTAGAATTGCACAACAAGTTATTGGTATGAGCATTACTGGTAAATGGAGTGATGAACTTAAATATAATCTTATGCGATATGGAAAGAAAATTTGAAATAGCATTTAATATATTTATGTTTTTGTTTGGCTGTGGTATTGGAGTTTATTTTGCATTTTATTTTCATTTTAAAGAAAATAACAATAATGATAATGAAATTACACTTCCTGATACTACATATAATAAAGTTACTCTTGATAGTATAGAGTATAATATTATTAAGAAAGATTCTACTATTTATAAACTTAAAGAGGAGGTTAAAGATGAAATTGAAAAAGCTCTTAATGCTGACGATAGTATTGCTGTTAAACAGTTTAAATCTCTTAGCACAGCGAGATAGTACAAACGTTCCTCTACGGGGGAGTAAATGTAATTCAGATACTGCTGTTGCTGTTGTTCCAATCAATCTCCTTAAACAAGCTAATGCTAAAATGATTGAACGTATTTATCTTATTAATATTAATAAAGAACAAGATTCTATTATTATTATGAAAGATAAATATATAAATGAACAACAGAAGATAATTACTGATTTTCAAATGCGAGTTGATAATACTAATAAACTTAATGAATCTATTAAACTTGATTTAGAAAAACAGAAAAGAAAAAATAAGATTATTGGTTATGGTGCTGGAGGTGCTATTCTTGGTTTACTAATTGGTTTAATTGCTAAATAAATTATGGAGAGTTATCCCTTTCTTGATTTCGTTAATGAAGATAAGTCTCGTTATCAACATGCTAAAGATGCTGGGTATGTTGATGACGATGACTTATTTTTGATTGGAGATAGTGGAGGTTTTCTTATGAATATTAGACCGGGTTGGCGTTTTGTTAATACTGGACTATTTTATGAAATGGCTGATTATTTTCGTACTCATAAAGGTCAATATACTTCTTATAAAGTAGATTCTATTCCTCATAGACAACTTCGTCGAAGAGAACAACATAGACGTAAATACGGTTTTAGTGCTCCTTGTCTTCAAGACCCTAATGGTACTATTCATAATGTTCGTATTACAGGTTCTCATTATAATTTTCTTAATTATATTAGAATGGAACAGCTTGATGAAAGTACTATTAATCGTGGTAATACTAATACTGCTAAGAAACATTATGATTTTCCTAAATTTTTTGATGCTCAGTTTTGGACTTTTCATATAATGGAATTTGCTGAAAAGAATGGTTTTCATCTTCTTATAGATAAAACTCGTCGTGGTGGTTTTTCTTATATGATGGCTGCCGATAGTGCAAATGCTGTTAATTGTGAAAGTCGTAAAGTAGTTATTCATGTTGCTGTTGATAAAAAATATCTTACACAAACAGGTGGTCTTACAGACTTTGCTGTTAATAATCTCAAATTTTATGAAGAATCTACACCTTTTGTTCGTGGAATTTTTAGTTCTGTTAAGTCTGACTTTCGTCTTGGTTACAAATTACCAAACGGTGTTGAAGCTGATAAATCATGGAGGTCTGCTCTTATTAGCGTTAGTGCTGCTAATAATCCTGACTGCGCTATTGGTAAAGACGCTGTCAAAGTTAAGGTAGAAGAGGTTTCCACTATGGAAAACTTTGATGCTTTTATGAATGTTACTGAACCTGCTATGCGAACTGGTGCTTATACTACTGGTATGCTTACTGCTTGGGGTACTGCTACTTCCGGAAATATGCAAGCCTTTGAACAAAACTTTTATGATGTTCAAGCGTTTAATTTTATGCCTTTTGAAAATGTTTGGGATAGAGATAAACGTAATGAAACTTGCGGTTTCTTTAAACCTTATTGTTGGGGTCTTCAAGGTGAAATTAATGGAGTTAAAGGAGTTGATGAAGACGGTAATAGTAATATTGCTATAGGTCTTGAGATTGCTCGTCAAGAACGTATTAAGAAGAAAGAAAGTGTTAAGAAGTATTCTGATTATATTAATTATCTTGGTCAGTATGCTTTATTGCCTTCTGAATCTTTTAGTAGTGCTTCTGAAAATATATTTAGTTCTGAAGAACTTACTGCTTGGGAAGAACGTCTTAGAGTTGATGATGATTTACATTTTTATGTAGACGGTATGCTTGAACTTGATGTTACTGGAAATATTCAATTTAAGACTAATGCTCGTTTACATAAAGAAGATAAGAAAGTTTATGATTATATCTATGGTGTCCCTCGTAGAGGTCATGAACATCCTCATGGTTGTATTCGTCGTTTCTTTGCTCCTGAATATGAAGAATATCAAGATAGTGATGGTAGATTAAGAAAGCGTATTCCTGAGGGTCTTTATAGTATTAATTATGACCCTGTCGGTATTGATAAAGATAAAGATGAGATTACTAATAAACATTCTCATAACTGTATTCAAGTATGGATGAACCCTCATTATCTTAATGGTTTTAAACAGAAACTTGTTGCTGTTTATTATGGTCGTCCTGATACTCTTGAAGAAGCTGATAGAATTTGTTATTATTTGGCACGTTATTATAATTGTATTGGTACTACTAATGTAGAAATAAATCGTGGTGAAACTGTTTCTAATTTTCGTAAATGGGGTGCTTTGCAATATTTAAGTTGTGAACCTCTTTTTGTTTTTGACCCTTCCTTTAAAGGTAAAGTTAATAATACTTATGGATATAATATTTCTGGTGAAGCTCATAAATTAGATTGTATTCGATTGCTTAAAGAATTTCTTTATGAAGAGATTGGTAAAGACGAACAAGGAAATACTATTAGAAATTTCCATCGTATTTATGATTATCAAACTATTCTTGAATTAAAGAAATGGAGTGCTAAAGGTAACTATGACCGTGTTTCTTCTATGCTACTTAGAGGTATTGAATGGAAAAGTTTTAATCTTCTTGCTGCTGATGAACTTGCTGATAGAAAGCCTCTTGATGCTGAAAATCTTGATGAGAATGATATTCTTACGAGAGATTGGTTTTAATATAAAAATGTAGATAATTATGCGTTCCGAATTTCAGATGTTTGACTTTCCACAACAGCGTGTTCCTAATTCTCGTAAAAAGGAAGCTGATTGGTATGCTGCTTGTTGTGATTGGGTTATTGCTCAAGGTCAAAATAATAGAGATAGTTCTCAATTAGAAATTAAGTATGGTATTCTTCAAGGCAAAATACCTGATAAATTTTATAAAAAGATACTTAATCCTTATAATGCTACTAATGAAAAATATACTCGTTTTCCTGCTACTATGCGTAACTATGACCTTATGAAAGGTATTATTCGTAGATATGTTAGCGAGTATATTAAGAACCCTCATGATTTTATTGTAGGTGCTAATAATGCAGAAGTAGTTCTTGCACGTAACGCTAAACTTCGTCAAGAACTTGCAATCATAGTACAACAGAAAATAGCTGCTCGTATTCAACAAAGTTATCAAGATTGGGTTAATGGAGGTAATGACCCTCAACAATTTAATCCTCAAACTGCATTGGATGTTGAGGCTTTTGTACAAGAATTTAATGAGAATTATATTGATGATATTTCTGCACAAGGACAACAAATTCTTAATGTAATTAAAGATATTACTGAAGACGCTTTGCTTTATGCAAGAGCTTATTTTGATTTTGTTACTTTTGGTGAAACTTATACTTATACGGATATCGTTGGCAATAAAATAGTTAAGCGAGTTGTTTCTCCTCGTGATGCTTTTCCTGTTAATACAGATAATATCTTTCGTGAAGATGACGATATGTTTGCTGAACGTCGTAAACTTACATATCAACAAATAGTTGATGAATTTGATGAATATCTTGACGATAAGCAAAGAGAGTTTCTTGAAACATATTATGCTAAGCGTTCTGCAAATGCTCCTGTGGAATTAGCTTTTAATGTGTATGAAAGTTATTTTCCAGATGTATGTAAAAAGTATTCTAAAGAAGATAGAGAACTCTTTAAGAAAGAACCTAATATGATGAGGGATAATAATCCTGATTTATATGATGTTTGGCATGTTGTTTGGAGAGGAGAAGTACGTAGATGTATTGTTACTTATGTAAATGAGGTTGGTCTTATAGATACAAGGATAGAAGAAGATGATTATGAACTTTCTCCCTCTACGGGGGATATATCATTAGATTATATTTATGAACCTCAAGTTTATGAATGTACTCGTATTGGTACTCGTAACGATGCTATCTATCCTTATGGAGCAAGAGCTATTGCTTATAATAGAAAAGGTAAACTTCCATATAATGGTATTAATGAATTACTGCCTGGCTTTGGCAAGTTTAGTATTGTAGATATTGTTACTCCTTATCAAGTATTTTATAATATTGTAGCTTATCATAGAGAAATGACTCTTGCTAAGAATAAACTTAATATTCTTATGATGGCTAAATCTCTTCTTGGTAAAAAATCTGAAGAAACTATTTATAAGATGCTTGCTGATGGTATTTTATATATTGATGATACTAATGACCAAGGTATGCTTCGTGCTCAACAAGTTAGAATACTTCAAACTAATATTGGCGATTATCTTACACAACTTGGTAATCTTCTTGCTGAAATTAAACAAGCTGCCAGTGAACAAGTTGATATGACGCCTCAACGTTATGGAGAGATTGCTAATAGTGCTGGTAAAGGTGTTACAGAAGAAGCTGTTATGAGAGGTTCTATGGGTACAGTTATTATAGAATTTATGATGGATTGCATGCGAGAACGAGATTATAACAGAGATATGGATTATACTAAGTTAGCTTGGATTGATGGTCTTGATACTTCTTATAGAGATGTTGATGGAACTCTTAAGTATATTAGTCTTGATGTTGATAAACATATTTATGCTGACTATATTATTAAAGCTAAGAATTCTGTTAAAGAACAAGACAAACTTCGTCAACTTCAACAGTATGCTTTTAGTGCTGCACAGAATGGTGATAATATGATGGCTATTGCTGCTATTGAGGGAGATAATGTAGCTACTATTACTAAACTTATTAAGAAATATCAAGAACAAAAAGATGCTCACGAAAAGGAACTTCAACAGCTTGAACAGCAGACTGAACAAATGAAGCAAGAATTTGAACTTCAAAAGATTCAAGCTAAAGGTGAAGAAGATAGAAAGACTAAAGAACTTGAAGGTTATCTTGACCAACAAATCGAACTTATTCGTGCTGATGCTAATATGATTAGTTATAATGCAGAAGTTGGTGATGAAAACAAAGAAGCTGGTCTTAATCGTCTTGAAGCTGCTCGTACAAGAGTAGAACAAGAGAAAATTGATATTGAAAGACAACGTAATATTCTTGATACTCTTAATAAGGAAAGAGATAGACAAGTTAAAATGTATGATATTGATACTAAACTTAAGATTGCTAAAGAGAATAAAAATCGTTACGATTTTAAGTCTAAAGGTAAGTCTAAAAAGTAAGTTGTTATTAGTGTTCTTATATTATAGCCCTATTCCGACTGATGTTGGAGTAGGGTTAAATTTTATCTGTGAGTAGCTATTTATGGCTCTATATTAAAGAGATTTTTATTGACTGATTAAGACTAAAGCCTTATATAAAATTGTAGCTAAAAATGGCTTTATTTTTCATGCTCTGAAATAATATACGACAAGCAGTATATATAATTATATTGTTTATCATTGTATTATTTGTCCTTTTCTTGCTATTATTATTGATTATAATACAGATTATTATTATAATTGTACTGATGTTAAACTCATAAATACTTAAAGATATGGATTTAGATTTTGGTTATGGTCAGAATGGTAACGGCAATGGTGCTGGTTCTGACAATGGAAATGGCAATGGCGACCAAACTACCAATCTTAACACAGGTAAGATAGACCATGATACTAATGGTGTGTCTGCTGATGATATTGATGGTAATGGTGGCAGTGATGGTGGTGACGGTACTAAACCTGATAACACCGGTAAAAATGAAGACGGAGATAAAGGTGGTAACGGTAATAAAGATGGCAATAAAGATGGTGACGATACCAATGCTAATCTTGAAGCTGGAACATCTATCGAAGTCGGAGAAGATACTTATACAGTAGATGAAAACGGAAATCTTCTTGATAAGAATGGTAACATTTTTAAAGAAGCTAAAGACGTTAAAGCATGGCTGGATGAGTTTGAAAATATTACTGATGCTGATAAAGATAGTATTTCTATTGAAACTATTCAAGAGGCTGTTGGTGTTCAGATTACAGACGATAATGATAAGCCTGTTGAATTTGAGAATAATCCTGAAGGAATTAAGGCTTATATTGACGCTGTAATCGAAACTGCTAAAGAAGAACATTTTGAGACTGCTGTTAATACTCTTTATCAAAAGTATCCTATTCTGAATGATGTATTAAATTACTATATAGCAAATGGTAATTCTCTTGAAGGATTTGGTGAAGTTCCTGACCGTTCCGGTATTACCATTGATGATTCTAATGAAGCTCAACAAGAAGCTATTATCCGTACTGCTTGGGAAGAACAAGGTCGTAAAGGTGATGTTGAAAGCTATATATCTTATCTTAAATCTTCTGGTACTTTGCTGGCTACTGCTAAAGAAGAACTTGCTGGATTACAAGAAGCTGATGCACAATATCGTAAACAGATTGAAGAAGAAGCTGAACGTCAGGAAACTGAAAGACTTCAAAAACTTGAAAATTATTGGAATGGTGTTCATGATGTAATTAAGAGTCGGACTATTGCTGGTTATCAAATACCGGAATCTATTATTATTAATAGAAATGGTCAGAAACTTTCTGTTACTCCTGAAGACTTTTTTAATTATATTTATCGGGTTGATAAAGACGGTAAATCTGCTTATGAACGTGACCTTGCTACGGAAACCCCTGAAAGTCGTCGTGATGATGAGATTCTTCGTGCTTATCTTAAATTCGTTGGAGGTAATTATTCTAATCTTGTCGATATGGCTATCAATAAGGAAAAAGTTAATAGACTTAAACTTAAAGCCAAAGAAAGAAACGCATCTACGGTTAGAATTAGTAAACCAAAAGCTAATACTAATAAGGGAACAAATATTGATTTAGGTTATAACTAATTAAAAGTTTTACGTTATGTATAAAATGCGTGTTCTTTCACAGGGTAAATATGAGGACAGAGGATACTCTAATGAAGAGAGTATTGCTTATCTTCAATTACAAAAACCTGTTGAGATTAATGCTTTCCTTACCTATAATTATGGTATGGATGATGACCGTTTCCCGTTGTCTTTTATGACAGAGGGTCAAGGTAGTTCTGGTACTGTTGATATTGCCACTGTTCAGTGGACTTGGAGTACAATGGGTCGTATGAAGTTTACTGACTTCGTTACTTATTTCAACACTGCTAATACTAAGCCTGGTCTTGCTGGTGCTGAATTTGAAGTACATTTTAGTACTCATTGGTTTATTGAACAATATGGTCTTATCGCTCCTGATGGTATGACTCAAGTTCGTGTTCAGAAAGACTTGGGAGAATCTCCTTATGGTTATGGTTATTTGCTAAAACTTACTTCTCCTAATCCTAATGCTTTTATCGACCCTGATATGTTGGCTAAGGGTAAGTATTGGAGTATGTCTGCACCTACTGTTTCTGAATCTTATTCTAAGGGTAATAGAAGTAATTCTATGGGTCCGGGTAAGATGACTTCTCAGCTTGAGTTCCATCGTTATTCTAAGGAAATTGCTGGTAACCTGGCTAATGTTATTACTGAATATGAGTTCAAGACAAATGGCGGAGGTACTTCTAAACTTTGGATTAATGAAGAGATGCGTCAGTTCCATTTGAATATGCGTGTTATGAATGAAGAACGTCTGTGGATGGCAGAGTATAATCGTAATGCTAACGGTGAAGTTCTTCTGAAAGACCGTGATAATGGTAAGCCTATTCCTCATACTTCTGGTATGTTGGAGATTTGTCGTGAGTCTAATTACGATACTTATGGTGAGTTCTTGCCTCTTACTAAGATTAAGAGAACTGTTGGTGATGTTCTTGACCGTGATACTGATACCGGTACTATGAATATCGTTCTTATGGGTGGTAAAGGTTTCTTGGAAGACTTTGATGAAGCTATGAAAGTTGATGCTAAAGAGAATGGCTTCCTGACTCCTCTTGGTGATAAAGAAATTCAAGGTAGTGGTGATAATCTTGAGTATGGTGCTTACTTCCGTAAGTATAAGACTGTTGATGGTCACACTATTACTGCAAAGCATTGTTCTTTCTTTGATAAGGGTACTATTGCAGAAGCAGCTAAACAGAATGGTATGATTCATCCTCGTTCTGGTCTTCCTATTACTTCTCACCAAGCTTGCTTTATTGACTTCTCTTCTTATGAGGGACAACGTAATGTTCGTATGGTTCGTCAAAAGGGACAAATTTATAAGGCTAAGGTTATTGAAGGTATGACTGATATTCCAGCTTGCTGGGGTCTTCCTAATACTAATCATGCTGCTACCGAAGTAGATATGGCTCGTTATGAAGTTAAGTCTTCTCTTGGTCTGCAAGTTAATATTTCTAACAAGATGTTCTTGTTGAAGTGTGTATTGTAATTAAATAAACCTTTTAAGTTATGGATGATAATTCTGCTAATGGCATGAAATTTGGATTTGGTAAATCTGATGCCAATAAAGAGGAACAGAAGATTGACGAAACTATCTCCCCCGTAGAGGGAGCAGATGACAATAAACCAGCTCCTGCTGTTGATGCTGCTCCTCAGGAAGATGTAGAAGAAGAATATACGGATAATCGTAGTGTTACGGTTATGTTAGTAAAGAATTACTCTCTGTATCGTAAAGCTAATGATAAAGTTCTTCCAAGACGTAAAGATTTTATTGGAAGTAGTATTCATTCTTCTCGTGTTCTTTCTTCAAATAAAGAGGAAGTTGATACGTATTTTCCTAATATTATAGGTCTTTCTCCTTCTGACCCGAACTTTGTTATGAGAGTTAAACAACATCTTAATAATATTCGTGTTCCAGTTGACGAGCTTGGTCGTACTTTTAACACAAGTTTCCATTACTATCATAAGAAAGACTATTATCGAATTAAAGCTGAGGAAGATAAGATAGAACAAGTTTATCAAACAGCTAATCGTCAAGATGTTAAAAAGCTTCGTGATGCTCTTAAAGAGAAGATTACTAAGCTGAATATTCTTGAAAGCAGTAAGTGTAAACTTGGCTATCCTATTAATATTGATGATTATCTGATGTATCGTCATTGTCTTCTTTATAATGATGTTGCAAAAGATGTTGCTTTAATTAATGTCGATAGTAATATTCGTTTTTATTTCAAAGACGACCAAAAAGAAGCTGAGAAACTTCGTAAATATCGTATGGAAGTTAATAGGGCTAAAACTAATTATGTTGCTTGTCTTGCTGATAACGTTCTTTTCGATGCTGTTTATACTCAATATTGTGTTCTGAACAATCTGCCTGTTATATCTTCTCTTGCTGAAAACAGACTTGATAGAGAAATTAAACTGGATAAATTCAGTGCTGATGAACCTGTTAAGTTTAATAAGATTTTCAACAATAAAGATATTAAACTTGTAGCTACTATTGAAATGCTTATTGCTCGTGGTGAACTGATACGTACACAGTATAATCAGAACATTACTTCTCCTGATGGGGATTTCATAGGTGCTAATATGGGTGAAGCTATTGCTTGGTTTAAGAATACTGAAAATAGTTCGGTTGTTAATGCTTATATGAACAAACTAAAGAATATTTAATATGAACATTCAAGAGATGCACAATACGTTCCGTACTCTTGGTCAACAAATGGGTATGCAACTTATTAGAGGTATTCTTCCTGAAAGTATTGATGTTTATCTCAATGATGTGATTATAGAGAAGACACAAGTAGAGCTTTTACAGGGTGTTCGCACCGCTCTTCAAGATAGTGTTAATACCCAAGCTTCTACTATGTCTCCTATCAATGCTTTTAGAAGTTTATATCGTACTGCTCGTTATGCTATAAATACTGAAGACGTAAATGAAGATACTAAAAAAGTTAGTTATTATAATGCTAACAATGGATTTCATATAATTAATATACCTGTTGTTGGCTCTGAAATAACTGTTGATACTAAAGAATATAAAATTTCTCCTATGATGTTTCTCGGCTTTAGTGTCGAATATGATAATACTCTTAGAGGAAATTCTATTGCTTGTAGAATGATTGGTTCTGATGTTTTAGAAACTACTCTTCGTGATTATTGCAATGGGGCAAGTAAAGATTCACCTATCGTTTGTTTAAGTTCTATTCCTATTGTAGAGAATGGTCTTGAAAAGACAGGTGTTATTTCTAATGAACAATTAGAAATATATACTAACTCAAAAGGTTGCGAAGTTAAATTTCTTAATATTAAATATATCAAGACTCCTAATGTTGTTAAGCATGATATAGATATTGCGAAATGTGTTAATTGCGATTTGCCTGCTTATACTCATTTCGACATCGTTGAGAAAGCTGTTGCGAAGTTTTATGCTTCTGTTGGTGCTCAAACTCCTAATCAAGCTACACAACAAAGACAATAATATATTAATGTAATTAATTAAATTAATAATATGCGACAATTTCTTTTAGGTGCTAAAGTAGCTTATGCTACGGGTGCTGACTTATCAAAGGTTGCAGACGGTGCTATTGGTTTCTTCTATAATAAAGATGGAGCTCCTACCGTAACTGCTACTGGAAAAGAGATTACCTCAGAGGCTATGATTGTTCTTGGTCGTCCTGCTGATAAAGGTGGTCCGGTTGTACTTCCTTTCTTTAAGAATAATTTTTCTTATGTTAAGGGAGTCTATGAAGCTGCTACTAAGTTTAGTGCAGAAGTAACTATTCCTGCTCCTACTAAAATTGGAGATTATTCTCTTATTGTAGTTCTTAAGGGAGTTAAATTTAATGAACGTAACAAATGGACTGCAATGGTTCATGTTCGTGACGTAACTATGACTGCTAATACTTTGGCTGCTAAGATTGCTGAACAGATTAACAATATGACTGCTGGGTCTGGTGTTACTGCTACGGCTGCTGCTGCCAAGATTACTATTACAGCTACTAAAGAAGGAGTTGATTACGAAATTCTTGGTGCAGACGAACTGTTCGGTCTTGATGTTACTGTAAGTGCTCAAGGTCTTCCGGCTTATGGTAGTGCTAAATACATTCAGGATTTGGCTGAAAAGGCTGCCGCCGATGCAGGCTTTGAATATACTTATCGTGATGCTTATTACTATCTGTATCCGAATTATCCTTTAAATCCTCTTGCTCAGCCCGACACAACAGATGCTGGTTATACTATCTTTACATTACGTTTTGCTGAACCTCGCGATGTTAAAACTCGTGATGAAGTAGTTAATCAGATTGTTCAAGTTGCATTCCCTACCGGAGCTGCTGCTATCGCTACATTCGAAACTGTTTGTAAAGCTTTGGCTGGTATTGAATCTACAGCTACTGTTGCAGAAGAAGCCACAGAATAATATCTGATATATACTATTTGTCAAAGTTTCAATATTAATTAAGAAGAGGTTGTCGATGTTAATGTAATAATTAATATTGATAGCCTCTTTTTACTTTGAAAAGATATGGATATATTAGGTGATGCTTTAAGACAAGGAATAGCTCCTGCTATTGTAGTTGCTATTTATTTAATAGTTACTAAAATAATAGATAATCGTAGAGAAGCTGCTCAAATAAAACTTAGCACTGAACTAACACAATCTATAAATTCTATTAGTAGTTTTATTGTTAGTCTTACTAAAAATATTGTTAATAGAGATAAAGAAAAATGTAAGATAGCTATTGAAGATTCTATGTATTCTGCCGGTATGCGTCTTACTAATTTTGTATCTATAACTATTGTAAACAATCATATTGATATTAATAAAGATAATA
>ERZ779889.2333-NODE-2333-length-15928-cov-3.456687_pt1 | contig 15928 bp, 13 predicted proteins | sample MGYA00511030_ERZ779889 | MGnify/ENA primary metagenome ERZ779889 (study PRJEB29588, sample SAMEA2160616) | human gut metagenome | biome: human gut; feature: human-associated habitat; material: faeces | place: Denmark | collected 2008/2010 ...
GGAGATGTCTACATCATGGTCGAAGATGCGCATGGCAAAAGTCAGCTGTGCCAGTTCGCGGTCGCTCATCACGACGTTGGGCTGGAACCCTCCGTTTTCCGAAGGGCGCATGCGCGGGAAGTTGACGCTGTATTTTGTTTTCCAATAATGCTTTTGCAGGTAACGCAAGTGGTAGGCCATCATGGTGACATCCGTGCGCCAGTCTTCCAGTCCTATGAGTACACCCATGCCGATGGAGTGTACACCGGCTTGTCCCATGCGGTCGAAACCGTTCACACGCCATTCGAAGTTCGACTTCATGCCGCGCGGATGATAGATTTTATAGTTATCTTTGTGGTATGTCTCCTGAAAGCAGATGACGCCATTCATGCCGTGACGGGTCAGCTCTTTGTATTCTTCTGCACTTAGTGGCATCACTTCAATCTTCAGATTGCTGAAGTAGGGTTTTGCCAGGTCGAGGGCGCGGGCTATATAAGGCACACCGGCTTTGGCCGGGTTCTCGCCCGTCACGAGAAGGAGGTTTTCAAATGGAGCCAGCCTCTTGATGGCTTTGTATTCGTTGACCATTTCTTCTTCCGTGAGAATGGTGCGTTTCATCGGATTGCTGGCATGGAAACCGCAGTATATGCACCCGTTGGTGCAGGAGTTTGTCAGATAGAGTGGCACAAACATGGAGATGGTCTTGCCGAAACGCTCCAGTGTGTAGCGTTGGCTCAGGCGGGCCATGGTCTCCAGATAGGGCTCTGCTGCCGGCGAGATAAGTGCCATGAAATCGTCCACGTCGCAGTGTTCTTTGTTCAGGGCGCGTCGCACGTCGGCATCCGTTTTTGAGAGAATGCGTTTCGTGGTATCATCCCACGAAATCTTTTCCAGTTCTTCGCTAAACATGTGTTTTGTTGTATTGTTATTGTAGCAAGGGCAGGCAAAACCTGCCCTTACATTTTTATATATTATATTTTCTTGATATCGCGGCTTAGCTTCATGGCGCAGAAGTTCGGACCGCACATGGTGCAGTATTCGCCGTCGGTATGCCGGCCTTCGTTGAAGTATTCCAATGCTCGGTCGGGGTCGAGACTCAGGTGGAATTGGTCTCGCCAACGGAACTCGTAGCGTGCTTTCGACAGGGCATTGTCACGGATTTGTGCACCAGGATGTCCTTTCGCCAAGTCGGCAGCGTGGGCCGCAATCTTGTAGGTGATGACACCTGTGCGCACGTCTTCACGGTTGGGCAGGCCGAGGTGTTCTTTCGGGGTGACGTAGCAGAGCATGGCGGTGCCCAACCAGCCGATTTGTGCAGCTCCGATGGCCGACGTGATGTGGTCGTAGCCCGGGGCGATGTCGGTCACGAGCGGGCCCAACGTGTAGAAGGGCGCGTTGTGGCAGTGTTTGATTTGCCGTTCCATGTTTTCCTGGATTTTGTGCATGGGGACGTGGCCCGGACCTTCGATGAAGGCTTGCACATTCTTGTTCCACGCACGCAGTACCAGTTCGCCCAAGGTGTCGAGTTCGGCAAACTGAGCCTCATCATTGGCGTCGGCAATGGAGCCGGGACGAAGCCCGTCGCCCAGCGAGATGGCCACGTCGTATTGTGCCAGGATGTCGCAGATATCATCAAAATGTTCATAGAGGAAACTTTCCTGGTTGTGGAGCAGACACCATTTGCTCATGATGCTTCCGCCACGGCTGACAATACCACACAGGCGTTTGTCGGCCAAGTGCACGTTTTGCAGGCGGACACCGGCATGGATGGTGAAATAGTCAACGCCCTGCTCGCACTGTTCGATGAGCGTGTCACGATAGATGTCCCATGTCAGGTCTTCCACCCGGCCGTCGACTTTCTCCAAAGCCTGGTAGATGGGCACAGTGCCTACGGGAACAGGGCTGTTGCGGATAATCCATTCACGTGTCTCGTGGATGTTGGCACCCGTCGACAAGTCCATCAATGTGTCGCCACCCCATTTGCAGCTCCATACGGCCTTGTCCACTTCTTCCTCGATGCTGGAAGTCGTGGCTGAGTTGCCTAGATTGGTGTTAATCTTCACGAAAAACTTGCGGCCGATAATCATCGGTTCACTTTCCGGGTGGTTGATGTTAGCCGGCAGCACGGCACGTCCGGCTGCTATCTCATCACGTACCATTTCAGGAGTGATGTAAGTTTCAATGCCCAGTTCGCGGCAGTTCATATTCTCACGGATGGCCACATATTCCATTTCGGGTGTGATGATGCCTTGCTTTGCATAATACATCTGCGTGCAGCAACGTCCGGCCTTGGCACGATAGGGGAGGGTAATGTGTTCGAAGCGCAGGTGGTCGAGGCTGCGGTCATCTCGGCGCATTTTGCCGTATTCGGAGGTGATGGAAGGCAGTTGTTCCACATCGCCGCGTTCCGTAATCCAGCTTTCCCGCATGCGTGGCAACCCTTTTTTCAAGTCTATTTGGATATCAGGGTCGCTGAACGGCCCGCTTGTGTCATAGATATAGACCGGTGCGTTGGGGGTGGTGATACGTTCGTCACCAACAAGCTCAACGGTTGGTGTCAGGTTTACCTTTTGCATACCTACACGGATGAAGGGGAAGAGTGTTCCCTGCATGTAGGCTTTTTCTGCGTGTGCATAGGCTTTTTTGTCTGTGTCTTTTTCCATAATGGTGCGTGTTTATTGGTTGAGGAATGCAGTCAGTGGTGAGCTGGCCGATGCTTCAAACGAATGTCCCACTGTGCCCAATCCGGCTTCGTAGGCGCGACGTCCGGCCACGACAGCTTCTTTGAATGCCACGGCCATTTCTACCGGATTGCCTGCTACGGCAATGGCTGTGTTTACGAGGCAAGCAGCCGCGCCCATTTCCATAGCCTCGGCTGCGTGGCTGGGCATCCACAACGACAGGCACGCCGGCTTGTTCGATGATGATGCGAAGAAAGTCTTTTGTTTGTAAGCCTTTATTGGTGCCGATGGGGGCTGCGAGAGGCATCACGGTCGCTGCGCCTGCTTCTTCCAGTTGGCGGCAGAGCACGGGGTCGGCTTGGCAATAGGGGAGGACAACGAAGCCCATTTTGACCAGTTGCTCGGTGGCTTTAAGTGTTTCCACGGAGTCTGGTAAGAGGTAACGCGGGTCGGGGTGGATTTCGAGCTTCAGCCAGTTGGTGCCGAAAGCTTCGCGTGCCATTTGTGCGGCAAACACGGCTTCTTCTGCATCACGCACTCCCGACGTGTTTGGCAGGAGTTGGATATGAGGATGTTTGATGTGGCGGAGCATGTCGTCGTCTTTGTCGTTCAGCTCGATGCGTTTCATGGCCACAGTCACCATTTCGGTTCCCGAAGCAAGGATGGCTTGTTCCATGATGTCGTTTGCATTGAATTTGCCGGTGCCCAGAAACAGGCGGGAGTTAAATTCGCGTCCGGCTATGATAAGTTTTTCCATTAGATAAAAATGAATTTATAAATTATTCGTCAATATGAATGATGCGCCGTGTTTCGGCCACGGGGTCGTCAGCGCGGAGTATTGTTCCTGAAAGAGCAATGCCGTGGACGCCTGTTTCCATGATGGCGGGAATGTCGTCGTAGGTGATGCCGCCGATGGCTACGACCGGCAGGCGGATACCTTGTTCGTCCATTTGCCGGAGGATACTCCGGTAGCCGTCCAGTCCCAAGACTGGGCTTAGGTTTTTCTTCGTGGTCGTGAAGCGGAACGGGCCGCAGCCGATGTAGTCTGCTCCGTCGCGGTGGTGGCGCTGGACATCTTCAAACGTGTTGGCCGTTCCTCCGATGAGGTATTCCTCGCCCAGCAGTTGCCGTGCTTCCGAAATAGGCATGTCGTTTTTACCCAGATGCACGCCGTCGGCATGGATTTCTTTTACCAGCTCCACATGGTCGTCAATGATGAAGATGGCTTCATGCTGCCGGCAGAGTTCCTGGACTTGGAGGGCTGTGTCTTTCAGCGTTTGTTCGTCGGCCTCTTTCATGCGCAGTTGAATCCATTTGCATCCTCCTTCAAGGGCCATGCGTGCTGAGTCGAGGTAAGAATACCGTTCGGTGAAGTGGGTGATGAATTGCAGTGGCAACATAGGCTTATCCTCCACATGCAGCTTTGATGATAACTACGTTGGCCTCAACCGGGAGTTCGGTGCTTTCCCATTCCGTGCGGGGAATCATCTTGTTGTTTATGGCAAGCGCAACACCTTGGGGCGGCAGTTCCAGTTGTGTGGCCAGTTCCGTCACGCGGGTATGTTCGGCCACCTCATACTCTTTGTTGTTCACATAGATTTTCATACGTCAGTCATTATATTAAAAAGGTGTAAGGAAACAAAGAGAATGGCCGGACGGCGCAAGCGAGAAATAATAAGTTCCATCACAATCCCTTCGACGGTACTAACCGTATCAGGTTCGTAGGGTATAATCTCAGCCCGCCCACAGGGCACCCCTTTGTTTGTTGGAGGCAAAGGTAATAATAAAGGTATAAAAGGATATGAGTTTTTAGGAACTTTATATATTCGGCCATGATTTATCTGTTTATGTAGAGTTGAAATAATACAATAAGGCATCCTTTTTCCCGTGCTCTTTGAATGAGATGGTTTCACTTCCCAATCGTGGCATTTTCATAATCGCGAGAATGACCTCTTCATGTTCGCGATTGTAAGGGTCTCATGACCGCGATTGTCAGACTATGATATTCGCAATTATGGAATCCTTTTGTCTGACTGTGTATCATGTTATAAATGAGTATATTGCTTTTCATCTTCAAAAAAGAAGCGCTCTGGGAATAGCCTTTTGAGAAAGAGTATTCCTGAGCGCTTGTTGAAAAGACATTGTATCGGTAAATACAATATCCTATTGTCATGTGATGGGCAAATTTATCATTTCAGTCTGTCTGCAATGACTTGCCAGTTAATAATGTTCCATAGATTTTTCACATAGTCTGCCCGGCGATTGCGGTAGTCAATATAATAAGCATGCTCCCAGACATCAATGCATAACAAGGGCTTGCAGCCTTGGCGGAGCGGATTTCCGGCATTGCTTTCTTTGGTGATTTGCAGTTTTCCTTCGGGGGTCAGGGACAACCATGCCCATCCAGACCCGAACAATGTGATGGCTGCTTCTTCCATTTGTTTTTTATATTCTTCGAAGTTTCCGAAATCACGGTCGATGAGCTTTGCCAGTTCACCTTCGGGAGTGTTGTTTTGTCCCGGAGTGGTAAATTGCAAAAAATAGAGCGTGTGGTTGAGCACCTGTCCGGCATTGTTGAAGATACCGCCATCGGGGGCTGTCGCAACGATGGATTCAATATCCTCTTGCTCGTATGCCGTGCCTTTTATCAGGTTGGCGAGGTTGTTTACATACGTTTGCAAGTGTTTGCCAAAATGGTATTCAATAGTTTCGGCACTGATAACAGACTCCAATCCGTTATTTGGATAAGGAAGTCGGGGCATTTCATTTTTCATGATTATTCTGTTTTTGAGGTTATAATCTTTTTCTTTTGATTTGGAAATCACTATGTTTCAAAATTAAAGAAAATAATTGATATATCCACCCTCAAAACACGATTTCTTTTCAAGTTATAGTTGAAATTAGTTAAATAATGTTTCAGCAATAAATAAAAGTGTGAAATTGGTACCCGAAAATTTTCCTGAAACGTATTAGTTATAAAATGAAGAGGATGATGTGCTGTTGAGAGAGTTTAAATAAGATGATATATTATATAGAGAAAGATGTTATGAAAAAAGCGTTATTAATCCTTATCCTGTTTCCGCTGTCTTTGGTGGCGCAGGAGTTGAGAGAGAATCTCGGGCAGGTGGAAGTGTCGGGGAGAGTGGTCAATGTTTCCGGGGAAACTCTTCCGGGAGCCAGCTTGTGGCTTGTCAACCAAACGGACACGTTGAAGAAATTCGGCGTGTCGAGCCGTGCAGATGGCACGTTTGCCCTATCTGTTCCGCCGTCGGTTTACCATCTGCGCGTGTCATACGTCGGTTATCGTCCTTATTCGGCCGAGGTGGATGCTACGTCCTCCTTGAAGCTGTCGGACATCTTCCTGCAAGAAGACAAACATACGCTGGATGCCATTACCGTGACGGGCAAGACTGTAACTTATAATGCAGAAGGCTATATAGTCAACATTGCTGCCAACAAGCAGCTTCAACAGTTGCCACTCGACCGTATGCTGGCCTTCCTGCCGGGAATGTATGTGGATAGGGAGAAGATGAAAGTTTATATGAAGGAGATTAGTACGGTGTACATCAACGACCGGGAGGTTCATCTGACGGGCGAGGAATTGATAGACCATTTGAAGGCATACGACGGGAAGAACATCCAGAAGATAGAGGTCATCGTGAACAACGGTGTGGAACATTCAGCTTCCGATTTTGGTTCAGCCAGCATCCGCATCACGACTGTGAAAGTGGTGGAAGGCGGGATGTTTTCGCTGGGTGCGGGCGCTAGTTATAATAAGACCAACAAACGTTATGGCAATCCTTGGGGCAACTTCCTGTGGCGTCATGGCAAACTGTCGATGGAGTTTAGCACAAGTGCCTACACTTATGCCAAAATGAATACGCCGGGCAGCCAGACGACTGAATATTTTGATTCCGGCATGACGACTCTGACGGAGACGCAGAGCAAAGCAGATTCTCCGAGAAACACGCCTGTCAATCTCACTTTAGGCTATGACTTCGATGAAAGCAATCTGCTGAGTGTGAATGCTTATTATTGGACAACGAAGAATAAGAATGAAAATAGCACGCTCTCGCGCAACACGCTGGAAGGACAGGTGACGGAAGACTTTGGGCTGTGGCACAATCGGAGGAGTGATGACCAAGCTTCCGCAGTGGCAGAGTACGTTCGCCGGACAGACAACGGACGTTTGACAGCGAAAGTTTCTTATGGGAAATCGTGGAAAGACCAACTGTACACGTCCGAAGTGATGTCAGGAGAAACGCGGACATGTGGCTCGACCGATGGAGATATGCAGGACGAAACCTACAAGGCAAATATTGATTTTCAGCGTAGTTACAAAGATAATAAGGAGAAGCTGAAATTGGGTGCATCGTTTACAAGCTGGACGAGCCGTTCGAATGTCTTGGCAGAGCAATATGAGAATAACGTGCTGCAAGAATTTGGTTCATACATGGATTTATATTGTTATCGCGAGCAGAATTATGCGCTCTATGCCAGCTATGACATAAATTGGGAGCGATTGAATTTGCAGTTGGGAGTCCGTTTAGAGCATTTGCGTGTGTCGCCAAACTCGCGTGTCAATCCGGAGGGGAATCATAAAAGCAAGTACACCAACCTGTTTCCGAACGTGACGCTTAATTACGCTATTGACCCTGACTGTGGGCATAATGTGAATGTGATGTATGCCCGCATGATAGATCCGCCCAGCATGAACGAATTGAATCCGTTGATGGTTTGGGAGAATGAATACACTTACAGCACGGGGAATCCTTATTTGGAGCCCACGTTTGGCCATCATTTGGAAATGCGCATGAATCTGTTTAATTTCTATTCTTTGGCAGTTCAATATGTGGACAGAAAAACGCGTCAGACAGTGTATGGAAAGGACGATAGCGGTTTTTTGTACACGATGCCCCAAAATGGCGGACGTACACAGCAAGTGGGCGCATCATTGTCAGCCAACATAATGTCAATAAAGAATCTGATGCTGAATGCCAGTGCTACCTATTTTTACTATCATTCCTGCTATAAAGATTTGGCAGTTAATTCTTCCTCTTGGGGTTTTAATTTAATGGCGGATTATCAGTTGCCTTGGGATATGAATTTGAATGTGCTTTGTGCTTATACCATACCGGAAAAAGGCGTATTTAAGACCGAGCAAAATTGGTGTTGGCTTGATGTGGATTTGAATAAAAATTTTGGAGAACATTGGCAAGTGGGATTAAGATACAATTTTATCTCTCATATAGATAACGATATAACCACAACCACTTATCGTCAGACTGTTTTAGATGGTCGTTCGCCTCACACCGTTTCACTGAGCGTGAAATATACCTTTAAGTGGGGAGAATGGTTTAAAGTGCGTCGTAGCCAGATAGAGAATGTGTTGGATAGAATTAAAGACGAATAGGAACAACGGGATGCCGAAAACGTTTTTAGAGTAGGCTTATATTTTAATTTTATAGCTATGAAACGTAATGAAGAATTTGAAGGGTATTTAATACCTGATGAGTACTTAAACGTATTAAAGGCGGTATGAGCATTGAATCTCGGTCTGCGGTAGGTTGTCCATCTTGTGGCTCAAAAAGGTCTATAATTGCAACAAAGAATCTACCTCCCACTTATTTATGTATGGGTTGTGGTTGTATGTGGCGTATCGTATTAAATGGAGGAGAATATTATATACAAATAATACGTGATGGTAAATAATTAAATGCCTTTCCCATTCTACAAACAACTCGACAGCTCCGACTGCGGAGCGGCCTGTTTGCGGATGATTGCTAAATACCACGGCAAGCACTTCACATCCGAAACGATTCGGGCGAAAACGTATGTTTCGCGCGAGGGAACGTCTTTTCTTGGTTTGAAACAGGCGGCAGAGAGTTTGGGAATGGAAGCGTACGCGTTAAAATTAGACCGTGAGGTTTTATGCAGACTTATCAAATCTCCGTGCATTGTGCACTGGAACAAGAATCACTTTGTGGTGGTTTACAGAATAAAGCGGAATCGCTTTACAAAGAAAATGACGGTTTATGTGGCCGACCCGGCAAGAGGGCTTTTGCGTTACAAAGAAGAAGACTTCTTGTCCGGGTGGCTCATAAACGCAGCAGAGCAGAAAGGCTTTGTGTTGGTTATGGAGCCGACCAAACGTTTTCTTGAACAACCAAGCGAGCAGGAAATTCGGCTGACATTTGCTCATCTGCTGGGCTACATGAAGCCTTTCCGTGTGCCCATCGTGCAATTCTTCTTGGCCATGTTGCTGGGAAGCCTTATCAGTTTGGTGTTCCCATTCCTCACGCAGGCAATGGTGGACAAAGGAATCAATGGCAAAGACTTGAACCTTATTTTGCTATTGCTCATAGCCCAACTTTTGCTTACATTGGGGCAGGTGGGCAACGACATGATACGTTCCTGGCTAATGCTGCATATCACGATGCGGGTGAACATTTCTTTTATTTCGGACTTCCTTTATAAGTTAATGCGTCTGCCTATTTCGTTTTTCGACGTGAAGCGGGTGGGAGACATTTTGCAGCGCATCAACGACAATGGTCGCATTCAGTCTTTCCTGACCCAATCCTTAATAAGTATCGTTATTGCAGCCATTACCTTTATGATATATGCCGTTGTCATGGCTGGCTATAATGTGAGCATCCTGTTGTTGTTTTTGCTGGGCAGCGCGTGCTATGTGGGCTGGGTGTTCTTGTTCTTAAAGAAACGGAAAGAACTGGACGACATCCGTTTTGCCAAAGTGTCGGAAAATCAAAGCGGACTGGTGCAAATGGTCACGGGGATGCAAGAAATCAAGCTGAACAACTGCGAGCGCGCGAAATTGTGGGAGTGGGAACGCGTGCAGACGGCTTTGTACGATGTGTCCGTGCGTTCCAATCTGCTGGGGCAAGTGCAAAGCATAGGCGGTACGTTTATCGACCAACTGAAAAACATCGTGGTTTCTTATTGGGCGGCACGCATGGTGGTGGAAGGCGAAATGACGCTGGGCATGATGATGGCCATGCAATACGTCATCGGGCAACTGAATGCTCCGATAGGGCAGTTCATCGGTTTTGTGCAGAGCGCGCAAGATGCCTCTATCAGCATGGAGCGCATGGGAGAAATCTACAACATGGGAGAGGAAGAACCGGAAGAGACTGAACGCATCCGGCAAATTCCTCTGGCGGGAACGATAGAGTTCCGTCACGTCTCTTTCCAATACGAAGGCCCTGCATCCCCATTGGTGCTCAATGACGTGAACTTCACGATTGCTCCGGGAAAAGTAAATGCCATTGTGGGCATCAGTGGCAGTGGCAAGACAACTCTCTTGAAGTTGCTTCTGGGCTATTACAAGCCGACAGAAGGGAATATACTTTTGAATGGGACAGACTTGCACGCTTACAGTTGCCATGCGTGGAGAGATGCTTGCGGAACGGTGATGCAGGAAGGTTTCATCTTTTCAGATTCCATTGCGCGCAATATTTGCCTACAAGAAAGTATTGACCGTGAACGATTGGCATATGCTGCCCAAGTGGCTAATATTGATGGCTTCATCCGTTCGCTGCCTTTGGGCTATGAGACGAAAATCGGCATGGAAGGCAATGGAATAAGTTCCGGACAAAAACAACGTATCTTGATAGCAAGAGCCGTATATAAGAATCCTTCCTACATATTGCTGGATGAGGCTACAAACTCGTTGGATTCGAACAATGAGCAAGCCATATTGGAACATTTGCAAGCTTTTTACCAAGGCCGGACGGTGATAGTGATTGCACACCGCTTGAGCACCATACGCAATGCCGACAATATTCTGGTGTTGAACAATGGGCAGATAGTGGAAAGCGGGCGGCATGAAGACCTCTTGGCACGACGCGGACTTTATCATGAATTGGTTAGCAAACAACTGGATGTATGAATAGGAAACAACACAAACATAGCTCCGAACTTGAACGTTTGTTGGCATCGTTCCCTTCATGGATAAAGTATGCCCAAGCCGGAATCATTATTTTTATCGCATTGATTTTTGCCTTTTTATTCTACTTTATCTAAGTTTGCGCCCAAATTGACAGACGGATGCAGAATATCGCAAACTATATTGAAGAACTGAACGAAAGCCAGCGTGAGGCTGTGCTCTACATTGGCGGCCCTTCGCTGGTGATAGCCGGTGCCGGTTCCGGGAAGACCCGGGTATTGACTTATAAAATAGCCTATTTGTTGGATAACGGTTACTATCCTGGCTCCATCCTTGCATTGACATTTACAAACAAGGCTGCGGCGGAGATGAAAAAGCGCATCGCGCAGCTGGTGGGATGGGAGCGGGCGCGTTATCTCTGGATGGGGACATTTCATTCCATTTTCTCACGCATTTTGCGCAAAGAGGCCGAGGCCATAGGCTTTACTTCGAACTTTACTATTTACGACCAAACAGATTCCCGTAGTTTAATAAAGGCCATTATTAAAGAGTTGGGATTGGATGAAAAGGTTTATAAACCAGCTTCGGTGCAGGCGCGCATATCGAACGCGAAGAATCATCTGATTTTACCGCAAGCTTATGCTTCAGATGCAGAAATTTACCGGGCTGACCAGGTTTCTAAAATGCCATGTGTACGTGATGTGTATCAGCGTTATTGGGAACGGTGTAAACAAGCGGGTGCAATGGATTTTGACGATTTGCTGCTCTATACCTTTTTGCTCTTTGACCAGCATCCGGACATTTGCCGTAAATATGCCGAGCGTTTTGAATATGTGTTGGTGGATGAGTACCAGGATACCAATTTTGCCCAGCATCGCATCGTGTGGCAACTGACAAGCGAACGACAGCATGTGTGCGTGGTGGGAGACGACGCGCAAAGCATTTATTCGTTTCGCGGGGCAAACATCGACAACATCCTGAAGTTTACCCGTCAATATCAGGATGCCAAGCTGTTTAAACTGGAACAAAATTACCGTTCGACCCAAACGATTGTCAAGGCGGCTAACAGCTTAATTGAAAAAAACGTGGAACAAATTCGCAAAGATGTGTTTTCGGAAAATGAGAAAGGCGAACGTATTAAGGTTGCAGCTGCTTATTCCGATGTAGAAGAAGGCGAAATAGTAGTAAATAAAATTATAGAGCTAAGACGGAAAGAAAGTTTAGCTTATTCAGATTTTGCCATTCTTTATCGCACTAATGCGCAATCGCGTGTGTTTGAGGAGGCTTTGCGTAAACGTTCGTTGCCTTATCGCATTTATGGGGGGCTGTCTTTCTATCAACGAAAGGAAATCAAAGACGTGATTGCTTATTTTCGGTTGGTAGTCAATCCAGATGACGAAGAAGCCTTTAAACGTATTATTAATTATCCGACACGTGGCATTGGCGATACGACTGTAAGCAAGATTATTAATGCAGCCACTGCTGCGCATGTCAGTGTATGGACTGTTATGTGTGATGTGGAGCGATATGATGTATCAATAAACAAAAGAACACAAAATAAGTTGGATGATTTTCGTCAACTGATTGATGGTTTTCGGGAGCGTGTGGCAACTACGAATGCTTATGAGCTAGGACAAGACATCATACGGCGATCTGGCATTATGTCTGAAATATACCAAGACCGTACGCCCGAAAATTTGAGTCGGCAGGAAAATATTGAAGAATTGGTAAATGGTATTCATGACTTCTGTGATAGTCGACAGGAAGAGGGCGATGAGCATGTTTATTTGCCAGACTTTCTTTCGGAGGTGTCTTTGCTATCAGACCAAGACACGGACGATTCTGCTTCCGATGAAAAAGTGACGCTTATGACCGTTCATTCAGCTAAAGGATTAGAGTTTAATACGGTCTTTGTTGTGGGATTGGAAGAAGACTTATTTCCTAGTGCATTGGCAAAAAATTCCCTTCGTGAACTGGAAGAAGAGCGTCGTTTATTTTATGTAGCCATTACTCGTGCTGAGAAACATTGTTTTCTTTCATTTGCCCGTAGTCGTTTTCGTTATGGTCATATGGAGTTTGGAAATCCAAGTTGTTTTTTACGAGATATTGATGCACGCTATTTGGACATGTCATCAAACATGCAACCATCATACCAAGGCACTTCTTTCATGCGTAGAACAGTTGGAGACAATCGTCTGCAGCGTATAGTTGTTGCTGAACGCTCAAAGAGTGAGTTTGTACGCCCGGTCGTGTCTCAAACCTTGAAAAAAGTTTCAATGCCTTTAGAAGAAGTCGTCCCTCCAAGCGAAAACGGTTTTGGAGTACGTGTAGGACAGAGAATAGAACATGAACGATTCGGGATAGGTGAAATAAAGCATATTGAAGGTGTCGGAGATAACTGCAAAGCTACAGTGCATTTTCAGTATGCAGGTGTGAAGCAACTTCTCTTAAAGTTTGCTCGTTTTAAGGTGGTTGAATGAAATGTTCAATGACTATCATTATAAATTAATACAATAAGATTTATCATATAAATATGGAAAGTAATCTTCATTTTTCTAGAGTTTCGGAGTTCTTGGACGAAATTCCATCGCCTTGTTATGTGATGGAGGAAGCTCTTTTACGTCGGAATTTGGAATTAATTCGTTCTGTAAAAGAACGTGCCGGTGTCGAAATCATTCTGGCATTTAAATCATTTGCTATGTGGAAATCTTTTCCGATCTTTCGGGAATATATTCAATATACGACTGCAAGTTCGCTTTATGAGGCACGTTTGGCTTTTGAAGAATTTGGCAGTAAGGCGCATACTTATTCTCCAGCTTATACAGAGGCTGATTTTCCAAGGATTATGCATTGTAGCAGTCATATTACATTTAATTCATTTACTCAGTATGCACGTTTTTATCCGATGATAAAGGTTGCATCAGAGCCAATATCATGTGGAATACGTATAAATCCAGAATATTCGGAGGTGGAAGTTGAACTGTATAATCCATGTGCACCAGGTACACGTTTTGGAGTGACGGCTGATTTGCTTCCAGAACGTTTGCCTGAGGGGATTGAGGGTTTTCATTGTCACTGTCATTGTGAAAGCAGTTCTTATGAGCTGGAACGTACTCTACAACACTTGGAAGCTAAATTCTCGCCTTGGTTTTCTCAGTTGAAATGGCTAAATTTAGGAGGTGGACACTTAATGACGCGTGAAGATTATGATGTAGAGCATCTTATTAGTTTGTTGAGAGGATTAAAATCTCGATATCCAAATTTACAGATTATTCTTGAACCAGGGTCGGCCTTTACGTGGCAGACAGGTCCTTTGGTAAGTACAATCGTAGACATTGTCGAAAGTCGTGGTATACGGACGGCAATTTTGGATGTAAGTTTCACTTGTCACATGCCCGATTGTTTAGAGATGCCGTATCAACCTAAAGTAAGAGGGGCAGAAGTGTTGCCTGATGAAGCGGTGAAAGGAGCAAGCGCAGATGATAATATTTATCGTTTGGGTGGAAATAGTTGCTTGAGCGGTGACTACATGGGGGCTTGGCGTTTTGACCATTCTTTGCAAGTGGGTGAACGTATTATTTTAGAAGATATGATACATTATACAATGGTGAAAACCAATATGTTTAATGGTATACAACACCCAAGTATAGCTTTGCTTCGTATGGATGGAACATTGGAATGTTATAAGCATTTCACTTATGAAGATTATAAAAATCGCATGAGTTAGTGATTTTTTTTGCCCAAATGTTTGCAGATTCCAAAATTATGTCTACCTTTGCATCCGCAATCGAGAAACAAAGGTTGACGCGGAAATAGCTCAGTTGGTAGAGCACAACCTTGCCAAGGTTGGGGTCGCGAGTTCGAGTCTCGTTTTCCGCTCAATTTTAAGAATGTCGGGAGGAGATAAAACAACTTTTTACTCGGTGAACAATACTCCTCCTGTTGGATAACGAATTTGTCCGAGAGGGCAAGTGCTTTTTTGTAACTCTTATGAACTTATACGTCCGTTATTTTGATCAAGAAACCGTAGCGAGCAGCGTTGATGAAGTTATTGAATTTCTCTCCTCAATACCTGAAATCATGATTACGCCTGCGTTGGTGGCAGACATCAAAGACTACGCCGCGAGCGATATGCCTTATCCAAAGCGTTACAAAGTCCGCCCACGTATTTACTTTATCTTGATTAAAACGGTCGCACAGACGCTGGCTGAATTCAAAATGAACAAAAAGGCGGCTCCTGTCAATGAAGTGACAGAAGCACAGGCGCGTAAAGAAACTAAGCTCAACCAGCTTAACAGTATTCAGCCAGGCTGGTATGAAGGAACCATTGTTTTCAAGCGCGTTATTCCCATACCCGGCACCAGCAAGTTCCAATATCAGGATACACGCTTTTCAGCTTACGTGAAAGCCGACAGCGCGCAGCATTGCTATGAGCGGATTGTCGATCATCTCAAAAACCGTCAGGATGTCGACCTCCGCAGTCAGTTCCCGTCGTCGAAAGGAAACAGTTATACCTACCGTTTTATCGGTGATAGTCTGCCGGAAAATGTGGCAGTTCCTCAGCCGTCTCCGGTCGCAGACTCTCCAATCTTCGACGGGGAGTTTTACGAAGGATAATTTATTGGTGAGTTATATAGTGAGTAATCCCTGCTGCACCGGAGCCGAGAGGCCAACGTGCAGCAGGGATTTTCTTCTTTCAGCAGTCGTAGTCTACGCAGCTCCGTCCCGACAGGTGCGGTTTCAGGGCGCCCGACACGGCCTGATGTGCCGGATTGGCAGAATAGCTACGGACGTCATCAAGGGAGTCGAAGTCGCCGTTCAGGCAGATGTCCCATCCTTCGTCAGGGTTAGTGTTGAAGCCCACTTCAATGTGGCGGATGCAAGGAATGACAGCCGGCAGAGCCATAATGCCCGCCTTGAACTGTTTCATGATGTCCTGCTTTTCATTTTCAGGCAGGTCTTTCTTCAATTGAAAGAGTACGATATGCTTTATCATTGCTTTTATAGTTTATTGAGAAGTTGTAACTTTGCCTGCAAAAGTACAAATAATTGCGACACCTATTGCTTCTTTTTTTCATCTCCTGCGTCCTTGCGTCGTGCCAAAAGACGCCGGAAACGCCGGGCAATGCGGCGTTCGCCCCTTCGACCGAGGCGGAAACACCTGCCTACGACCTGACACGTATCCAAGAGGCAGGCGAGCTCATCGTGGCAACGCTTAACGGCCCTGAGAGCTATTATGAATACCACGGCCGTGCACTTGGTTTGCAGTATTACCTGGCCGAACATTTTGCCCAGCGTGTCGGAGTGCGCTTACGTGTCGAATTATATCGCGATTCGGCGGAACTGTGCGAAGCGTTGGCGGCAG
>ERZ779889.2334-NODE-2334-length-15920-cov-6.999937_pt1 | contig 15920 bp, 7 predicted proteins | sample MGYA00511030_ERZ779889 | MGnify/ENA primary metagenome ERZ779889 (study PRJEB29588, sample SAMEA2160616) | human gut metagenome | biome: human gut; feature: human-associated habitat; material: faeces | place: Denmark | collected 2008/2010 ...
TAAACAAATAAGAGTTCTTTTAATAAATGGCTTACACAGCGTTGGTCTTTTTTCGCTGGAAACATTAAACATTGCACTACTGAAAAATATTTCCAATGACTTGGGATGGATGTTAATTAATGCACTCCAACAAGACTACCCGGAGGTACAACTATTACTTGATAGTGTAATCGACCTTTACCGAAAATCTGTGATTTTTGGTGTGGCGTTTAATATTAGAATTTATTTGCTAACGTTATTCACGACAGTAGGTGCATTTTGCCAAACGGACAGTAAATATAATCCTACTGGAGATGCTGTGATTTCTTTTTTGAAGGAAATACCACATGATATGATTGATCTCGCTATCGATGTTAGAAAAAATGATTATGATGGATGGGATAACGATGAATTCGGAAATATAAAAAATGGAGTAGCAATACTAAAAGGCAAACTGGCGACCTAAAAACACAGGGGCATTTGTAGACAATTAAAAAGGATGATATGTTGTGGAAACAGATAAAATCGTATTAGACCTCAACCGTCGGTTTGCGGTACCGCTGCCGGAATTTTATGAGCGCCGGATCATCTTCTGGCACGATGAAGAAAAGGAGTATGCGGACAAGTTGGATGAGATCCGGCTTGAAAATGCTAAGCTGGTTGCACTGACCGGCAGCAATACCTTTGCGGTCAAAAAAATGCTGTCGGTGGATGACCTGACGAGCAACTATGTTGTCTACTGCCCCATTTCCTACGAGCGGCAGGAGGATGACTGGCTGTTGGATATTGAACTATACAGCGAAAGCTACCGGACGGATGCTGTTTCCAACTGGATGCAGGAACTGGATATCTTGGACAATCCCTCTATGCGCAAGCTGGTGAAGCACTACCGGAAGTTTTTTGGTGCACAGGCTCGTCGTGCCAAAATCATGGCACAGGATAAGATACCTGCCACTCCGGCACAGTTGCACATGGCAGTGATGGCGGCACTCTGCGGTATGAAAAAAGCACAGCCCAATGAAATCTTGCTGAACGTGCTTCGTGGTGGGTTGGATAAAGCGCAGAATCCAATCTATCAGAGTTTTGTGGATTATAGTGCAGAAGAAGCTTTCTGGGCAATGGTTCGGCAGGGCTGTGGCTATGCAGAGGAAGAGCCGGATCTTGGGCAGCTGGCAATTCATCTTCTGTTGACAGCTTCTACGCGCACACTGCGCCCGGAATTTCTGGCAGGGTTGGAAAAGTTCCTTTCCATTCCGCATCAGGCGTACTGCTACGAGCTGGTGTCGGAGTGGCTGCACAGTGATGATTTGCAGCAGCTTTATGACGTGGCCCGCTATGTGGAAGATGAAGCACATCTGCCGCAGAGGCTGGAAAAACTGACGGTTGATGATCTGGCGACAACGGAGTGTTTCCCGTGCATCAACGAGATCATCCTGAGCAAGCTGATGACGGAGATCAGTGACCATATCATTGATGTGGATGTAATCACAAAGACGGTGGAAAAACGTCGCACCTGTGTCTGGTACGAGTACTTCCGCAATTTCTACGAGGGTCTGTTGCAAGTGGCCAACATGCAGGAGTTCTTCAAAGAGCACTCCGCAGGGTTCCATACCCCGGACGCAAAGCAGGTCTGGAAAGAATATGCGGAGGACTATTACAGGATGGACACCTATTATCGACTGTTCCATCTGAGCTTCCAGAGAAGTCTGGAAACCTCCAATATCAAACTGGACGACCTGTTCAAGCATGTTGTAGATAAGGTAGAGGGGCTGTACTCCTACTGGTTTCTGGGAGGCCTCGGCAAAAACTGGTCGGATGTATGTGCTGATGAGATGGCAGAGCATGGCCGCGTATTGGAAATTCCGCAGCAGTCGGATTTCTACAATGAGCACATCCGTCCGGCAGACAGCCGCGTGTTCGTGATCATCTCGGATGCTATGCGTTACGAGGTGGCGGCATCACTGGCAGATGAACTGCGCAGAGAAACGCAGAGCAATGTGAAACTCGGCAGTATGCAGGGCATCTTCCCGTCTATCACGAAATTTGGCATGGCGGCACTGCTCCCACATAAGGCGTTGACGGCTGAACTGAAAAATGAGGTACTGAATGTTCTGGCCGATGGGCAGTCTACCGCAAGCACGAACCGGGATAAGGTCCTGAAAGGTGTAAATCCGGCCAGCGTGGCGTTGCAGTATAAGAACATCATCGGGATGAAACGTGCAGAGCGTGCGGCACTGGTCAAGGGTATGGATGTAGTCTATATCTACCATGATACCATTGACGAAGCAAGCCATACTTCGGACACCTCTGTGTTCCCGGCATGCGATAGGGCTATCAGTGAACTGAAGAATATGGTGCGCATTATCGTCAATGACTTCGGCGGGGCGAACATTCTGATTACGGCAGATCATGGCTTCCTGTACACTTACAGTCCGCTGACCGAGGATGACAAAGTGGATAAAACCAGCTTCCATGATATGGAAGTGGAATATGGCAGACGCTATGCAATCATGCAGAAGGAGGCGAATCCGCAGTATTTGCTTCCTGTAAAATTCCTGGACGGAAAAACGGAATACACTGGATTTGCTCCACGGGAAGGTATTCGCATCAAGATGAATGGTGGCGGGCTGAATTTTGTGCATGGCGGTATCAGCCTGCAGGAAATGACGGTTCCGGTGATCGAATATCATTATCTGCGCAACGGCTCTATGGAATATCGGCGCAATAAGCAGAAGTATGATACGCTCCCCGTAACAGTGAGTTTGCTTTCTTCCAGTCGGAAGATCAGCAATATGATCTTTTCACTGGATTTCTACCAGAAAGATGCGGTAAGTGCAAACCGTGAGGCTGCTACTTATCTGGTGTGGTTTACGGATGAATACGGAAAGCCTATCAGCGATACCCAGAAGATCATTGCGGACAAAACCAGTGAGAACGGCGCAGATCGTACGTTCCATTGCAACTTCAACCTCAAATCGATGAAGTTCAGCAATACAGCAACCTATTATCTGGTGATTGCGGATGAGCAGGGTCAGCAGATGCAGCAGCGGGAACAGTTCCAGATCGATATTGCATTTGCGATTGATGAATTCGATTTTTTTAACTGATGGGAGCAGGAGGACTATAAATGGAGCCGAATGCGGAAAATAGCTGCTGTCGAGACGAAATCAAGGAAAAATTACGGCAGAATTTTGATGGAAAGATCGTTCGCAAGGATCTGACTAAAAAGATCAAGGAAGGTGCGAATGTCCCGGTTTATGTGCTGGAGTTTTTATTAGGCCAGTACTGTAGTTCAGATGACGAAGCTATTATTGAAAAAGGCGTGCAGAATGTAAAGCACATTCTGGCGGACAACTTTGTTCGTCCGGATGAGGCACAGAAAATTCTGTCACAGCTGCGAAAAAAGGGAAGCCATACTGTTATTGATATGATCACGGTCAATCTTGACATTAAGAAGAACTGCTTCTTTGCCAGTTTCTCTAATTTGGGATTGGACAAGGTGCCCATTGCGGATGAATATCCGGAAAAATATGATCGGCTGCTCTGCGGAGGCATCTGGTGCATTGTACAGCTGGATTATGAAGTAGAGGGTGACAATAATTTTGGCCTTGTTGATCTGGGCGGTGAACCGTTGCAGTCCAGCCAGAAAAAGCAGAAGGACCTTACTCCAATCAGCATCCGTAAACTAACACCGATCCAGATGCCGCATATCGATATCGACGAATTAAAGCGTGGCCATAAAGCTTTTACAAAGGATGAGTGGCTGGATATCCTTCTGCGTTCTATCGGCATGGAACCGGACGAATTCACGGAAAGAGAAAAATGGCTCCTGCTCACACGAATGATTCCACTGGTGGAGAACAATTTCAACCTCTGTGAACTTGGTCCCCGCAGTACGGGAAAATCGCATCTTTATAAAGAAATCTCGCCCAACAGCATTTTGATTTCTGGTGGACAGACGACCGTTGCAAACCTGTTCTACAATATGGGGCGCAAATCGGTTGGCTTGGTTGGTCTTTGGGACTGTGTGGCTTTTGATGAGGTTGCCGGAATCAAGTTCAAGGATAAAGACGGCATCCAGATCATGAAGGATTATATGGCATCTGGGTCTTTTGCCCGTGGTAAAGAAGAAAAGGTCGCTTCAGCTTCAATGGTCTTTGTGGGCAATATCAACCAGAGTGTAGATATTCTATTAAAAACTTCTAGCCTGTTTGATCCGTTCCCTCCCGAAATGGGAACGGACACTGCATTTCTGGATCGTATCCATTGCTATTTGCCCGGCTGGGAGATCCCGAAATTTCGACCCGAACATTTTACGAATGACTATGGTTTCATCAGCGATTATCTGGCTGAGTTTATCCGGGAACTGCGGAAAGAACAGTATGGTGATGCGCTGGATCATTATTTCCGATTGGGCAAAAATTTGAATCAGCGTGATACCATTGCTGTACGGCGTATGGTGGATGGTTATCTGAAACTGATGTACCCAGATGGAGTGTTTGATAAATCTGAACTGGAAGAAGTTCTGCAGATTTCATTGGAGATGCGTCGCCGCGTAAAAGAACAGTTGAAAAAGCTGGGCGGGATGGAATTCTACGATGTGAATTTCTCCTATATCGACTTGGAAGACATGTCGGAGCATTATGTGTCGGTTCCTGAACAGGGCGGTGGCAAGTTGATTCCAGACGGTATGTGCAATCCAGGACAGGTCTACACAGTATCTCGCGGAAAAAGTGGCATGATTGGTGTATTCCGTTTGGAAAGTCAGATGTTGCCTGGTAGCGGAAAGTTTGAGCGCACAGGTCTTGGCAGTGACCGTGACTGCAAAGAGTCAACGAATACGGCGTTCAATTTCCTAAAAGCAAATGGAAAACGCATCAGCGGAGGCATCAGCACTGCATCTAAAGACTACATCATCAATTATCAGGATCTGCAAGGTATTGGCATGACAGGAAAATTAGCATTGCCTACGCTGATTGCGCTGTGCAGTATTGCGCTTGGACGGCCAACAGTCAGTACCCTTGCTGTTCTAGGTGAAATTAGTATCAGTGGTACAATTCTAAAGGTAGATGAGCTTGCGAACAGCTTGCAGGTTTGCCTTGATAGTGGAGCGAAGAAAGTTCTGCTGCCGATTACAAGCGCTGCAGATCTTGGAACTGTACCTCCCGAATTAGTGGGAAGTTTTAATTTAATCTTTTATAGTAGCGCAGAGGATGCAGTGTTCAAAGCATTGGGTGTTGAATAAAGGGGAAAGTTTATATGGCACAATTTGGTGTTTATGGGATACTCGTCTAAAAGATTATACTGTAATATTTTTAAGATGGATTCCTTGCTAACATGGTCGACATGAAATACAAATTAATGTTTTGATGTAAAAATGAGGAGGTATCTATGGAAGATAGCGTTCCAAAGTATGATTTGTTTCAAAAAGCATATAAAAAATTGAAATCAACTGCGTATTATGACAAGACAAACCTCCATTTGAGAGATCGGATTGCGGAAGCGGAAAACACTCTCAATATAACGATAGAGGAACGCTTGAAGGATTTGCAGCAAGCATTTGTAGCGTCAGATAGCACGAAGTGGGAAAGGAAAAAAGAAGATATTTTGAAAAGCATTTCCTGTCGTCTGCTTCCGAAAAAGATTATGGATACAAAGGAAGAAAAGAATTGTTCGGACGGAACAAAAGGCGTTTTGATTAGTGGAGTGCCAGCAAAACAAGTCAAAGTTGATGAGATACAATATTTCATTGACATGAAGATTGAGGGAATGATTCTTGGCGTTCTATGGATTATGATGATAGGATGGCAGTTAGATAAATCCTATACCAATTGCTATGGAAATCGTATACGAAAGACGCTATATAATGAATTTTCTAAAGAACCGACCTTTTCCCCAGCGCTGTTTGAGCCGTATTTTCAGAATTATGAGAGTTGGCGAGATCAGGCATTAACTTTGGCACAGAAGTGTATGCAACAAGATGATGTTCTGATTTTTACGCTAGACTTTAAGCGCTACTACTACTCCGTGGATGTATCAGAGGAATTCATGAAGGAGATTCTTACTAGGGTAAAAGGAAAATCTGACTACAATGAAGAATATCTGAGTAGGATAAATGACTTTGTGTACTGTGTGATCAAAAGATATTCACAAATCTACAAAGAGCATAGCGGAGAAGAGTGGATTCGCCGTATATTACCAATTGGGTTTCTGCCATCGGGGGTTTTAGCAAACGAGTGTCTGAAAAAATTTGATACAGCAATTTTGGACGGATGGAATCCACTTTACTATGGACGGTATGTAGATGATATATTGCTTGTGGAAAAGGTGGAAGAGGGAAGCCGAATCGCTCAAAAAGCGCAGGATGGTAAACTGGAATTCTATGAGGCCTTTGAATATTATACGGTAAATAATTCACGCTGGACGGGTAAAGAAAACCGGAATGCGAGGGCTGTTTTCAAAAAAGAAGAAGACGAATGTGGAACTTACTGTATTTTGCCAGAGTTTACAAAACCATTGGGAAGCGCCACGAAAATCCAATTACAGGCAAGCAAAATTAAGTTGTTCTACTTTCAGCGTGGACAATCGGATGCATTGATCACTTGTTTTAAGAATAGCATTGAAAAAAACAAATCGGAATTTCGCTGGATGCCGGAAGATGACGCTGTGTTTCAGGAGGACGATTATTCGGAGGTTTTTGAACTAAGCCACCATGGAGTGAATAAACTTCGTGAAGTGGACGATATAGCTGTTGATAAATACGCACTTTCGAAATATCTGGGGAAGTTACAAAGGATAAATGGACTGATTTCGGAGAAGACGAAAGGAGAAGAGTATAATTTTGTCCGTGACATCCATAAAATATTTACGCCAAAAACAATAATTGAAAATTATACACTCTGGGAACGAGTAATTGCGATCTTATTTGTAAAAAAATCCTATAAGGCACTACTTAGGTTTATTGCCCTTGTCATAGACACGCTTGATAAAACAAGTTATGCCATAGAAGGAGTGGATGGTGATACCGGATTTGTAACAAATGCATTGCGAGAGGCACTGCAAGAACATCTCATTTCCAGCATAGCTCGTCCGATGGCACTTCATGATGGGGAGACTTTTGAGGAATGGAAGTTAGAAGATGCGCAGAGCCTGCTCAGCGAACAGATGAAAGAACTTTTGACAAAAGCACAGAATCGTTCGAAAGGTTATTTTAAAGCTAAAATGCTGGATAAAAATCTGTGTGTTATCTGGCCAGAACTAGTGAGTTGTGGTGGTGAGAATCCGCAGAAAAAGGATCTGACCAATGAAGATAATGTAGTGGAGCTTCTGAAAAAAGAAACCTGCACAGAAACTTTTCAAGAAAAAATGAACAAGATTATAAATCAGAGATACATCTATTACCCCTACCTTATCAAACCGGCAGATCTGATGCTCGCAAGATTGATGTATGATCTTGTTCGTAAAAAAGATCTAGAAGATTTGAATAAAATCGAGGAAATTTTCAAACAATGCTGGCAGTTGAACTATAGCCCACTTCCATTTGAAGGTTGGACAAATAATAGATTTATAGAAGAAAATATAAAAACTGGTGAACTCAATAAGCAGCCCGTTTTTCAAATCGGAAAGCCGAGCTTTTCAAAGATTAGGGTAGCCGTTGCCAATATCCAAATGGACATTTCAAACTTTGACCAGGCTGTTATGCGTAAACCGAACAGAAGCTACCGAAGATATCAGCAGATAGCAGAACTGGTGAATACTGCTGTTCGGGAAAAAGCAGATATGTTGGTAATGCCGGAAGCGTGTACTCCAAAAGAATGGCTGCCAACGCTGGCTAGAACTTGCGAAAAAAATCATTTGGCAGTTGTAACAGGGGTAGAGCATATTATTGAGGATAACTGTGTTTATAATCTGACAGCAGTGATTCTTCCGTATGAAGAAAAGTGGACAGGTCAGTGGCACTCTGTGATTCTGTACCATTCAAAGAATCATTTTGCACCTGAAGAAAAAAGGATGATTGAAAGCTTACATCTAAGAGCTATGGAAGGAATAGAAAGTTCTGAAGCTAAATGTGATGCAAAGTATGAGTTGTATAGCTGGAACGGATTTTGGTTTACAGTGTACTGCTGCTTTGAGCTTACATCCATTCGAGATCGTTCGATTTTTCAATCCTATATTGATGCGTTGATCGCAGTCGAGTGGAATCAGGATGTGAACTATTATAGCAATATAATTGAATCACTAAGTAGAGATATTCACTGCTACTGCATCCAGACGAATACCTCCGAGTATGGAGACAGCCGAATCACAAAACCGTCTAAAACCGAAAATAAGGACATCCTGAGAATAAAAGGAGGAAGTAATGCAACAGCACATGTTGGAACTATTGATTTGGAACAGCTTCGGGAATTCCAAATGAAAGCATACAGTGGTCAAAAAGAAGATAAAACTTTCAAACCGACTCCGCCAGACTTTGACTATAAAGGAGCATATGAGCGTCGGAAAGGAACGATGTTTGAATGCTTTTGTGCGAAGAAAACAGCAGATTAAATTTGCCGTTTGTAGCAGATCTGTAGCAAATCGAGCCTATTTAACGAATCATCGCTCTAAAAATCAAAAAGTCATCATGCATCACACGCAGGGGGTCTGGGGTTCGAGTCCCTAATTCTCCACCATACAGTTCGTACTCGAACCCGATTTTCTATGAGAAAGGGTTCGGGTACGTTTTTTGTTTACAGGAAGTTCTACGGCGGGAGTACGCAGAACGGTAAGCAAGAACGAGGAAAGGCTGGGTATCACCATGGCGGTGGTGCCCTGCCTTTTGCTTTGCATCAAGTTCGCAGCCTGAGAACTTGATGCTTCTATATCATGTAAGTTCTCCATCTTATGTGACTAGACAGAGGATATGCCGTATATTACCACAGTGCTACAACCATAGTTGTACATCTTTCTATGTTCTATGAGAGGAGCTTCTTACATGTCAGTAACAAAAATGAACGTCGTTATCTTTCATTTTTCTATACATGTCGAGGTTTTTGTTGAGATTTAGTTTTCGGACGAGTGATTCCTCGGATATAATATCGTTAGAAAACAGTTCATATAACAAAATCCAAGAATGTGCTTTTTCGGAAATTGTTTGTTTCTGAGCGTCAGATAAAAAATTTTTACGAAGCAGCATTATTTGAGCAAGTTCATTTTGACTTTCAATAATTTTATTGATTACAGAATCATTAGGGACCAATGCTTGAGCTTCTATTAAAATATATAGTAACCAGAGAACTTCCAAATCATGATCCTCTAGGAGATTCATCAAAAGCATTGTTGAAATTTGAGCTTTTTCTTTTTCGTTCAATGGCTCATATGTTGTACTTTTAAGAATAAGCGAACAAGCTTTTGTTAGAGATCGAGCATTATTAGTTAAGATTGTAAAAAGATATGCACGGTAAAGTCTTTGATCTTGATCATCAGTAAGCTCGATGGGAGCGGTTTCGATGCTCTTTAAGAGGTATCTTATTGAACCTTTGGTCCCTGAAATTTCAAGATTGAAAAATGTGTTAAAAAGGTTCATCAACTCGGCGTTATGTGATATCAATGGATTTTCATCCACTGCCGATTGATATTTTTCAATAATTTTCTTTAGATTTTCAGCTATATAATAGGGAAACTCAGTAATTTCTGTTTTTTCATAATTCAATGTGAATCCATATTTCTTTAATATACGTCCTACTATGCTGACAATTTGCTTTTCATCATCATTATAAATATATATTTCATAATCATCAACATACCGAGAATAATTTAAACCCGCGTTACAAAGTTCCTTATCGATTCTTGCCATCATACCTTCTGCAATTATTTTTGAAGAGAGCGGACCAACAAGGAGACCATTTGTTCGGTTTAGATTTTGTTTTCGATATATAGAATCCAAATTCTTATATATAGTGTAGGTGTCGCTTACTGACTCACCATGCTGAAAATTCTGAAACTGTCGATTTGCCTCATCGAACCCTAAAATAATAGCAGGAATCATATGAAGATAAAAGCTAGAGAAAAAGTTGGAAATGTCCAATTTCAAGATTTTTTTGGCTCCACTTGCTTTGATTATCTTTGCTGCAAGATTTGAAATGTAATCTGATGGCACGGGAATATCACCTGTTGGAGCATCGCCACCGTACGATTGCTCGTGTCGAATAATCGTATGATTCACTCCCAAAATTGGAGAAAATGAGCAAGGATTATTCTCAGTGAACTCTATTAAGTCTTTAACAATATGTTTTTCTTTCATGTATGCATGAACTACCGCATATGCTCCGATTTCTGGAATGCTGATAATTCTACGCGCATCGTTTTGATTGAATCTGCTCATGTTAAAATTGTACGGAGGTATCAAATCGCATTCAAAAGGTGGCGGCTGCAGAAATGCTTTAGGGTTCAGTTGAAAGCAAGGAGGTAAATATTCAGAAAAAAAGCCTGTATTGCGTATATCTTTATCAATGGTAACATACTCCGAATCAGACAGTGACATTATTCAACTCACACTCCTATGATATGTACTGTTTTCAAAAAGGCTTCAAATACATTAAATAACACTTACCTTTGCCCGTCAAGGTTACACAGTGATTTCTTTTTAAGTCAAAGCCACCGGCTGAGCCGGTGGCTTGAGTAAGCCCTAGAAGGGCTCCTTACTAGCAAAGCCCCTGCAAGGGGCCACGAGCAAGCATCTTTCATCTGCATTACTTGCCCTACTGCTCTAACGAGCAGTATCATAAAGTGCATCTTCTAAGATGACAATTTCTTTGTCATCTCGCTTCGCTCGAATCTTATAGCTAAAGCATTTTCTTCTCCACCAGCGGAGCTGGTGGTTGTCGCTCACTCAAGCTACTCAACACAAAAACAGGGTGCGTCCCGAAGGACGCACCCTCTTATTATAGTACAATTCTGATAACTATGTACTCCTAGAGTTACACAAAAATTTCTTATGCTATAATTTGTTGATGCTTCTATTCGACGATAATCTTGTTCTCAATGCATTTTCCTGATTTTGGGTTCAAAGAAAAAACATGAAAAATTGATTTATTTAGAATTGATAGCCAATTTATATATGATCACCTGTTGTTGGCCATTGAATTTTTTTGTCCTTAAATGTATAATGCCGCATATATGTGTTAAATGCTGCACCACGCGCTATACCATATTGCCCACCTTTTCCAAGAACAATTTTACAGTTACTTCCAGAGAAAGAGAGTGTGTGACTGCTTTTTAGTGATTCTATATCTCCACGAAGTTCCTCTATGTTATCAAATATTCTTCCACTTAAAATCAAAACATCCGGATTAAAAATGTTTATGATGACATTTAATAAATAGCCCAGATACTGTGTCAACTTTTTATATTTTTCTTGAGATAAGCTTTTTAATTTCTTAGTGGTTGAATTTTCGCGGTAGTCTCTAATAGTCGAAGCATCAAAAACATTTTTTCGAATAAGCCACTCGATACATTTTTGATGACAAAATGGACAAACGTCATGATCGTCTTTTCCAAATTCTGCAAGATCATCTGATACACTGATATGTCCAATCTCGCCAAATGAATTTGTGGAACCTGTGACTAGCGTCCTATTAATGCAACCACCTAAACTTATACCTGTCCCCATATACAGACAAAGGACATTCTCTTTGAACGCAACACTATTTTCACTTTGGTCACTGTAAAGGAGTTCTTTTTCATTTATAAAATTAGCTTTAGCATTATGCTCTATATAAATTGGAATCTCGTATTCTTTCAACTTGTCATAAAGTCCATGTTTTAAGATTCCGCGAAGTTCTTTTCCGTTTAAGCTTGGAATATTAGGACATGCTATAATCTGTTCTTTTTGCGGTTCAACCACTCCCGGAAAAGCCAAACCAATTCCGAGCAATTTTTGCGATGCATCTCCTAGAGTGAGATATGCTTCAATTATTTCTGTAATAATATCAGCAATCACATCCTGTGAGGAAGATGATTCAAAACAAAAGTATAAACTATCTGCTGACATTGTTCGCTCTTTTGTCACTTGGTAATCGCTACTTTTGCGTATAAGAGACACTACTCTACTATCAGGAATACTTTTTACTAAAGCCCGAATGTCGCTATAAGATAATACTTGAAACTGTGAGTCGCAAAAAACTGCTTTGATTTCCCTCGTTCCAATTGAAATGCCAAGAAAGTAACCTTGGTTACGTACGAATTTTTTGCATTTTTGTTCGTTAGTGCTACTTTGGATGTTCTCTGATTCCTGCAATTGTGAGAAAATCTTTTTTACTGTTGGCCACGATAAACCACTATATGTTTCAAGGATGGCTCTGTCTAGTGAACCGGATCTTCGTATCGCATCAAGAACAGCGAAGTCGGTTGAGCTGAGTTCATCAAAATTTTTCATAAATGCTTCCCCTTAATCATAGCATGAATGCAAGATTATACAATGATATATTAAAGAATAGCATATCTTCGGTAAGAAAGTCAATCGCTCGAACGACAATTTCTTAATTGCTTTTCAAATAGACACACTTTTTATTTCAAACAGTTTCAGTCACCACATCAAACAATTCTACACTTTTCACAAAAGCAACTGTTCATCTCTGTTAATCATGCGAATTGAAACCAAACGATTTACATGGTATGATGATGTCATCATAGAGTGAGGGAGGGGTGTAAGGATGGTTAAGAATTAAAGGGGGGACGAATGGCAGAGCCCCCTAAGGACGAACTGTATGGAAACTGGAAAGTGAAAGGGGCGTCGCACCATGAAGAGAAAGCAGTATATTTTTGTTGTTCTTTGTCTCGTTCTAATTGTTAAGTCGAACTCTTCGCCGATTGTCATCAATGTAAACGATAGTCCGTTATCTGATGTAACCCTTACATATTCTTCCTCGATTCGGTTATCCTGAAATCGCATGAATCATATATACGATGACTTTTTCATGATTAACGACTAGGAAGCTAATATATTAAAGGCAGGATACCACCGCCATGGTGATACCCTGCCTTTGTTCGTTCCTGCTCACTGTTCCGAGTAGTGCCTTCTCAGAACTTCCTGTAAACAAAAAACGTACCCGAACCCTTTTTCGTAAAGAATCGGGTTCGAGTACGAACTGTATGGTGGACGGTACAGGACTCGAACCTGTGACCTCCTGCACGTCAAGCAGATGCTCTACCAGCTGAGCTAACCGTCCAGATGTCGTATCGACTCGATTATGATACCACATCTTTGGCCGGATTGCAAGCCTTTTTTGCAAATTTCTGCAAAAATCATTGCAGAGCCTTCCGGATGATGTTGTAGAGCACGGGTTTCATGGCGTCGATGTGGTCGGGTTTGCCTTCGAGGATGGACGAGTAGCACACCGACATGCACATGCTGCCCAGCGCTGTGATGCGCTGGTAGACTTCGCGCTCGGTCAGGCCGGCCATTTCGGGGCTGGACATGATGGCGTGAAGCAGTTTGCGCATCAGCGGCTCGGCCTCGCCGGAGGCTTCGATCTTGTCCAGCCCCGGCCAGACGAAGCTGCGCTCCAGAAAACGGAGCATCAGGGTGTCGTTCCGCAGGGCCTCGATGATGTGGTCGATGACGAAGATCATCTTGTCGGGAAAATCCATTGGCGCGCTGGCGCGCTCACAGGCCGTCACGGCGTCGTCCAGCAGCTGGTAGCTCACGCGGGCCAGAAGCGCCTGGGTCACAGCACCTTTGTCGGCAAAATAGAGATAGAAAGTGCCTTTGCCCACCTTGGCGCGGGAGGTGATATCCTCCACGCTGGTCTTGGATGCGCCCCGTTCCAGGAACAGCTCGTATGCTGCATCCAGAAGCGCCCGGCGCTTTTCCTGCTTTTTGCCTTCCACGGTATTCATGCTTTGGGTCGATTCCTCTTTTCTGCGATGTTCTGTCGTGTAAACATTATTTTAGCAATGCTTTCTTCCCGGCGCAAGCCCCAAATAGCCGATCGGTGTTAGACAATTTTCAGCGGATGATAAAAAAACTGACGTTTGGTCAGTTTTTGCCTTGACACTTTCCGCCAGCTGGTTATAATAGTGCTTGCTCAGAAGTGACTGCGAGTCATTTTTGAACGCCAATTCTGTTCCAACATTTCAATGGAGGGTTTTCATGAAAAAGATCGCACAGGGCATTGTGCGTCTGCGCAAACTGATCTTAACAGTAGCCATCCTGCTGTTGATCCCTTCCGCGATAGGCGCCGTTGCCACCCGCATCAACTACGACGTCCTCACCTATCTGCCGCAGGAGCTTGACTCCATGATCGGCGAACGGGCATTGGAGGACGACTTCCATCTGGCCTCCACCGGTATGATCACGGTCGAGGGCCTGCCCACGAACGAGCTCATCGCCATGAAGAAGGACATCGACGCCGTGCCCGGTGTCACCCAGACCTTCTGGCTGAGCGATGTGATTGACCCCAGCATCCCTACCGAGATGCTCCCGGCGGACATCCAGCAGTTCATGTTCGGCAAAAATGATTCCACCATGCTCATCGTCCGGTTCGACGGCCCCAGCGCCAGCGACGAGACGATGAACGCGGTCCAGCAGATCAAGAAGGTGCTCCGGAAGGATACCTTCTTTGGCGGCATGAGCGTCATCCTGCAGGACACCAAGGCCCTGATCAATGAGGAGATGCCGCTGTATATCCTGTGCGCTGTGGGCGCCAGTATGCTGGTGCTGTTCCTCTCGCTGGAGAGCACCATCACCCCGGTGCTGTTCATGCTGGGCCTGCTGTTCCCCATCGTGTACAACTTTGGCACGAACATCTTCCTCGGCCAGATCAGCTACATCACCCAGGCGCTGTCCACCGTGCTGCAGCTGGGCGTCACGATGGACTTCTCCATCTTCCTGCTGCACCGCTATCAGGAGGAAAAAGAGCTTCGCTCCTCCAATGAAGAAGCCATGGTCAGTGCCATCTGCAAGACCATGACCTCCATTTCCGCTTCGTCGCTGACCACCATCGCAGGCTTCCTGGCCCTGTGTGCCATGCGCCTGACGCTGGGCCGCGACATCGGCATCGTCATGGCAAAAGGCGTGGCGCTGGGCGTCATCTGCACCGTCGTCATCCTGCCGGCACTGATCCTGACCTTTGATAAGTGGGTCGAGAAATACAAGCACCGCACCATCATCCCGCGGCTGACCAGGACCAGCTACTTCGTCTCCAAACACGCAGCCCCCATTGTGGCGGTCTTCCTCGTGCTGCTGGTGCCCTTTGTGGCGGCGCAGCAGAAGACCGAAGTCTATTACACCCTGTTCGATTCGCTGCCCCAGGACCTGACCGGCATCGTCGGCACCAACAAGCTGGGCGAGGATTTCGGCATGACCACCTCGCACTTCATTCTGGTGCATGACGACCTGACCGCCACCCAGGTCTCCGACCTGTGCGACGAACTCAAGGACGTGGACGGCATCACTCAGGTCATCAGCCTGGATTCCGTCACCGGCCCCGGCTTTGATACCGGCCTGCTGCCCGACAGCGTGACCGAGATCCTGCAGTCCGGCGGATACAAGCTCATCCTCGCCAACAGCTCCTATAAGACCGGTACCGACGCCATCAACAACCAGCTGGACGAGATGAACACCGCCATCAAGGCGGTGGACCCCGAAGGCGTCATCACCGGCGAGGGTGCCATGACCAAAGACCTGATCGAGGTCGCGGATGTGGACTTCAAGAACGTCAACGTCTGGTCCATCCTGGCCGTTGCCGTCATCATCCTGATCTCCTTCCGCAGCCTGTCCATCCCGGTGCTGCTGGTGGCCAGCATCGAGGCCGCCATCTCCATCAACATGGGCATCCCGTACTTCACCGGCACCCAGCTGCCGTTCATCGCCAGCATCGTCATCGGCACCATCCAGCTGGGCGCGACCGTGGACTACTCCATCCTGATGACCACCCGTTACCACGAGGAGCGCAGCTATG
>ERZ779889.2337-NODE-2337-length-15912-cov-11.390427_pt1 | contig 15912 bp, 7 predicted proteins | sample MGYA00511030_ERZ779889 | MGnify/ENA primary metagenome ERZ779889 (study PRJEB29588, sample SAMEA2160616) | human gut metagenome | biome: human gut; feature: human-associated habitat; material: faeces | place: Denmark | collected 2008/2010 ...
AGCAGGGCGACGGCTGGCTGGTGGGCGGCAGCGTGAAGAAGATGCCCGACAACACGATCAACATCCAGGACGGCATGTACACAACGTGCGACGAGACCGACCACCCGCACTTCTACCTGGCGATGACCAAGGCCAAGGTGCAGCCCGGCAAGAAGGTCATCACGGGCCCGGCCTATCTGGTCATGGAGGACGTGCCGATCTACTTCCTCGGCATCCCCTTCGGCTTCTTCCCGATCAACATGGGACCCAAGTCGGGTCTGCTGATGCCCTCCTACGGCGAGGACGGCACGCGCGGCTTCTTCCTGCGCGACCTGGGCTACTACATCACGCTGGGCGACTACGCCGACCTGGCCGTCCGCGGCGGCTTCTACACGCTCGGCTCGTGGGAGGCCTCGGCCGCCTCGCGCTACATCAAGCGCTATAAATACAGCGGCAGCTTCAACATTCAGTACTCAAACATCAAGACCGGCGAGAAGGGCGAACCCGACTACCTCAAGCAGAGCAACTTCCGCGTGCAGTGGACCCACTCGCAGGATGCCAAGGCCAACCCCGGCTCGACCTTCTCCGCCTCGGTGAACTTCGCCACGAGCGGCTACAACCGCTACTCGGCCAATACGCTCAACGACATTCTCTCGACGCAGACCAACTCGTCGATCTCCTACTCGAAGAGCTGGACCGGCACCCCCTTCTCTCTGTCGGCCAACATGGCCATCTCGCAGAACTCCTCGAACCAGTCGATCTCGCTGACCCTCCCGACAGTGGTCTTCAACGTCTCGCGCATCTACCCCTTCAAGCGCAAGGAGAAGACGGGCAAGGACCGCTGGTACGAGAAGATCTCGATGCAGTACACGGGCAAGATGACCAACTCGGTGACCACGACCGAGAGCGAAATCTTCACCAAAAAGACGCTCGAGAACATGAAGAACGGCATCGAACACTCGATTCCGGTCTCGGCGTCGTTCAACGTCTTCAACTACATCAACCTCTCGCCGTCGTTCAACTACAACGAGAAGTGGTTCTTCAAGAAGGTCGAGTACGAATGGAACCCGATGACCAACAAGGTCGACACGATGGCCAACGAGTACGGCTTCTACCGGCTCTACAACTACAGCATGAGCGTCTCGGCCTCGACGACCGTCTACGGCATGTACGACTTCACGAAGAAGAAGCGCGACCGCAAGATCCAGGCCATCCGCCATGTGCTGACCCCCTCGATCGGCTTCTCCTACACACCCGACTTCGGCGACTTCAAGTACGGCTACTACAAGTCGCTGCAGCGCGACTCGCTCGGCACGACACAGACCTACTCGCCCTATGCGCAGAACGCCTACAGCGTGCCGTCGTCGGGCCGCAACATGTCGATGAACTTCTCGCTCTCGCAGAACCTCGAGATGAAGGTGCTCTCGAAGCGCGACACCTCGGGCGTGAAGAAGATCAAGCTCATCGACGAGCTGCGCATCAGCGGATCGTACAACTTCCTGGCCGACTCGATGCGGCTCTCGACGATCCCGATCTCGTTCCGCACGACGCTCTTCGGCAACTTCGGCATCAACCTCTCGGCGACGCTCGACCCCTACCGGCTGACACCCGACGGCAAGCGCATCAACAAGCTCTTCTTCCCGGGCCGCATCGTCTCGACGGGCTGGTCGTTCGGCTATACGTTCAAGTCGCGCGACGACCGTTCGCAGACGGCCATCAACGACATCACGTCGATCCCGCCGGAGTACATGAACCCCTTCTACGACCCCTACGGCACGATGGACCCCGTGCTGCGGCGACAATACATGGCCCAAACCTACTACGACTTCTCACTGCCGTGGAACTTCGGCTTCAACTATACGGTCAACTACTCGATCACGACGGGCAACTACCCGCCCAAGGGCTACAAGAAGAACGTCACGCAGACCGTCGGTTTCAACGGCTCGCTCAACCTCACGCCCAAGATGGGCATCACGTTCCAGGGCGGTTACGACATCAAGGCCAACCGCCTGACCACCTCGTCGGTCTCGATCACGCGCGACCTGCACTGCTGGCAGATGTCCTTCTCGTGGATTCCGTTCGGCACCTACCGCTCGTGGAGCTTCAACATCGGCGTCAAGGCCGCGTCGCTCTCCGACCTGAAGTACGACAAGTCGCAGTCCATGTACGAAAACATGTACTGACACGCCGCGAGCCTCTTCGCGCCCGTCCATCCCGCACACTCCCGTTTCCGAGCGCACACCCGTCTCGGCCTGCCCGTCTCGGCACGTCCGTTTCGCACGTCACCGTTTTCACTCGCCCCCGTTTCCGGGCGCCTGCCTCTTTCCGCTCGCTACCCATACCTATTTGTATATACGGACAACGATCGCCCGTCGCCCGGCTGCCTTAACAACCCGAACAACCCTAACGGCCTGCTCCCCCGGACACCAGCGTCTCCGCCTTGTCCGCAACCGTGCCGGTGCAGGCCCGACTTCCGACACTTCACGCAACGTACAGCCGACGCGCGCATGCCCGCTGCCTCCGCAACGTACATCCGCCCCACGCCGGCCCGGAAACAGCCCCCTCCCGCAACGTACATCCACCCTACTCCGGCCCGGGAACAGTCCACTCCGCAATGTACAACCACCCTGCCCGGCCCCCGGAGACAGCCGTCGCAGGCAACGTATTGACAGCCTCTTCTGCACGTTTGTACCGCTCCGCAACCCGTGCGGAACATCCCGTCGGACGAACAACGCATAACACGAGCCCGGAAACACACCCCCATTTTGTAAATGTCATACGAATTTATACGTTTTTTAATAGCGATATTGTACAAAATTTATTAGTTTTGTATATTCAAGATTTCAGCACGCACTGAAAAAACGGAACATACACCATCAAAAAGGTAAAATTATGAAAAAAACTATCCTCAACACGCGGGGGGGGGAATTTGACTATTCCGCCCCGACACTTGAAATCCTCTCCGTCAACGTGGAGCAGGGTTTCGCGGCAACCAGTCCTTCGTGGGAAGACTACGGAGACTACGGAGACCCGGGTGACGATCTTTTCGATGATCCTTACGGAGATTTTTAACAACAAACACGGAACAGCCATGAAAAAATTTTTCCATTCCTTATGGGCTGTTGCCGCGTTGGCAACAGTCTTTGTCGGTTGCTCGAAGGACGAGGCAGAATCGCCCGCGAACAAGCCGCGTGAAATCAGCATGAGCGTCATTGCAGGTTCGGAGCTCGAAACTTCACCTGAATCGCGCACGACGCTCAACGACGACAACAGCATCTCGTGGGAGACTTCGGGTGAGTTCCTCCGGGTTTTTGAAACCGCAGGAGAAACAACAAGCAGCAGCAAATCCGAAGAAGCCCTTATCGATGCAGGCAAAGCTGTATTCAATGTTTCCTTCACGGAAAACACCTCTGCAACATCCTTTACCTACAATGCAGTCTATCCAGAATCGGCATGGGTTACAAGTAACAACACTGATGCCAACAATATGAAGCTCATCACTCCGACAAATCAGTTGCCGACTGCCACCAGTTTTGACGGTGATGCCGACTTGTTGATTGCCTATCCGGAGCAGAGAGATGCTCAACCAACCGAATTGCAGGTTCGGTTCAAACGAATCGTAGCCGTGGGCAAAATGACACTCAAAAACCTGAACTCCACGGAAGCCATCACATCGGTTGAATTCATTGCTCCCGAGAACAAAAATGTTACCGGCCGTAGCTATGTCAATCTGAACGAGGGAACTGTTACAGAGTATGGTTATTCGGATATGCATTACAACAACGTCGTCATGAATTACGACGCTTCGCTTGAGATGCAATCGGGCATGACGGCCTACTTCACCTGCTTCCCATTCGAGATACTGGCAGGAGAGACATTCAAGGTAGTGGTCACCACGCCGTCCAAGGTTTTCACCCGCGAGGTTACAATTCCCGACGGACGTTCTTTGGCATTCACCGAAGGACGTGCCAGCGTGTTCAGCGTTGACATGTCTGCCGCCACAGAAGAAGCACTCGAAACTTTGGAAGGCGAGTATGTAGCAATTGTCAAACAGGGCACAACATACTATGCACTTGCAAGCACAAATACCAATAGTTCTACCAGATTGGACGCCAAAGAAGTTGCATACAATGGCACAGATCAGACAATCAATGTAAATGACCCGACATTGGTTTGGACAATTGCAAAATCCGGAGACAACTACACATTAAGCAATAACAACATGTTTGTCTCTTATTCCGGATCAAGCAATACAGCTGAGATGTCTGATACCGAATACCTGCTCAATATTTCAAAGACAGGAGACGGCCTTTACACCATTGGATCTGTTTCCAAAACAGACAGAATGCTTGAGAAAAATAAGAGCTCAAAATATTTTGCATTCTACACAGGCACACAAGACGGAGACTTTTATCTTGTCAAGTTCGACGGAGAAGCGCAAGTTCCGACCGCTACTCCCATCGGAGAAATCACGACCGAGGGTAACTACACGGCAGAGGGTACAGTCGTAGCACGTGGTTCACAAGCCTACATCATTGCCGACAACACCGGAGCCATGATGGTTTACCACAAGGACAACGAGCGCACCGTAGGTGAGAAGATTTCGATCTCGGGCGAGGTGACCCTCTACAATGCGCAGTCCACGCCGCAGTTCTCGGATTCGGCCGTGGTGGAGGTCCTTTCGACCGGCAACAACTGGACCTACAACCCCGCCAAGAAGGACGGCGCAGCCATGGACGCCCTGCTGTCGGGCACGCCCGTCTGCACGGAGATCGAGTTCGAGGGTAACCTCGCCATCAGCGGCAACTATGTCAACGTGACGATCCCCGGTGCTTCGACGGCCATCGGTTCCGTGAAGTACATCGACAACTCGACGATCTCCCAGCTTAACGGCAAGGATGTCGTTGTCAAGGGCTACTTCGTGGGCACGTCGAGCGGCAAGTATGTGAACGTGCTGCCGTACAGCATCGAGGAGGTCGGTGGCCCGACCGAACCCGATCCGGACATGACGCCCATCGGCGAGATCACGACCGAAGGCACCTACAAGACCGAGGGTACGGTCGTTGCCCGTGGTCGGCAGGCCTACATCATCGCCGACAATACGGGTGCCATGATGGTTTACCACAACGGCAACGAGCGCTCGGTCGGTGAGAAGATTTCGATCTCGGGCGAAGTGACCCTCTACAATGCACAGCCCACGCCGCAGTTCTCGGCTTCGGCCGAGGTGGAGGTGCTCTCGACGGGCAACTCGTGGTCGTACAATCCGGCCCAGAAGGACGGCGCAGCCATGGACGCCCTGTTGTCGGGCACGCCCGTCTGCACGGAGATCGCCTTCCAGGGCAACCTCGCCATCAGCGGCAACTATGTCAACGTGACGATCCCCGGCGCATCGACGGCTATCGGTTCGGTGAAGTACATCGACAACTCGACTGTTGCCGCCTATGACGGCAAGGATGTCATCGTCAAGGGATACTTCGTTGGCACGTCGAGCAGCAAGTATGTGAACGTGCTGCCGTACAGCGTTGAGGAGGCCAATCCTTCGACCGATCCGGCTATCAAGGCTGACCCCACGTCGCTTTCTTTCGCCGCAGCAGGTGAAAGCAAGGAGGTAACCTACACAGCCGAGAATCTCGGATCGAATCAGGTATTTGCAGCTGTGTCGGGAGAAAACGCATCGCAGTTCTCGGCAACCGTTGGTAACGGGACTGTTACCGTAACGGCGGCTGAAAATACGGAGACAACGGCCAAGACGGCTACGCTGACGCTCTACATCGCAGCCAGCGAGGGTGGCGAGCACCTTGCCGAGGCAACCGTTGCTCTCACGCAGGCCGGAGTTTCCAGCGGAAATGAGCAAACTGTCACCTTATCTTTTGCGGGAGGTGATGCCCAAAATCATGATGAAATTCCTTTTACCGAAGGTAATATCACGGCCACATTTACCAAAGGTGACCATCAGACGTCTCCGCTTTGGGATGCTACTTGCGTGCGCTTCTACGGAACCGGTGGTATGCACAACCAGTTGACTGTTTCCGGTGCAACCATCACGAAGATTGAATTCATATTCAACGGTTCCTACGATACGGCGGGTATGACAGCAGATTCGGGAACGATCTCCGGCTCGACCTGGACTGGCAGCAGCGACAACGTAGTATTTACGGCTGGTAACAAGCAAACGCGTATCGAAGGAATTATCGTAACGTATAATTGAACTCCGGGCGGGGGTGGTGAGGTAACACCTCCCACCCCGGACCCTACCCCGGGATTCGATGCAGCGCCCTATGTGACCGTGCAGTCGGAAACGTCCGCAATGGTCTACTGCACCGGAACCGACTGGGAGTACGCCACGGGAGGGATTGCGTTCCATTACGCATCCTCGGACGGCAGCGACACGGGCAGTGTCGCTGCTTCCGTCACCGGGACATACGCCCAGGCAACGCTGACGGGGCTGCGGCCCGCAACCGACTACACGGTGTGGGCCGTCGCCACCACGGCAACAGGTGCGACATACACTTCGGCAGAGACGTGGTTTACGACCCCGCAGCCCGCGACGAGCCACAGCGGCTGGCTGGAGCTTCCGGCCAAAAGCACCTCGTCCACGGCGCAGGAGTACACCCTTTGGGCCGGAGAGCGCAACTATACGATGTACTACGACCGCAACCTCTACACGGCCCTGTGGGTCGCCTACCCGCTGGCCGCGGGACACATGGGATCAGAACCGCGGCCAGGCAGCTGGTCCAAGAACCCCGACATATCGACCAGCCAGCAGATCAACGTGTGGGACGGCAGCTACGGCGTAAATTACGGATCGACGATCTACGCCCGCGGGCACCAGATTCCGAATGCGGACCGCAACGGCAACAGCACGATGCAGAAGCAGGCTTTCTACGCCACGAACTCGACACCGCAGATTCAGGACAAGTTCAACGGCGGGATTTGGGAGCAGTTCGAGACGGCCGTGCGCGGCGAGGTTCCGACGCGCGACTCGCTCTACATCGCCACGGGAGCCGTCTTCCGCACGGCGGGCGGCTCGGAGAGCATCACCTACATCCGGCCGGCCAATGACTCGAAGCAGTGCCCCGTGCCGAACTACTACTTCAAGGTGGTGCTGAAGGTGAAGCGGTCGGGCAGCACGATCACGTCGGCAATGGCGGTCGGCGCCTGGTTCGAGCACCGGCAGTACTCGGACAGCTGGACGAACTACGTGGTTTCGGTCGACGAGATCGAACGGCTGACGGGCTTCGACTTCTTTGCGAACCTGCCCGACGACGTGGAGGCCGCAGCGGAACAGAACGGCAGTTGGAGTACCTTCTCCTCCTTCTGACGCAACAACAGCCGGCGGGACACCGCCGACTGCGAACAGACAGAGACGGACAAAGGGCCGAAGGGCCCACACGGCGGCGACATTCCGAAACGGGAGTGTCGCCGCTTCTTTTATATACGTGTGCGTCTGCGCAGGGCCAGGCTCACCCGAAGGGGCAGGCACTCGGCGCATCACACATGCAGGCCAACCGCAACCGCATCCCGATGAAGCGCATCCGCACCGGTGGAATCGGCCGCAACAGGCAAAAAACGCCTTGAAAAGCCCGTTTGCCGCCCACAGAACGATTTTCACTAAGTAGACGGCAACTTCTCCGGACGGCACACTCGCGTCCCGTATGGCCGCAAAAAAGGCGGGCAGCGGAAAACCGCCGCCCGCCCATAAGAAAAGAGACCGAGGCCGAAAGCCCTCCATCCCGTCCCGGCCGAAAGCCTCACACGGGGTCTCCGACGGGAATCGGAAAGAATCAATGCTTTACGTTGCCAAGCGCCTCGGGGTTGTGCTTGTACTTGAAGACCATTGCGAAGACCACACCTACGACAAGGGCATAGCCGGCAAAGACAAGCCACGTGGCGGACCAGCCCCCGGCCACACCTTCGCGGGCGACCAGGAAGCCGCCCTGCCAGTCGCAATAGTGCGAGACGATCTTGCCGGCGATCCAGGTCCCGACCGAGGCACCGATGCCGTTGGTCATCAGCATGAAGAGCCCCTGCGCACTGGCCTGCATGGGCTTTGCGGCCTCCTGCTCGACAAAGAGTGCACCGGAGACGTTGAAGAAGTCAAACGCCACGCCGTAGACGATGCAGGAGAGGAAGAGCAGGACGATGCCCACGATGCTCTCCGTGGAGCCGATGCCGAAGAAACCGAAGCGCAGCACCCAGGCGAACATGGCCATCAGCATGACGATCTTGATGCCGAAGCGCTTGAGGCAGAACGGAATCAGCAGAATACACAGCGCCTCGGAGACCTGCGAGACGGAGACCAGCAGGGTCGGATTTTCGGCAAACCAGCTTTCGGACGTCGCAGCAAAGCTGTTGATATAAGGGGTGGCATATCCGTTCGTGATCTGCAGTGACACGCCCAATAGCATCGAGAAGAGGAAAAAGAGGGCCATCTTGCGCTGCTTAAACAGCACGAAGGCATCCAGACCGAGGCGCTGGGCGAGGGATTTTTGCCCGGCGGCGGCCGAACGGTCGATGGGGCACGACGGAAGGCTGAAGGCATAGAGCCCGAGCACCAGGCCGAGGACTCCGCAGACGATCAGCTGCATGTAGGTGAACTGCGAGGCCATGGGGACGAGTTCGAGCACCTGCACTCCGTCGCGGAGTTCGGTCTGAACGCCCGAACCGCCGAAACCGACGAAGTTGACGAGCCACATGGCGGCGATAAAGCCGACGGTGCCGAAGACACGGATCGGCGGGAAGTCCCGGACGGTATCGAATCCGCGGTTTTTCAGAATCGAGAAGGCCACGGTATTCGAGAGGGCGATCGTCGGCATGTAGAAGGCCACGCTCAGGCAGTAGGCCGCAAAGATCGGGCCGATGGAGGTCGCCTCACCGGCGAGGGTCAGCTCCGTGGCCTGGAAACCGAACCAGGCGGCCACCAGCATGAAGACGGCAGCCGTGAGGTGCGAGATGCCGAGCAGCCGCTGCGGTTCGATGAATTTGTCGGCAATGGCCCCGATGATCGCGGGCATGAAGATCGAGACAACCCCCTGCGCGACATAGAACCAGGAGATATACTCTCCCAGCCCCACGCGGCCGAGGAAATTGCCGATACAGACAAGATAGGATCCCCAAATGGCGAATTGGAGAAAGTTCATGATGATGAGACGAGATTTGATTCCCATAAATCCTTGTTTTAGTGTACGTTTCAGGTTCTGTAAGATTCTCTTTCGGAACGATTAGAACAAATGTACGAAATTTTTTTTTGATTTTTCTTTGTAATTGCAAAATAAAGTTCTACATTTGCATCACCAAAACGTCATTGAGCTATGGTGTAATGGTAACACAACAGATTCTGGTCCTGTTATTCTTGGTTCGAATCCAGGTAGCTCAACACCGAAAACCCGCAGCTTTCCGACTGCGGGTTTTTCGTTTCCTGCCACTCATGCCGCCTCTTCCACACCCCTGCGCCGGGGCACCGGACCGGCGGAGCTCCCCGCGAGAAAGAGCCGCCGGATCCCCTGCGCAAAAGAGCCATCCGGACCGGCACGTGTCCCCCGGACCGGCACACACAAATCGAAAGACAGGCTACCCTCTCCCTTTACCCGATCCGACCGGACATCGGGCCGTCCCGTTCGGCGGACCGCTCCCCGGCGCCTCTTCCGATCGACAAATCCATGTCGGCTGAAACAGGACGGCGTACAGGCAAAAAAGAACAAAAAAACAGAGGTTTAGTCTATTTTTTGTTCACAAAATAAACAGATACGGTTAAAAATCCGCTCTTTTTGACAAAAAAATCCATCCCCGAAAATAACAATCAACCTACCTTTGCAGCCGATCCACATTATATAAAATATCATGCAAAGCATTACTAACCAGAAGAATCCCCGCAAGGGGGGGGGTTGCTGCGCCCGCCGGATGCCGTATGAGGCGCCCGACATGCAGATTGTACACATTCAGATCGAAAAGGGTTTCGCTCAGAGCGGCATCGGCAGCAACGCCGGAACCGTCAACCGCGACGACTCGTGGGGCGACTACGACTGGCCCGAACAATAAACAATAAACTGTCAAAAACTGCATGAACATGAGACACATCATACTTTTTCTTGTCGCACTGACCGCCTTCTCGTGCGCCAAGGAGCCGGACGTAACGCCCGAAGCTCCCGAACAGAAGGGGACGCCCATCACCGTTACGGCCCACAATGCGGGCTACGACACCTCCAGTCCGTCGAGCCGTGCCGAGTTTGCCGGCGACAACTTCGGAGCCCTCACATGGAAGGGAACGGAGCAGCTCGGCGTCTATTACCACCAGGCAACCGGCGACAACTGGGGCATTTTTAATTATGACAGCGCCACCGAGAGCGGAGGAGCCATCTTCGTCACTCCAGAAGGCTTTGTCTGGAACGAGAGCGTCGAGACCCACGACTTCCGCGCCTACTATCCCTACAACGAGACGTCCCACACCATCCACGAGAGCAACAACTCGGAGGCGGTGACCTTCACGCTGCCGGTCAACCAGGACGAGTTCTCCTATGCCGAAAGCCAGCTCTGCATCGCAGAGACGACCGGAGTGGCCCTCAACGACCAGGTTCACTTCCAGTTCGAGCCGGTGCTTGCCTACCTGCAGCTGAAGCTCTACACGACGGATCTGCCGGCCGAGGGCGAGAAGATCTACCTCTCGCAGCTGAAGATGTACACCGAGGATCAGGACGGTCCCATCGCAGGCAACTACACCGTCAACATGGGTACGGGAGCGATCATCGACGGCTCGTCGCACACGATCAACTTCCAGCTGGGCAGCAGCACTTCGAGCGGCCTCGACATCACCGGCTACACCTCGAAGGAGAACGCCTATAAGTTCTATGCCGTCATGCTGCCGGTCGATCTGAGCAACCGCCCGCTGCGTTTCCGCGGTCTGGTTACGCATGAGAAGGACAACGGCGACGGGACCAAAAGCTACTCCTCCTATTCGATGGTCGCACGCGCCAAGGCCGGTACGGCCTTCAAGTCCGGCAAGGGCTATGCCATGACCATCGAGGTACAGTCCGATGATTCGATGGAATTCCCGGCCGACGCCGACTTCGCCGTCCGTCTGGGTGACCATTGGGTCGATTTCAAGGACATCTACACCGAAGATACAGAGGGGAACATCACGATTACGATGAGCTCGGAGGATCTCATGAGCATGGGCAGCGACCTCTACTTCGCGGCCAACGCAACCAAGGACGTTCAGTTCGACAAGGACGGCGGACAGCTGGCCGTCATCGACGCCCTCGTTGAGAGCATGTACGCCGCACAGGGCGGCACGGACCCCATCGACGTCGATCTCTCGAACATCAGCTTCGACGGCGAGTTCGGTCTGGGAGGAATTTTCGAGGACAACGTCGCACTGGGCAGCATCATCCTGCCCTCGGGCATGACGAAGATCAACAACCCGGGATTCACCGGCTGCACGAATCTGACTTCGGTCACCCTGCCCGAAACGCTCGAGACCATCGGCGGCAAGGCCTTCAAGGGCTGCTCGTCACTCAAGAGCATCATCATCCCGAACAGCGTCACCACCATCTCGGACAGCGCCTTTGACAGCTGCACGGCCCTGACCTATGTGAAGCTCCCGGACGGCATCAAGACACTCGACGCTTCGACCTTCCGCGACTGCACGGCCCTGCCCACCGTCACGGTACCCGCATCCGTTGCGACCATCGACAAGACGTGCTTCCAGAATTGCACGGCGCTGGCCGAAATCACGCTGCTCAACCCCGACGCGGTCGTTGAAATCAGCGGCGACACCCTGGAGAATGTCGGCACGTCCGTAGCCGAAGGCACGACGAAGAAGCTGCGCGTACCGGCCGCTCTCGCAGAGCAGTACCGAAGCGACTCGAACTGGAGCGAACTGCTCAATGCCGGCTACGTACTGGAGACCCTCTGATCCGGGAGATCCGAATCCGCATACGAAAAAACCGTCTGCCCTCCGCAGACGGTTTTTTCATGCACACGGCGAGTGCACCATCACCTTCTAAAACGGCAATCCAGAAGACACCGGCTGCCCTCACCAGAACCCGGCCGCATAAAACAAGGTTCCGCCAAAACCGACAGCAAGATGGAGGGGGCTCGACGCTCAAGAGGCGGAGGATGGCAGGAGGCGGTTCCCACGCCCAAGCGACAGTCCCAAAACAACTGGTTCACTGCACCGCCGTACCGCCGCACGAAAAAGAGGCTGCTCCCGACGGGGCAGCCTCTTTGACGGTGCAATCCGGGACCGTCCGATCCATTACTTGCCAAGACCCATCTTCTCGATCAGGGCGCGCGTCTCGGGCTTGTGGCCGCGGAAGGCGACGTAGAGCTTCATCGGGTGCTCCGTACCGCCCTTCGAGAGGATGTTCTTGCGGAACGAGTCGGCCACCTCGCGGTTGAAGATACCCTTCTCCTTGAAGAGCGAGAAGGCATCGGCCTCGAGCACCTCGGCCCACTTGTAGCCGTAGTAGCCCGCGGCATAGCCGCCCGAGAAGATGTGGCCGAAGGCCGGTGCCATGGCCGTGCCCGGCACGACGGGCAGCACCTGCGTCGGGGCCATCGAGGCTACCTCGAACTGCTCGACATCCCCCTCGAAGGGTTCGGTCAGCGTATGCCAAGCCATGTCGGTCATGCCGAACGAGAGCTGGCGCACGTTGGCATAGGCCGCCAGGTAGTTCTTCGCGGCAACGATCCGCTCGACGAGCTCGGCGGGAATCGGCTCGCCCGTCTCGTAATGGACGGCCCACAGGTCGAGGAACTCCTTTTCGGTGGCCCAGTTCTCCATGATCTGCGACGGCAGCTCCACGAAGTCGCGGTAGACGTTCGTTCCGTTCAGCGACTCATACTTGCCCTCGGCGAGCATGCCGTGCAGCGAGTGTCCGAACTCGTGGAGGAAGGTCTCCACCTCGTCGAAGGTCAGCAGCGAGGGGGTCTGCTCCGTGGGCTTCGTGAAGTTCATCACCAGCGACACGAGCGGGCGCGTCTCCACGCCGTCGACGGTCTTCGTGCCGCGGAACTCGGTCATCCACGCTCCGCCGCGCTTCGACTCGCGCGGGAAGAAGTCGAGGTAGAGCACCGCCATGAAGCGCCCCTTCTCGTCGGTCACCTCGTAGGCCGTCACGTCGGGATGGTAGACCTCGATCGCCGGATTGGGCGTGAAGTTCAGTCCGTAGAGCTTGTTCGCGAGCAGGAAGACCCCCTTGCGGACATTCTCCAGCTGGAAATAGGGCTTGACCGCCTCGTCGTTCAGGGCGTACTTCTCGTCCTTGTACTTCTCCGAATAGTAGGACCAGTCCCACGGCATGAGCTCGCCGCGGAAGCCCTTGGAGGCGGCGTACTCGCTCACGGTGCGGTAGTCGGCATCGGCATACTCCTTCGTCGCATCGAGCAGCTCGTCGAGGAAGGCCGTCACCGTCGGGGTGTTCTCGGCCATGCGTTCCTCGAGCACGTAGTCGGCATAACACTTGTAGCCGAGCAGGTTGGCGATCTTCAGTCGCGTGTTGGCAATCTGCTTGACGATCTCCGTATTGTCGAACTCACCGCCCAGCGCCCGCGCGTTGTAGGCCTTCCAGAGGCGCTCCTTCAGGGAGCGGTTCGACGAGTAGCGCAGGAAGGGGGCGTAGCTCGGCGCCTGGAGCGTCACCGTCCACCCCTTCTCGCCGCGGGCCCTGGCATCGGCGGCCATGCCCTCGCGCACGAAGGCCGGCAGCTCGGCCACGACCTTCGGATCGGTGATGTTGATCGTGAAGGCGTTCGTCGCCGAGAGGGCGTTCTGCCCGAATTGCAGCGTCAGCGCCGAGAGTTCGGTGGTGTACTTGCGGTAGAGCTCCTTGTCGGCATCCGACAGCGCCGCGCCGTTGCGGGCAAAGCTCTTGTAGGTATTCTCGAGCAGCTTCCGGTCCACGGCATCCAGACCGCGGCCCGGATGTTCGTAAACCTGCTTCACGCGGGCGAAGAGCTCGGGGTTGAGCATGATGTCGTTCGACAGCTCGGTGAGCTTGGGCTGCACGCGCAGGGCGATCTGCTGCATCTCGTCCGACGTGTCGGCCTCGAGCAGGTTGAAGAAGAGGCCCGCAATGCGGTTCAGCAGCGCCCCGTGGCGCTCAAGCGCCACGATCGTGTTGCCGAACGTGGGTTTCGCGGGGTTGGTGACGATGGCCTCGATCTCGGCGCGCGAGCAGGCGATCGCCGCATCGAAGGCGGGTTCATAATCCGAGAGTTCGATCTCGGAGAAGGGAGGCGTCTCGTGGGGTGTGTTCCACGCCGCCAGCAGCGGATTTGTCATGTCCAGTTCGGGAAGCTGGGCCTTCGGAATCGAATTGTCGGCACAGCCGGCCGCAAGGGCGGAAAATGTCATGATTACAATTGCTTTTTTCATATCCGTTCGTTTGTGGGTTTCTTCTCGATGGGAAGACCGGCGGCAATCAGCGCGCCGCCTGCATGTCGTCGCCGGGGCGGGACTCCGTCTCGTCGGCCGGTTCGGGGTCGGGCTCGTTCCACAGGCCGCGTCCCTTGAGCATGGCCCGCTTGTCGGGGTCCTTGCCGCGGAAGGCGCGGTAGAGGCTCATGCCGTCCTCCGAGCCGCCGCGTGCGAGCAGCTGGCGGCGGAAGCGCTCGGCCAGACGCCGGTTGAAGAGGTCGCCGCTCTGCTTGAAGGCCTGGAAGGCATCCTTGTCGAGCACCTCGGCCCAGATGTAGAAGTAGTAGCCGGCCGAATAGCCGCCGTCGAAGATGTGGCTGAAGTAGGGATAGCGGTAGCGCGGCTCGATTTGAGGCATCAGGTTGCGGCGCACGCGCAGGGCGTCGTGCTCGAAGGCCTCGACGTCGAACGGCTCGTACTTCTCGATGGAGTGGATGTCCATGTCGGTCAGGGCGGCGGCCACCAGCTCGGTGGTGTTGAAGCCCTGGTTGAAGTATTCGCTGCGGCGGATGCGGTCAATCAGGTGCTGGGGAATCACGTCGTCCGTGCGGTAGTGGACGGCGAACTGGCGGAGCATCTCGGGCTCGGTGACCCAGTTCTCCATAATCTGCGACGGAAGCTCGACGAAATCGCCCTCGACCTCCGACAGGCCGCGGTACTTCACGTCGTGGAAAAGGAAGTGGAGCGCATGGCCGAACTCGTGGAAGAGCGTCTTGGTCTCGTCGAGGGTCAGCAGCGCCGGAGTCGAGCCGGTCGGGCGGGTGAAGTTGCAGACGATGCTCAGCACGGGAGCCACGCGCTTGCCGTCACGGTAGACCTGCTCGACGTAGTTGCCGCACCATGCCCCCTGGCTCTTGCCCGGACGGGGGAAGTAGTCGAAGTAGAGCACGCCCAGATGGGTTTCGTCCTGGTCGAGCACCTCGTAGGCGCGCACCTCCTCGTGGTAGACGGGGGCGGCAATCGGCCGGAAGGTGATGCCGTAGAGGCGGTTGGCCAGGAAGAAGGCGCCGCTCTGCACGTTGTCGAGCGAGAAGTAGGGGCGCAGCATCTCCTCGTCGAGCGAGTAGTTCTTCTTGCGCAACTTCTCGGCATAGTACCACCAGTCCCACGACTCGAAGGTCGCGCCGGGCAAATCCTCGTGCAGCAGTTCGGTCATCTCGGCCAGCTCCTCGGAGGCGCGCTTCAGGGCGGGCTCCCACACCTGGTCGAGCAGCGAGTAGACGTTCGACACCGTGCCGGCCATCTCGTCCGCCACGACATAGGCCGCATAGGAGGGGTAGCCCAGCAGGTGGGCCTTCTCCGTACGCAGGCGGATGAAGTCGTTGATGAGCTGCTTGTTGTCGTACTGGTCGCCGTGGTTGCAGCGGTTCAGGTAGGCCTTGTAGAGCTCCTCGCGCAGCGCCCGCTTCGACGAATAGGTGAGGAAGGGGATGAGGCTCGGCTTGTGGAGCGTGAAGACCCACTTGCCGCCGCGGCCCAGCTCGTCGGCCTTCTCGCGCGCGGCGTCGCGCACGCCG
>ERZ779889.2339-NODE-2339-length-15874-cov-5.481952_pt1 | contig 15874 bp, 8 predicted proteins | sample MGYA00511030_ERZ779889 | MGnify/ENA primary metagenome ERZ779889 (study PRJEB29588, sample SAMEA2160616) | human gut metagenome | biome: human gut; feature: human-associated habitat; material: faeces | place: Denmark | collected 2008/2010 ...
TGAGATCATTGCGAGGCAGCTTGCCAAAGCTGCTTTTGGATGGATGAGTGCCGCTCGTCACCTTATTGGGCCGTTTTTATGCAGTTTCCTGCACAGGTGGTCTTCGCGCATCCTCCGTATCGCTGTTCCTTTTCAGGCTCATCCGCTTGATGTCATTCAGTCGCTGGATATGTACTTTTCAAGCTGCACAAGGCGGACTGAAAATGTCCCCTCAATGCATAGGCCACGGGAACGGCTTTTTTATAAGGTCGTTTGAAAAATTTTTTTAATTTTTTTCATACGGATAGCAACTGCCGCCTGCGTACACCCCCATCTTCGCGCAAGTTCTTCTTGACCATGTCCTTCGAGCGTAACATAGGTAAGCAATTCTAAATCCTTTTTGTTTAATTTTATAATGGCACGAAGCAATCGCTCATCTTCCAATGTGTCAACCCATGCATAACGATCTGGAAAGGCGCTTTCATCAAAGGAAGTGGAAAGCGCCTCGTTTTTCCGAAACAGTGCAGAGCGGCGCTCATCGTCCGGACTGTCGATTTCCAGCGATGGCATTTGTGTCGCCCTGCGCTCATAAGCGCGATTGCGGCAGAAGCAGTACCAGTCGTATTCATAAATCTTCTGTATCGCCGTTTCGCTCATACCGGCGTCCGTGTATTCTTTTCGAAGGCGTAACCATTCACGGTCAAATTTTGCTTTTTCCTGTGCGCAGTTGAATCCCATTACGGATTCCTCCAATCTTTTGAAATTTTGAGAGAACCAAAATTTCAAAAGCGGAGGCGTTCGGGGCAGACAGAAAACAGCCATTGGCACATTCCTGCCGTTCTCGGCAAGAATACACCAATGGCTGTTGGTATTATCCCCTAATGGTTCATGATAAAAAACGGTATAGTTTAAACCGCAGTGTCCCGGATGCCACTTGTATGTAGATCGAACTGCGATTTGCTGGGTTGCTGGTCACCATCGGAAGCAGTCCACCTGCTTCCGGTTTCTTCTATCAACCATACGCACTCCATCTAGAGCAGACATAACTATAACGATGATTGCATTGACACACTTCCAAAATGGCAGGCTGCAATTATTGCTGTTTCGCAAGAAAAGACACGCTCTGGTATTGGCTGTATTTTGCCACCAGTGGAACATTTTCCGCAAACTGCCTTTCATGTAGAATAAAGGCGTTGGAGGTGATCTTCTGGTGGAGGAATTACATGATCCGGTTTCAAAGCGAGTTGGCAGAGTCCTGCGAAAAATCCGCGAAGAACAGGGTCTTACGCGCGCACAGCTATCCGAAAAAAGCACCGTCAGTGAGCGACAGATATCTGCCATTGAGCTCGGTGAAAAGGGGCCGAGTCTCAACTCTCTGGAACTGCTTCTTCGCAGTTTGGGCGCGGCTGCCGATCAACTCTTTTATCCGGAGCTGTCCGAAAATGATCCCACGCTTGCACAGATCTTGCATCTTGCAGGGGTCTGCAATGCGCAGCAAAAGCGTATGATTGTTGCATTCATCCAAATGCTGCAGGCTGAAGAATATGGAGAAAATAAATAGCAACCTTCGGTGGGAATGTTGCTACATTGCTTTATAATGAAATGGTAAATGTGAAGGGGCGGCTGAATAGCCGCCCCTTCTGTGTTGCTATGTGGTCAACTGGGAAAGATGCTCAGAAGCCTGCGTCAGCGCAGCTTCTTCCATGTCTCATGTGTACCGGACTTCGTGTAGGTGTGGCTGTTGGTAGCCTCCTGCACATCGAGATAGTACCATGCGCCGGTGTTCGCGTTGTCGCTCCAGGTCTTCATGCCGGAAAGCAGGTCAGAGACCGACTTCGGCGTGCGCTCCAGCGCACGGTTGATCATGGCCATCATCTCTGCACGGGTCACGGTCTGATCCGGGCGGAAGGTGCCGTCGGGATAGCCGTTGATCCAGCCGAGCTTCGCGCAGACAGCGATCGCATTGGCTGCCCAGTAGTTCGCGGTGACGTCGGTGAAGTAGTTCGGCGCGCTCTTCGTGTCGGCGAACTGTGCCAGCATCGCGGCAAGCTCTGCACGCGTGATTGCCTCATTCGGACGGAACTTGCCGTTCGTTCTGGTGTCGACGATCACGCCGGCATTTTCAAGCGTTGCAACGTAGAGGTTGAACCAGTCGCCGCGTACAACATCGCTGAACGAGCATCTGGTCGTTTCATACGTCTTGACACAATCTGCGTCCATGACGCGATAGAGGATTGCAGCCACTTCCGCGCGGGTAACGTTGCCATTGGGCTTTACCGTGCCGTCAGGATAGCCGTTGACGAAGGCGAAATGATCTTCTGTGTTGAACCTCAGAGAATCATCCTTCTTCGACGGAGTCGGAATGACAGTGGTGCCGCCGGTGCTGGGTCTCGGCGTGTACTTGGTGAAGGTCGCGGAGGCGACTTCGCTGTCGAGGTACTTCTCCTTGACGGCGATGGCCTTGACGGTCGTCGTCTCGGTGATCGTGAACACACCGTCATAGACCGGGCTGGACGCGGTGGGCGTCGTGCCGTCGGTCGTGTAGTGGATCACGGCGCCTTCGGTCGCGCAGGTGATCTTCACGGTCTGACGGCCGGTGAATCTGCCGCCGTTCGGGCGAATGACCGGGGTCTCGATCTTGCCAAGCTCGGTCTTTTCGAACTTGTGCGTCAGCGTCAGCTTGCCGGAAGCCTCGTCATAGGAAACGCTCCAGCCCTCTGCCTTCGTGTTCGCCGTGAAGAAGTGGTTGCTGTCGGGCGTCAGAACGACGGTCGCGGTGTATTCGGTCGCGTAGTCGAACTTGCCGTCCACAGGTGCGGGCGTCCAGGTGATCGTGCCGGTGAAGCCGTCGCCGTCCGCGATGGTGGTCTGCGCAGCCGCGCAGGCGACCGGAGCGGTCACGCTCAGGGCTACGGACTTGAGCTGCTTCTTGAGGATCTTAAAATCGGTGAACGCTTCGCAGCCCAGATAATTTGCCGATTCGCCGACAACTGCCTTGACGGTGTAGTCGCCGGCGTTGACCGGGATTTCCGTGGTGTAGGTGCTGTCGTCAGCGTCCTTGACCTTGTAATAGAAGGTGGTGGTCTCCGGTTCTTCTGTCTTGGAGAGGGTCACTACAGGCGTCTTGGGATCGTCGCCGTAGGTCCAGTTTGCGATCGACACGGAGCAGGTTCTGGGAGCCTTTTCGATCACGAGGGTGATCGTGCGGGCCTCGGAAACGAACTCGTTGTCGAGGTTTGCCAGACGGACGTTGAACGGCAGCGTGCCTGCGCCCATGGCCGTGCCGGTGATCGTGCCGTCGTCATGCAGCGTGAGGCCGTGGCCGAGGTCGGTCTTGCCGAGCGCATGGCCTTCGTCGTCGACCAGAACGAACTTCACGCCGCTCGTGATCTTAGCGCCGGTGGCGTCTGCCTTTTTGGCAGTCAGCTTGTCGCTGTAGACCGCCTCATGCACCGCGTGCTTCGGGTCGGCTGCAACGATGTAGGCATCGCCGACCTGAACAGCCGGGGTCCACTGCGCCGTCAGGGTCACATCGGTCGCGGGCATGGTGAAGGTGCCGTTGGCGTTGACGGTCTTTCTTTCGTAGCTGATCAGCCAGCCGTCGAAGACATAATCGGTTCTGGTCGGCACGTCAGCCGCCTTGACGACGGAGCCGACTGCATACTTTGCATCATCGGGCCTGATCGAATCGCCGCCTGCCAGATCGTAGCTGACGGTGTACTTGCCGATGGTGCGGAACTGCGCGGTGTAGGTCACGTCGCGAACAATGGGGCTGATCTCCGGATTCCAGCCGGTGAACTCATATGCTGCATCATCCGTGTCGACCTTGGCAGGCGTACCGCCCTTGTAGAACGGCATATCCTGATACTTGTAGCTGTTCTCAACGATGTCGGCCTGTCCCTCAACCTTCCATGTCACGGTATAGGTTCTCTCCGTAACCGTGTAGGTTGCATAATAAGCCGCGTCACACTTGACATTCGTGCGGTCAGGCGTCCAACCTGCGAATGCGTAGGTGTACTGGTTGTCGGCAGCCTTTGTCGGAACATAGCCGAGTACCGGCTCTGCACCGTATTCAAATTCCTTTGATGCGAGTAAAACGCCTTCGCTGTAGAATTCGATGGTATACTTACGGACTGCTTCGTCAAACTGTGCCGTGTAGGTCGTGTCTTCAGTGGCTTCGGTGATTTTCGGATCCCAGCCCTTGAAGGTGTAGGTCTTATCGACCGTAGCGTCCTTCGTGGGCGTTTCGCCGATGTACTTTGGCGTTTCGCCGTGCTTGACGGTGGTCTCGCTGAGGATAGCGTCGCCGTTCTTCCACGTGATCGTGTAGGTCTCGCTGTCCCAGATGGCCGTCAGGATGACGTTCGTATCCGGCATCTTGAAGGTCGTGTCGGGCTGATAGACAGTGCCGCCGACATTGGATTCCCAACCCTTGAAGGTCTTGCCGTCCACTGCGGTCGGAGCTGCCTTGACGGTGACCCAAGCGCCAGCCTTGTAGCTGTCTGCGGATTCGCTCGACTCGCCATTCTTGTAGGTAACGGTGTAGCTTGCGGCTTCCTGTTCCCACTGCGCCGTCAGGACGACGTTGCCGGCGGGCATGTTGAAGGTGTCGCCGTTATGGACGATCGTGCCGGTGGAGGACAGGAGCCAACCAGCGAAGGTGTAGCCGTCCTTCGTCGGGTCAGCAGCCTCGATCTTGTAGAGTGCGTTAGCCTTGAGGCCGTTTGCAACCGCGTTCACGGTGCCGTCCACGCTGGTGGAGACGGTGTAGGTGGCTTCTTCCGGCTGCCACTGGGCAGTCAGGACAACGTTGCTGGCGGGCATCTGGAACTTGTCGCCTGTCCGATAGACGGTGCCGCCAACGTTGGAGCGCCAGCCTGCGAAGATGAAGCCGTCCTTCGTGACAGCCGCGTCCGTGACGGTGACAAATGCACCCTCGACATATGCGTTGCTGTCCGAAGCCGTGCCTTCGCCGCCGTCCAGGGCGTAGGTGACGGTGTACTTGGCGGGGTCAGCCTGCCAGACAGCGGTCATCTTGACATTGAGTTCCGGCATGGTGTAGCGGGTAGACGCTTCATAGACCTTGCCGTCCACATTGCTCTTCCAGCCAACGAAGGTATAGCCTTCCTTCTTCAGAGCATCCTGCAGCAGGACCAGCGAGCCTGCAACGCCCTTGGTCGAGTAGACGGTTCTGTCGCCGTCCAGGAACGTGACGGTGTACTCGGTCGGGTTCTTCTGCCACTGGGCAGTCAGGGTGACGTCGGTATCCGGCATGACGAAGGTGTCGCCCCGCTGATAGATCCGGCCCTCATGGCTGGAACGCCAGCCGGTGAAGGTGTAGCCGGTCTCCGACGGGTCTTTCTGCATGACTCTGACGATGCTGCCGACCTCGTATTCGACCGGTGCCGTCGTCACACTGGTCTTAATGCCGTACTGATAGGTAACGTTGTGCTTGACAGCCGGGACAATCTCTTCCCAGACAGCCGTCAGGGTGACGTCAGTCGCGGGCATCTGGAACTTGTCGCCGGGCTGATAGACAGTGCCGCCGATGTTGGACTTCCAGCCCTTGAAGGTCTTGCCGTCTACTGCGGCCGGAGCTGCCTTGACGGTGACCCAGGTGCCGACCTCGGTCTCGACTGCGCCTGCAGCGCCGTCGCTAACGGTGTCAACATAGGTCAGGTTAGCCTTTGCAGCCGGGACAATCTCTTCCCAGACAGCCGTCAGGGTGACGTCGGTGGCGGGCATGGGGAACTTGTCGTTGGGCTGCATGACTTCGTAGCCGACTGCGACGTTGCTTCTCCAGCCCTTGAAGATGTACTTCGTGGTATCAACATCCGCAGGCGCGCCTGCGACGACGACTTCGCTGAAGATATCGACATTCGCAGCGTCCGGGGCATCGCCCTGTTCGCTGACGTAGGTCAGGCTCTTCGTCACGTGCTTCCACTGCGCGTAGAGCGTGATCTGTTCGCCGTGTTTGACGGACTTATTCGTGAAGTCAGCCTTGTCGGCATAGGTATCGCCGGTGCCGTCAGCCGCGGTGTTCCAGCCGTCGAAGACATAGAGCTGTACGCCGTCCTTTTCGTCGGTGCGCACGAACGCGTTCTCTCTCAGCACCGCCTCAACGTCATAGGTGAAGACCTGACTTTCCATCGTGCCGGTATAGTTATCCGTGTTGGCATCGAAAATAACACGGTATTTGATGGGAGTCCACTGTGCCTGATAGGTCACGGTGCGCGTGACAGTGTCGGTGACAGGCGCGGGCGCGTCGCCGCTTACCTCTGCCCAGCCCTTGAAGTTGTAGCCCGCGCGGGTCGGATCCTCTGTGGGAACCGGGGTAGCCGTGCCGTACAGAACATCCTTGTTTTCCGCAAAGACCTCGTCGCCGTTCATGAACGTGACGGTGTAATAGGTCTTGACATTGACATAGACATAGTTCTGCAGCTTGCCGGCGTCGCCGAACTTGAACTCGTCGAGGGCGACCGTGCCGCCGTCCTTCTTGATCTCGACGGCAGCCTTGGTCGGGCCGTTGGCTACGTCAAGGGTGTTCCGGACGTAATCTTCCGCCCAGCTCTCCAGCTCGGTATACGGGATGGCCGTGCCGTAGTTGCCGGAGACGGTGCTGGTCATCTGGTTTCTGCCGTCGTACAGGACAGGTTCGCCGTTGAAGAACAGCTTGCCGGTGACCTTGTAGGCCGGGAAGGTGTACTCGCAGTAGATTTCTTCCTTACCGGTATGCAGTAGCGTCCGGATATCACGACCGTTCTTGTCCGTCGTCAGTGTAGCCGTTCTGCCGTCCTTGAGCGTGATGATGATCGTGCCGTTGTCATCGTTGGCAACCGCCCAATCGTGGCAGCGGTATTCGCTGTCTGCCTCGATATAGGTCATCTGATCCGGTTCGGGCTGATAGGTATCCGACCAGTAGTTGTTTCTGCGGATGACTGTGGCGTCCTTGATCTCTGTGCCGTCCGCATTCTTGAGCTTCAGGTGGATGCGGTTGCGGAGGTTCACGTAGATACCGCCCGTCTCAGCCGTGCCTTTGGCTTCGGTCTGCGCATTCGCTGCCTCAGCTTTGAACGCAACCGTTGCGCCAGAGCCGTTGATCTCCGTGACCTTGAAGGTGAAGGTATAGACTGCATTGCCGTCCGTGTCCGTGGTCTTGGTCGGCTTGCCGTCCTGCGTAAAGGCCGGGGACGTGCTGGTCACATTCACAGCTGCGGCTGTATCGCCGCACTTCACCGTCACAGTAACGGTATCGCCGAGGAAGTAGAGGTTCTTATTACCCAGCGTCGTGCCGGTGATCTCGAACGGGTTGATCGACGTGTAGACTGTAAGATTCTGCGACACAGACTTGCCCATGTAGCGAACTTCTACGTGGACAATGTTCTTGCCTTCGCTCAGCACAGCGGGCGTGCAGGTCAGACTGTAATGGTCCAGCTCCTGAGTGCCATACTTCACGACCAGATTGGTGAGATCCAGCGGGTCGTCTGCCTGATAGCCGGTCAGCCGAACCGCCGATGTATCCATCGTCAGCTTAGCGTCTTCCGTCGCGGTGATGTTTGCCGCAGAATGGTAGATCTTCAGGTACTTGATCGTGCCGTCAAAGTCGAACGGTGCGTCCTGCGTGAAATAGCCGAGAACGCCGTTGAACGTGTAATCCTGCGTGATCTTGTTGGCAGCTTCCATGACAAACGTCTTGCCGTCGACATTCGCCGCCAGCTTCAGGTTGCCGCTGCCGTCATGGATCAGATACCAGACCGTATTCGCACTCTCACGAATCTCGGTCGGGATACCATTGACTGTAGCCGCCGGCTTCGTATCGCTGATACGAAGCGAGATCCCGTTGTCATCCGGGTTGTCCAAACGGTGATCATTGAAAATGTAGATGTACTCGCCGCCCTTGTGCGGTGTATTCTGATCCGTCGTTTCGTTGTTGTTCGCGAGCAGAACGCTCTGCGCCGTCGTGCGGCCCTGCCACTCGATCGTCCACGGCTCATTCTTCGGCAGGACGACAGCAGTCTCCATGCCGAAATAGCCATTGCGGTTAGAGTTCTTCAGGCCGTCTGCCGTGACATCACCCATGGCGCCGTTGAAGCGCAGCGTATTCTTGCTCCAGCGGTCCGATGTCTCGGCTTCCAGCTTGTCGTCTGCCGCATTTGTGAATTTCCAGAAATAATCGTGCTGCGTCGCTGCATCAGCTGCACGGTTCGCGCTGTAGATCTTCAGGTACTCGATCGTACCGACGTAGCACAGCGTCGCACGGCTTCCGAAGCGACCAAGCACACCGTTGTACGTGACCGGGCCGTTGATCGTTACGGTCGCCGAATAGCCCTTGTCATTGGTCAGCGTCAGCGTATGGTTGCCGTCGCAGCTCAGTCTCCATGCAGCAGTCTCCAGATTCTTCTCAAAGTCTGTCTCCTTCAGATTGAACTGCTTATTACCGCTTGCACCATATGGGCCTCCATAGCAGTAAGAGACATCATACGCACCCCCATCGCCGCCGTTGCGCAGATAGAGATACGGTGTCGTTCTGCCGCCATCGCCATCATAGTCGCTGCTGTTGTTGGACAGGAGCAGACCGTTGTTGCCCGTTGTCTGCACGCCGCGCCATTCGATCGTCCACTCTGCGGTGTCGGACAGCGTGACGGCCTTTTCCATGGAGAAGTATTTGCCGCCGTTATTGCTAAGACCAGCCGCTGCGTCGTGCGTCGCAGTGTTCTCCGTATACGTCAGCGTATTCGGATCCGCCTTGCTGGACAGCGTGACCTTGCCGGCATTCACGCCATACTGCGCGTCATCCGTGAAGTCCCAGTTGTAATAGAAGCTGTCAGCGGGTTCCGGAGCCGGGGTCGTGCCGCCGGACGCCTTGCTGAGCGTATAAGTCTTTCTGATGCTGTCAGCCGTGACCGTCAGCGTCAGAGGCTCATCCGGCATCTTGGTCGTGTCGATCCAGCCGCGGCTGTCCATCACGTCCGTGACCGGGCGGCCGCTTGCATCCGTCAGCGTCATGGTGACACCGCGGCTGGCCGCGCTGATGGGCAGCGTCCGCGCAACGATCTGCGCCTTGTTGGTATCGACGGTATTCAGCGTGCCGACAATACGCATGTTGCCTCCAACCTTGATCGTTTCGCCATTCTGATACTTCGTATAGCCGTTTTGGCCGATCAGCTCGATATCCGTAATGCTCGGCGTTTTGAAAAGTGCAGCATACATGTTGTCCGCCGCATCCAGACCGAGGACGTTATAACCGGACTGGTTGTAATGGATGCTGTTCGCGCCCATCTCCGCCTTGCTGTAGGTCAGCGGGTCGAACTTGGTGGACGCCGCCGTGAAGCTGACGTTGCCCGCCTCATGCCAGTCGTCCGTCAGAACGGTCGCCATGTAGATATCGGCATGCTGGTTGGCCAGATCCTGCTGCGCCACGCGCATGCCGCAGTATTCGATCGCTGCATAGCCGCTCTGCCGCGTGCGGCAGGAGAGGATCGCACCGTAGCTGCCAACGCCAGCCTCGTTCAGCGCAGCGGTGAACTCCCTGTGCATGGCACGGTAGGCATTCTCATACTGTTCTGCAGTCGGGTACACATCGTTTTCGCCATTACCTACATTTGTGAATGCGTCCGACTCGCCCTGCAGCCAGTAATAACCGGCATGCTTGATCTCAAAGTTGTTCGTATTGATCGCCTTGATGCAGTTCTGCACTTTTTTGGCTGTATTATATGTTCGTTCTTGCACATTGCCGTCGTAAGTTACCCAGTTCTTGATCGACGAACCAGAATAGCAATCATGGATGATAACGGTCTTCTCGCCCGTCCATGCATACCATTCCGCAGCCAGCGCCGGGTACCAGCCCACGCTCTTATTGCTTTCCCCCTGTTCCTGATCTGTAACCTTTTTAGACAGATCAATCAGCCCAGAGCCATCCCACCAATAGGAATTGCCCTTGTCCGGGGTGATTGCAGGTACATCAAGGCTCCCGTGAATACCGGTCGCATTGGACTGTCCGGCCACCAGAACGATGTTCAGTTTGGCCTTTTCAACCGTGACCGAGTATTCGGTTCCGCCAGCGGTGAAGGTTGCACTGCCGATGCCCTTCGCGTGAAGCTTGCCGTCAACGACTTCCAGCACAGTATCATCGGGAGCAACCGTCACATCGGATCCATAGTCCGCATAATCATCATACTGCATTGTGATGATTGTCGGAGCAGTCGAGTCCCCACCTTCGGCCAGAACGACCGTCGGCAAAAGCGAGAATACCATGCAGAGACACAAAAGCAGGGAAATTATTCGCTTCTTCAATTTATGTTCCTCCATAATTAAAAATATCTATATGAAGCCCACCAATGGCAGGCAGTATTTTTTATACGCTTGCGGCTTTTGTTTTGCCCGCGCAGACGGGGCAGCCGCATTTTCTTGCGCCGGTTCGCGGGTAGATGGCAGCCTTCCAGACGTGCCCCAGCGGGCACTCCCACCAGACCTTTTTCCGGCTGCCCGCCGTGACCATTTCGGGCGTGAGACTGCCGTTCAGCGTCGGGTGCCACTCGGCGGCGATGCGCGGCTCGACGGTTGCCAGATCGTTGAATCCAGCGAGCACCTTTTTGTTTGTGCAGTACGGGCAGCCGGTCCCGTTTGCGCGGGACGCAATCACTGCCTGAAAGCTGTGTCCCTTCTCGCAGACCCACCACACCTTGCGGTTGCTGGTCAGCGTGACCTGCTGCAGGGTGAGCGTTCCGTTTCGTTCCGTGTCCCACTGTGCGGCAAGCACCGGATTTTGTGACGCAAGGTCGTTGAAGCCGGGCAGCACCAGTTTTCCGGAACAATATGGGCAGCCACTTTGCCTGTTCGTCCGTGCAGAGACCGCCGCCCGCCAGTGGTGTCCATGCCCGCAGACCCACCAGACCCTTTTCTCTGTCCCCGGCAGAACGTCCTGCGGGGTCAGCTTGCCGTTGCGCGCCGTGTCCCATTCCTGTGCCAGCTCCGGATCCACCGTCGCAAGGTCGTTCTCTCCAACGAGAATCTGCCTCCCGGCGCAGACCGGACAGCCGCACCCGGAAGCGCGGGAATGGATGCTTGCGCGCCAGCTGTGTCCTTTTTCGCAGCGCCACCAGACTAGCCGATGGCTGCCGGTTGTAACATCTGCCGGTAATACAGGAATATTCTTCGTATAATCCCACTGCCGCGCCAGCTCCGGATACTGCGTTGCCAGATCGTTGAAGCCTGCTTGTGCCTTTTTTCCGGCGCAGAACGGACATCCGCTGCCGTGGGTTCTCGTATAGACCACAGCTTCCCACTCGTGTCCGTTTTCGCAACGCCACCAGACCGGCGTATGACTGCCGTAGGTGACCGCCTGCGGCGTGAGCGGCAGATTGCGCTCCGCATCCCATTCGTCCAGCAGGTTCTGCTTCTGATATAGTCTGCAATAGTCAAAGAGACTCTGTCTCATGCACGCCTCCGTTCCGATTCCGTCTGCGACGAAAAAGACAGATGTCGGTGCTTCTGGCTGACGTTTCCGGCGCAGACGGGGCAGCCGGTGCGCTTCTTTGCATTCGTGCGGTTCGAGATCGCCGTGCGCCAGACATGCCCATCCGGACAGAGCCACCAGACCTTGCGGTTGCTGCCTGCTGTGACCATTTCGGGCGTGAGCGCACCATTGAGCGTCGGATGCCATTCAGCGGCAATTTCCGGTTCGATGCTTGCAAGATCGTTGAAGCCTGCCAGCACTTTCTTGTTTCCGCAGTACGGACAGCCATTGGTACCCCGCGTCCGGTCCACGATCTCTGCTCTCCATTCGTGACCAAGCGAGCACCGCCACCAGACCGTCTGATGGCTGCCGGACACGACCTGTGACGGCGTGAGGTTTCCGTTTTTTGTTGGGTGCCATTCGGCGGCGACGGCGGGGAACAGCGTGGCAAGGTCGTTATAGCCTGCCTGCACCACATCGTTTGCGCAGATCGGACAGCCAGCGCCCATTCGGACGCGCGTTTTCGGGGCAGCCTGCCATTCGTGACCGTTGGTGCAGAGCCACCAAACCTTTTGTCGTAGCCGTAGCTGATTTTCTGCGGCGTGAGGTCGCCATTTTTTGTTGGATGCCACTCGGCAGCAAGCGCCGGATGGGTTGTAGCAAAATCATTGAAGCCGGGCAGGATTTTCCGGTTCGCGCAGACCGGGCAGCCGCGGGAGGCAATCGTCGCCTGCCAGCTATGCCCCTTTTCACAGCGCCACCAGACTTTGCGGCTGTTTCCGGCCATTACCATCTGCGGCGTCAGATCAAAGTTTTTATCCATATCCCATTGCGCACTCAGCGCAGGGTGCGTCGAGGCTAAATCGTTAAAGCCCGCAAGAACCTCCCGTCCGGCGCAGAATGGGCAGCCTCTGCAGAGCGCCGTGCGGCTGTAGATCTCCTGCTGCCATTCATGCCCAAGCCGATCGATCCACCAGACCTTCTGCCGCGAATGGCAGGTAACTGCGTCCGGGGTCAGCCCATCATTTTTTGCGTACTGCCATTGCTGCAGCAACTCCGCGCGGCGGCTTCTGATGCAGTATTCTTTCAGCGTCATTCCGCGCGTTTCTGCGCTCATACGACTATGGCCTTCCTTCTGTCAATTGGTGCGTGGCGTAGTACCACGCGATAAAATTCTCGTGCAATCCCTCGCCGCGTTTTCGCGCCCGGATGGCATCGTCTTTCTTTTCATACACACCGAGATAATACGTTTTTCGTTTGAACGTGATCTGCGCGCACCATCTTCCGGTGCGCCTGTTCCGGTAAACGCCGGTTACGCCGCTGGTGTTGGTGGGGCGCAAGCGCCGTCTGCCAGCTTCCAGAATGGTAACGGACGTACCCTCGCAGAGCTTGAGATTTTCCAGAAGCTGCTTTTCCTGCAAGCAGCCGCAGCTTTTTGTCTTACCGCTCTGCAGGTTCGTCTGGCGTACAACCGTTTCCTTTCCGCAGTCGCATTTGCAGCGCCACAGGTGCTGCCCGTCCTCTTTGCCTGCGTAACCGGTCACGGTCAGCATGGAAAACCGCTTGCCGAGATAGTCTTTCAAAGGCGGATGGCTCAGACAGCCGCAACTTTTCCGGTAGCCCGCCGTAAGCTGGTGCAGCGGCGCGTCAATTTCGCCGCCGCAGTCGCAGCGGCAGTGCCAGACGGTAGACCCGGAAGCGCCTCGCTCCGGCAAAGGGTATTGCGCGGTTAGAAGCCCAAAGCGCTGACCTGTGATATCTCGCTGCCCAGACTTGACATTTGTATTGCAGCCGCAGTCCGTGATGGTGCCGCGCTGCAAAGTGCATGTGTCGAGCAGAATTTCTCCTCCGCAGTCACAGCGGCAGCGCCAGATGGTGTAGCCATTTTTGTGCTGGGACGTTGCTTCTTCCACGCGCAGATGACCGATACGATAGCCAATGGCAATTTTTGCGCGCGTTGTCTGTGCGGTCATATCGATTGCCCCATAGAACATAATTTTTCTTATGTAGTAAACGGGCATGGGAGAATGCGTGAGGATGAACGACCAAACGCTGCACTGAAACGCAAGCCATGCCCAAATGGGCGCAAAAAAACAGGCCAATGAAAAATGCAGATTCATTGGCCGATTTTCCATGTCGTTCTGTTCGCCTGACATGGATGAATCATGGTTCTTGAATGATAAATCTACGATTTAGGCTTGAAGAATTTCATAAAAAGTGTTATTATTCCTAATAAGTAGCGGGTGCAGTCTGACCATTCGGTCGGCGCGTCTACTACATAAGAAAAATAATGTTGTGTCCCGTTGCGCTAAGCAAGCAAACCCAGCTTTTCCATTTGATGGCGGTGCTCTGTGCCGGTGGACATGATGTAGATGCGCGTCGTGTTGATGCTGCTGTGGCCGAGAATATCTGCCAGTTTTGCAATATCCTTCTCCATACGATAGAAAGTCCGGGCAAAGAGTTTCCTCAGATTGTGGGGAAACACTTTGTCCGGATTTACGTTTGCCTGCGTACACAGCCGCTTCATGGCAGACCAGATATTGCTGCGGTTCATCGGCTTACCGGTCAGGGTACGGAAGATGTGACCGCTTTGGATTCCTGCGCCGCAAGCATACTGCAATAAGAGCTTTTGCAGCCCCTTGGGAATCAGAATGCTTCGCATCTTATTCTTGCACGCGACGGAGATTTCTCCGGCTCGGACAGCCTCCACCGTAAAATATTGCAGCTCGGATACGCGGATTCCCGTGGCGCAGAGCGTTTGCAGCAGCAGCCATAGCCGCTGATCTTTCCTGGCAGCGTGCAAAAGCCTCTGGTATTCTGCCTTGCTCAGTTCCCGGTTTGCAGCCAGATACGTTTTCTTCTGCACGCGATACAGCTTAACCTTGCAGTCCGCCCTGCCGCAGAAAACGAGAAAGCTGTTGAGCGAGGCGAGCATGGAGTTGACCGATAAAATCGTGTAACCTCTGGTCGGAAGATCACGCTTATATGCAATTGTCAGATCTTTCGTGAGCGCTTGTGATCCGGCGTATTTTGAAAATGTACGGACATCTCGGATGTATTTTTCGATGGTGGCGCTGCTTTTTTCTTCTTCGTACAGCTTGTGGGCATACTGCGCAAGCAGCTCGGTGGTGATATAAGTCTCATTCATATTGTTCTCTCTTTCTGTGTCCCTGCACCCGGACGCAGACTTATTATACCGGTTCTTTCTGCAAAGTGCATGACCAGCTTTGGAGGACTTCTTCAAAAAACTCTCTCCTATTTGCAGCTTTCTGCTGAACATTTTTCCGGATGTCTTGTGTTTCTTCGGATCTTCGTATATCATGTTCCATATTGAGTATGATCTCCGGCAGGACAAGCACCTGACGGATACCCCTCTGCATTTTAGCATCCGCAAAAAGGAAGTGAACGCTATGACCTGCGACGAGGCTTTGTACCGCCAATATCTGAACGGCGACGACGCGGGGCTGGAGGCCCTGATGAAGAAATACGGCGACCCCCTGACCCTGTATATTGACGGCTATCTGCACGACGTTCACGAAGCGGAGGAGCTGATGCTGGATGTTTTCGCCTATCTGTTCACGAAAAAGCCCCGCATCCGGGACGGCGGCTTCAAGGCGTATCTCTATAAGGCGGCGCGGCACATGGCGCTGCGTCATAAGAGCAAGCGGAAGCCCCTGTTCAGTCTGGACGAGCTGACCGGCGAACCGGAGGGACGGCTGCTGGCGGAGGAGGTCATCCGGACGGAGGAGCGAAACCGCATTCTGCATTTCTGCATGGATGAGATGAACCCGGACTATCGGGAGGTTTTATATCTCACCTATTTTGAGGATATGAGCTACGCGCAGGCGGCGGAGGTCACGGGAAAAACGGTGAAGCAGATCACCAACATGGTGTATCGCGGAAAAGAGAGCCTGCGAAGGCTCTTAGAACGGGAGGGAATCACAAATGCGGAGTCATGAGGAACGCATTGCGGAGACAAAGCGGCGCATCGCCAAAATGGAACGGGAGAAACGGCTACGGCGCAATACGATCACCATGGCTTCCGCTGTGGCGGCGTGCCTTGTGCTGCTCATCGGCGCGTCCCTCGCCATGCCCGGCATTGCCGCAAGCATCCAGACAGGTGATTATTCCGGCTTTGAAACGGCGGCAAGCATCTTTCACGGCGGCGCTGCCTTGGGATACATCGTCATCGGGCTGCTGGCTTTTTTACTCGGCGTGTGCGTGACTGTTCTGTGCTTCCGGCTGCGTCAGATGAGCCGAGAGGACGGGCAGGACAGGGAAAGCGAGGATGCGCATGGAGCTGATTGAGAACCTGCTGCAACTGCTGACCACGTTCGTCGGCGCACTGCTTTCGGGTATCGCCTACCGAAAAAGTGGGCGGCAGACGTATTTCCTGCTGCTGTGCTTCTACGGCTGCTTTGCCCTCGGCGCGCTCTACTG
>ERZ779889.2342-NODE-2342-length-15862-cov-4.175429_pt1 | contig 15862 bp, 16 predicted proteins | sample MGYA00511030_ERZ779889 | MGnify/ENA primary metagenome ERZ779889 (study PRJEB29588, sample SAMEA2160616) | human gut metagenome | biome: human gut; feature: human-associated habitat; material: faeces | place: Denmark | collected 2008/2010 ...
CTTAAAAGATGCCGGTCGAAAAACCCGAGATTTTCTCGGGTTTTCTTCGTTTTTCGCCGTTTTCCTCACTTTTTCAAAATTCGATTTTAAGCAAAAATAAAAAGATGCCAAACGCCGATTTCGACCTACTGCGCGGAATCGGACTGGTGAACGCTATTTCAGGGCGGTTTTCAGAGAGTTTTTCTCTTAAGAAAACCGCCCTTTTTTCGTTTTTCACAAAAAAACATTGTTAAATTTCTGTGTCTGAGAAAGGAGGTGCTTCGGATCGTCTACATATATAAAAAAGAAGACTGCGACTGCCGCTACTGCCTGTATTATTCCAAAGGAAAATGCAAACTGCAGTGGTGCTGTTGCTATCAGGACAAAGTCCGCACAGGGTCCCCCTTCCCCGAAAACATGAAAGAAATCATAAAACGCAGAAAGGAGAAACATGATCAACTTAAAAATCAGAATCAATGTCGATGAGCAAACGCTCACTCTTCCGGTTGACTCGCAGTTCGTTCCAGGCATTTCGGAAAAGGATCCGGTTGTCATGGTAACCGAAATCACCGAACCCGAGGAACTGAAGTATCTGGAAAGAGATGAGTGGAACATCGAAGAGCTTAACTTTCTTGCCAAGCGCATGGAGAGTTTCGACAAATGTGAGCAATCGCAGTTTGATGCCGCCGTTTCCATCTTCCGTCCCAAAACGGTTGAAGCACTGATCAATTACACATATAATCTCCCGCGCTTCACGCTCATTTCCGATTTCAGTACCCTGAACGCAATCGGCGTTTCCCACATTCTGAACCGAAAGCAAGTGATGAGTCTTGATGAAATGGCATCCACCGACTTTGCAAAAATCGGCAAGGAACTTATGCAATCGGGCAAAGGAATCACGACACCTTACGGTGTGCTTTTTGTCAATGAGGACATCCCCTTTGAGCCTGTGTATGATGGCAGACATTTTCCCGAATATGATTATAAAGGATCGCTTGCCACCGTTGCTGTCTCCCGTAAAGGTGAAACCGAGTATTTGTATCTGCCATGTTCTATTCAGGATATCGATCACGCACTGACAAAACTCCCGGCAAAGATGTGGGAAGAATGTGAATGCTCACTGGAATCGTCAAATTTCCCTGCCGAAGATTGGAGTGAGAACAGCAAATCAATTCTCGCAAATGAAGGTGTCTATTGCTTGAATAATACCTGCGAAGCCCTTCGAAGACTATATGACAAGTCAGATTTTGAAAAACTGTCAGCTGCGATGCAAATGGCTGATGTGGATGACAGTGAGTCGATTGTTGTCTCGCAAATCAACTGAACAACTTTATCTATATACCGGACGTCGAAGATAGTATACCACAAATTCGAGATAAAGTCAAGTTAACGAGGATATTTCTATCAAAAAATCAAAAAGCACCCCGTAAAACGCAATTTAACGAATTCCGTGAATTGTTTTCTGAGAGTTATCAATTGATTCGGCTTTCGGTCTGGACTTTGCGGAATCTTTGCGTATAATGTTTGCTTGAGAAAAGCGACGGAAAGGAGATGAGCTGAATGGCAAGAGTCACACGAATCGATCCTACGACAAGAAGCGAGGTCGAAAAGAAAAAAGTCTGTGCATACTGTCGAGTGTCCCGTAGTACGGCTGATCAGCTCAACTCTTACGCAAGGCAGATCCGTGTATACACAGACCTAATCAAACGGAATCCCGGCTGGCAACTGGTTGAGATCTTCGCAGACGAAGGTATCACGGGCACTTCCGCAGCCAAGCGTCCCGAGTTTCAGCGAATGCTCAAAATGTGTGAGCAGGAGCAGATCGATTTGATCATTACGAAATCGATCTCACGATTCGCTCGAAACACGATGGAGGCATTGGAGATTGTCAGGCGTTTGAAGATTCTCGGCATAGCGGTACAGTTCGAAAAGGAAGGCATCTACACATTATCGCTTGGCGACGAGATGCTTCTCAACACATTCACTGCCATATCACAGAATTGTAACGGAGTTTTTCCCGCAAAGCACACAGTACGAATATGCCGAGAATGTAGAGTTTGAGGTTTATTCGTCCGAGGACACTTCCGACCCGAATTATCAGTGTGAGATTTGGATTGCGGTGAATGAAAAAGCAGAGTAACGGAATCGAAAACAGCAGGATACCTGCCCTGTGAGAGTCGGATTTCAAATCGGCACCTCCGGCTTGCCGAGAATTGCGTCTTTTTAGACCATAACAGCCAGGTCTTCCGGCCTTAAAAGATGCCGGACGAAAAACCCGAGATTTTCTCGGGTTTTCTTCGTTTTTTGCCGATTTCGACCGACTGCACGGAATCGGACAAACGATAGGTGCAGCATCGGGAAATCGGCGCAGACACCGTACGAAAGGTGTTTTTGAATCTCCGAAAATTTATCCGAAATTGAGAAGTTGAACGGAGCGGAGAAAAATCGTAAAAACTTTTAGAATATTTTAAGGGATATATTGCAAAATAAAGCTCTATATGTTACAATTAAGCCATAGATCGAGGACGATGCCCGGAACAAAAACGATATTCGCCAAAAGCCAATCAGAACAAGAGGGGAGACCCCATGGGAAAAAGTGCGATTGTTGATGGGCACGGAAATGAATAGGAAGCGACCTGCCCGGAACGGGCAAAAGCTCTTGTAAAGAGCAGAAGGGCACGCTTTTTCAAGGCCGCAAGGCTTCTGCTTCCTCTCCTCCTTCACCATCCTCGGTTTTGCGGTACAAGAAATACAGAAAAGAGGTGACGGCATGGTCTATCTGCAGAGCTTTGCATTGCCGACGGCAAGCCAGGAAGATCATTTTTTCCTGTGCAATTCAAAGGCTAAAAAGACATGCTATGATTCCAAATATCCCTTTTTGCTTTTCAAGGATCGGGAGCTGCCCGAATTTTATTTCGACGACATTACAATTTTTTACGGCGACAATGGAAGCGGCAAGAGCACGCTGTTAAATGTTATTGCGGAGAAATTGGAGTTAAAGAGAAGCGCTCCGTATAATGCTACGGACTGATAACGAAGTATTGAACAAAACAGTTTATCAGGCGTAGCAAAGGCAAATAAAATCACCGAGAGAAGCAAAAAGCATTTCTCGGTGATTATATTATATGGGGAGTTGGAACGGTACCTTTTCAGATTTATGAAATGAAAAATGCCAAAATTCGCTGGCCGGATTCCTTGCAAAAAGTCCTTAAATCCTTTGTTTCTCTTATACAATCCTATTACTTTCCGAGAAAAATCAAGGATACCAAGCGAAAATCATTTGGCACTCTTCCTTCTCCGCACATTTGATTATTTCTGTGTTCTCCGTTACTATAAGAGCAGAAATCAAAGGAGGTCTAACTGATGAAGCAAAAGTATTACCTTGTGCTTACAAAGGAGGAATGGCGGCTTATGATTGAGTGCTTAAACAAGCTCCGCAATCGGCTTATATCGGAGGACAGATACACCGATACCGTGGATGAGGTGCTTGTTAAAGTGGCAAACGCTAAAATCAAAAAAACAAGGTTAAAGAACAGAGGGCTTGAATATGGAAAAGTACATTACAGATGAACGCACAGGGCTGAAATATGAGTTGGTAGGTGATTATTACCTCCTCGCCGGAGATAATGAGCCGGAGGAAGAACAGAAGCCAATCGGGATGTGGGGACAGCGACATCTTCGCTATCTGAAAAATCACCGCAAAGTACACTATGCTAATCTGCTAACAAGCGGTAAGCTGAACAACTATCTTTCGGATATTGATAGGCAGGCAGAGGAAATGTTTGAACGGCTTACAAAGCAGATGGCAGCATCAGAGGATATCACAGAACAGATGAAGGCTATTGATCAGACAGAATGGGTAAGAAAAATGAACAACATAAGAAATCGAGTTACAGAAATCGTAAACAATGATCTCATATACGCGTATTGAAGGCAACCCGCAACGATCGGTCGATCCGTTGCGGGTTGCTTCTGTAAAAAGGTTAAAGATAGTTTTGAATCTCCTTAGATTGCTTGACCTGCGTGTCTTCTCTGTATGAACTTAACAACCTCCACAATGGGAATCACCAAAAAGGCCAAGCCGAGGGCGATCCCGTATTCCGTCCAGCCGACCGGGGTGAAGCCGAAAGCATTAGCCAAAAACGGGATCTCGAGCAAAGCGGTCGTCAGGATCAGCGAGCCGATCATGGCGGCCCACAAAACCTTGTTCTGCCCCCGCAGGCTGAAAACGGATTTTCTTTGCGAACGGAGGTTGAAGGAATGGAATATCTCGCACATGGACATAGTCAGAAACGCCATTGTCATCCCATGCCGGGACGAGCCTACGGGCAGCGAGAAGACCCCGCTTTCAAAGAAATGGCCGATGAGATAGGAGATGATCGTTAACGCGCTGACCAAAATCCCCTGATAGAGAATATCCACAAGCAGACCGCCGGAGAAAAATTCCTCTTTGGCGCTCCGGGGTGGGCAGCGCATACTGTTCGCCTCGGCTTTTTCCATCCCGAGCGCCAGCGCGGGGAAGCAATCCGTGATCAAATTGATAAACAGAAGATGCACAGGATTCAACAGGGTAAAGCCCAGCATTGCTGCGGCGAAAACGCCCAAAACCTCGCTCATATTGGAAGCGAGCAGAAACTGGATGGCCTTTCGAATATTCTCATAGATGCGGCGGCCTTCCTTGACGGCGAGGACGATCGTGGCAAAATTATCGTCCGCCAAAACCATATCGGCAACATTCTTTGTGACGTCGGTTCCCGTAATTCCCATTCCGATTCCGATATCGGCGGATTTTATGGAAGGCGCATCGTTGACACCATCGCCCGTCATGGCGGTCACGGCGCCGAGGGATTTCCAGGCGTTTACGATCCGGGTTTTATGCTCGGGCTGCACCCGGGCGTAAACGCTCGTTTCCCGTACCTTTTGCAAAAGCTGCTCGTCGGAAAGCGAGTCCAGCTCGGTGCCGGTGATTGCCTGGGAGGCATCTGCAAGGATACCCAATTCCTTGGCGATGGCGACGGCGGTATCTTTATGGTCGCCTGTGATCATCACGGCGCGGATCCCCGCTTGGCGGCATTCTTCGATGGCGGCCTTGACTTCCGGGCGCACCGGGTCGATCATCGCTGTAAGGCCGAGGAAGGTGAGCTTTTGCTCCAGAACCTCCGGGGTGTTTCCCGTCGGTTTTCCTTCCCAGTCCCGCCGGGCGACAGCCAAAACGCGCAGTGCCCGGTCGGCCATGTTTTTATTGGCTGTTAAGAGCTCCTGCCGTTTTTTATCGGTCATGGGAAGGACTTTCCCGTTTTCCAAATAACTTGCGCAATGAGCGATCACGACATCGGGCGCGCCTTTGGTATACTGCACGAATCCTTTCTCGGCGCGGTGGATGGTGGACATCATTTTCCGCCCGGAATCAAAGGGAGCCTCGCCCACGCGCGGCAGCCGCGCTTCCATCTCCTGCTTTTTCAAACCGGCGTCACAGGCGAAATTCACCAAAGCGCATTCGGTGGGCTGGTTTGCAGCTCCCGCAGCGTTTCCTCGGCGGATGATTTATAATAATCCGTCATTTCTGCGTCTCCTTCTCAGTAGAGTGATCGATCCTTTTTATTTCTGCAAGTACAACTTGATGATCCTGGATCTCTTTTATTGTCACCGATATATTATCAAGTTTAAGCTCTATATTTGTTTTCCCGTCATCCGGTATTCCCTGCAAGCGGTCAAATATGTACCCGGTAAAGGTGTTGATATATTCTGTGTCAAAAGAAACACCTATCGCCCTCTCTATTTCGTCAAGCTCAGCATTGCCGCTGATTTCCCATGTGTTGCAATCTATTTGCTTGATTTGAGGTTCTGCCGTTTCCGAAATTGAAGGTTTTTCCTGAAGCGCCCCGACAAGTTTTTCAATCAGATCCTGTATTGTGACAACGCCTGTCAGACCACCGTATTCATCCAAGACAACAGCAAATGTATTATGCGTCTGTTTCATATTTCGAAACAGGACATCAGCCTTCACTGTTTCCGGCACAAAGTACGCCGGTTCTAATGCCGAGCACATAATGTTATCCCGGCTTTTGTCCTTTTCTCTTAAATAAACCTTCGCATTCAGCACACCCACAACTCTGTCGGGAGAACCGTCACAAACGGGATATCGTGAAAAACTGCTGCTGCATATGACCTTCTCCCAAGTTTCATCGGTATCCTCCAACCAAAGCATTGTCAAATCAGTGCGATGTGTAAGGATCTCCCCGACCGACAGATCATCAAACTCGAATACATTCTGTATGAAAATCTGTTCATCTTTATCGATGGCTCCGGTTTCACCGCCTGTTTCGACCATCATGCGTATATCTTCTTCACAAATTTGTTCTTCCGTTTCGTTAGGATCGATACCGAGCATCCTTAGCACGGCATTTGTTGAAACGGACAAGAGCCACACGATCGGTTTAAACAAAACCGAGATCCCACTGACAATACCGGACACCTTGAGGGCCAGCGCTTCGGATTTTTTCATGGCAATTCTCTTGGGAACCAATTCGCCGAAAATCAGTGTAAAGTAAGATAGGACAAGTGTAATAAAAATTACGGATAGGGTATCCAAGGTGTTTCGGGACAAAGTAGCCCCTAAGCCGACAAGCCAATCAACAAGCGGATCCGAAAAACCGTCAGCCGCAAATGCGCTGCCCAGAAAGCCTGACAGCGTAATGGCGATTTGAATCGTAGACAGAAATTTAGCGGGTTCTTTTAAGAGCTTTCTCAATCGCCTCGCTTTTTTGCTTCCACGCTCGGCAAGACGATTGATCTTCGATTCGTTTACAGACAATACGGCCAGCTCTGCACTGGCAAACACGGCATTTAATGCAATCAGAATAATCTGTATCAGCAGTAAAGATACAATGGAATTGTTCATATATAGATACTCCTTATTAATAGTTGGTGTTCGCTAACAGTGTTTACAAAACGCCTCTCACATTATTCCAGGTATCTATTACGAATCATACGGAAAATATCTCGGTCAGGGTCCGGGTCTGAGTCCAAATTCATACTTGTTTTCTCCTTCGTCTTATTATGAATTTTTAATGATAACCTGTTCGATCACATCAGCGGCGTGCTCACACGAGTCACAGCAATGTTCAAGACTTTCGTATATAGCCTTTGCTCCCAACAATGCTTTAACATCCGACGAGGAGCGGAACAGCCTGTATATGGCATCGGTATAAACATTGTCAGCCTCAATTTCTATATCATTGACCTTTACAAGCAAGGCTCTTAAAGAATCCGGTTTCTTAAAGTTCTTTAATTCGTCTGCTGCTTCCTGCAACGCCTTAACACACCTGTTGACAATTCGGGAAAGATCCGCCGTATTCTCAGGAATCGCATCAATGTGATACATATAAGCGTCCAGTATTACTTCATCGATAGCGTCTGTTATGTCGTCAATGATCTGGACCAGCCGAAGAATATCCTCCTGATCTATAGGTGTTATAAATTCAACAGACAGCTTATTTAAGATATCGTGGTGAACAACATCCGCTTCGTGCTCGATCCGGTGCATTTGGCCTCGATAGGCATTGATGCTCTCCGCATCATATTTGCATAAAATTTCCTCCAATAAATTGGAGGCCTTCACGCTGTAAGAAACCTGATGTTTGATCATTTCAAAATAATCGTTGCGTTTTTTCGCCATCTTTCATTCTCCTTTTCTTATGCAAACATATGCAAAAAGAGCTTTGCCATAATAAAGCCCAACAATCCACATCCCGGAAATGTAAACACCCATGTCAAGACCAGTTCTTTGACGATTTTCCAATTCACATTGCCCATTCTTCTCGCAGCTCCTACCCCCATGATGGCGGTTGTCTTTGTATGCGTTGTACTGACAGGGATCCCGGCAAGTGAAGAAAACAGCAGGCAAAGGGTGGCTGCCAAGTCCGCAGAAAAGCCTTGATACGGTTTGAGCTTCACCATGTCCATTCCGACCGATTTAATGATCCGATAGCCACCGATAGAGGTTCCGAGACCCATAACGGCAGAACAAAGTATCATCAACCACACCGGAACCGTAAAACTCGATATATCGGAATGTCCGCCGGAAAAAGCTGCGCCGAGGAGAAAGATCGCCATGAATTTTTGTCCGTCCTGTGCACCGTGCATAAATGCCATGGCTGCGCCGCCGGCAACTTGTGCTCCGGAAAAGAATCGATTTGCTCGGATCCTGTTGCAATGCCGAGCGCAGAGGAGCGTTAGTTTTGATACAGCAAAGCCAAAGGCAAAGCCCAATACCGTAGACAACAGTATCCCATAGATTACCTTCATCCACTCAGCGCCGTTAATACCGGAAAAGCTATTTTGGATAGCTACGGCTGCACCGGAAATACCGGCGATCAACGCATGGCTTTCACTTGTAGGTATGCCAAAGTACCACGCAGCGGTTGCCCATATCACGATAGCTGCCATAGCAGCGCAGAGAGCGACAAGTGAGATGTGCGCATTTCCTCCGAAATCCACCATATTATAGATCGTCATGGCAACCGAGGCATTCACGGCGGTCATAACAAGAACGCCAAGAAAATTAAACACCGCCGCCATAACGATAGCTTTTCGAGCACTGATGGCCCTTGTCGAAACACATGTGGCGATGGCGTTTGGTGCATCAGTCCAGCCATTGACAAGAATAACGCCCAGTGTTAAAACCGTTGATACCATCAGCATCGGGCTGTGGCACATTTGCTCCCAAAATTCCGGTAATCCCATTGTTATTCCCCGACTTTCCGTTCTTAATTTCGGAATCCTAATTCCTGCGGAATGGAGTTGCCCTCACGAGACCCATTGACCGATTTTCAACAATCCGTCTTTACTGCCGGAAAGATACAGCGTATCCCCTGAGCCAAACAGGTAATCCGGTTGTATACTATCTATTACCCGTCCGGCACTTTCTATGGCAATAATATTCAATCCGAACTTCCCCCGCAGATTTGCACAGGCAACACTTTTCCCAACCAGCTGTTCCGGCACCTGCATTTTGGAGATGTTGATCTGTTCACTCAACTGAATAATATCAAGCTCTTTTGCCGTTCCCAAACGTGTTGCTAAACGAATCGCCATATCCCGCTCCGGATAGACAACCTCTGCGCCGAGTTTTTCCAAAATAATACCGTGCTCAATGCTTGTGGCTTTCGCCAGCACCTTTGGTATTCCCAAAGAAACCAGATTCAGGGTAGTCAGAATGGAGGTGTCCATTTGTTCTCCGATGCAGACCACGGCAACATCACAGTTCTGTATTCCCGATTCTTCCAGTGTCTTTTTATCTAAGCATTTCACGACATAAGCATTTTCGGTCACTTCTCTCATCTCACTGACCTTATCCTCATTTCGATCCAAAACGATCAATTCCGCACCGGACGCAGCCAATTCATTTGCAAGTGCGAAACCGAATCGTCCAAGCCCAACTATACCGTAAGTCGTTTTTTTATCGGGTTTATTCCCAAACATACCGATTCTCCTTCATCCGATAGAAATATTTCCCTCTGGGAAACTGATGTGTTCGCCTCTGCTGAAATACCAGAGTGACGCCACAGTCAAAGGTCCGAGTCTGCCTATGTACATAATAGAAATCGACAGCAGTTTCGCTCCGACACCCAGATCGGTTGTGATGCCGGTTGAGAGTCCAACTGTTCCAAAGGCACTTGTGACCTCAAAAAGTGCATCCATTAACGAAATTCCCGGCTCCAGTATGGCCATAAGCCATGTGCCTGCCGATACAAGTGCTACCGCCAACAATGTTATAACAGACGCTTTTCGAAAGGCGTCCTTTGGGATGGCATTATGAAAGGCTTTCTCGGATCTGTTGGTTGCCGCCGATTTAATGCCTTGTATTAAAACAAAAAGAGTACTGGTCTTAATACCGCCTCCGGTAGAACCGGGAGAAGCGCCGATAAACATTAAGGCGGTCAATACCAAAAGTCCTGCATTTGAAAAGGTTCCCAACGGGTAGGTTGAAAAGCCTGCTGTTCTTGCCGAGACACTGTGAAAGAAAGCACCGAGCCATGTTACATCCTCGGTCAGTTTGAGAAGAAGGGTTCCAACAATTATCAGCACACCGCTTACCGATAACACGACTTTAGCATGCATGGAGTACTTTCTGAAACTCAGCCTGTACTGCCACATCTCCCGGATGACAAGGAAGCCTATTCCTCCGAAAAAAATCAAGCCGCAGGTGACCAGATTCAACATAATGTTGTTCTGGTAAGGAATCAGATTTTGAAGATTCCCGAGTATGTCAAAGCCGGAATTGTTAAAGGCCGCCACGGAGTGAAACAAACTGATTCCGATTGCCTTTTGGAGTGGATAATCTTGAATGAAAACAAAAAAGCTTAATACTGCTCCGGTAAATTCAATGATGAATGTCGTAAGCAATACGCTTTTTATAAAACGGACGATACCTTTATTGGAATCGAGATTGGATGCCTCTCGTATCAAGCGTCGGCCTTTCAGATCCAGCTTCCTGCCCATAGCCAAAATGACGCCGGCACCGATGGATGTAACGCCAAGTCCTCCGATCTGTATCAGCAGAGCGAGGAAAAATTGTCCGATCGGAGTAAAGGTATCTCCTGCATCAACAGCTATCAGCCCCGTTACGCAAACTGCGCTTGTCGAAGTATACAGAGAATCGATATATTTTAATTCAACACCCTCCCGCACACTGCACGGAAGAATCAAAAGTACCGATCCGATTAAAATTACGGCGGCAAATCCTAATGAAATAAGACGCGCCGGCGATTGTGCTTGAAGGAGCTTTTTCATTCCTCGTTATCTCCATTCATTCGGTAACCGACACCGAGTTCATTGGAAATACACCAAGCTTCTCCCGGTTTTACGCCGAATTTTCTTCGTATATTGGCCATATTGACCTGTAGCCTTTTTGTGCTGCCCTCGTCGGGATACCCCCAAATTTCCTTGATGATTGCAGAATACGTCATCATCTTCCCACAGTGCTCGGAAAGAAACGCCACAATGTTATACTCCGTTTGGGAGAGACCGACCTCTTGCCCGTGAACGAACACTTGTCTTGCATCGTACTGGATCAGCAGATCTTTTGTCCGGAATGTGCCGATCGGCAGTTTTCCGCTGTCGGCACGATGCTGATAATTTCGTAATACCATGCGAATCCGTGCAAGCAGTTCAGCCGAGCTGAAAGGTTTTGTAACATAATCATTTGCGCCGGCATCCAATGCGAGGACCTTATCGGTGTCATTGTTTCGTGCAGATAAAACAATTATCGGGGATAGCGAACTCTTCCTCACAAATTCAAGAAATCGCATTCCGTTCATATCCGGAAGCCCAAGATCAAGTATCGAAACATCCGGCAAATGAGAAGTAAATAATGTAATTGCAAGATTACAGGTTTCGGCAAGAATCACCTGGTATCCGGCTGCGCCCAACATAGTCGCCATAACCGACCGAAGGTTCTCATCATCCTCTATCAGCAACACCTTATACTTATTATTGGTCATGACTGATTTCTTCCTTCCCGATCGTAAAACGGAATAATGCGCCGCCGTTTTTTCGATTTTCTGCCGTAATCGTTCCGCCATGCGCTCTGACGATCGTTGAGCAAACAGATAATCCGATCCCGGCATAGCGACGAGAGCCTTGTGTCATATCCTGCTGCACCTCATAGCATTCCGAAAAAAGAGTTTTTAACCTGCTTTCTTCTATTCCGCAGCCGTTATCTGCAACCTCAAACACAACCTGATCCGCCAAAGTAAAGGCCTTAAGCAAAAGTACCGTCATGCCCTTTGCGTGATACACGGAGTTTTCCAAAAGGTTGAGGATAACCTGTTCGATTAAAATCGGGTCAACATCGATGATCACAATATCATCCGGCACAGTCACCTCGACTTTTTGTTCCGGATGGCGCTGATAAAATTTAGCAACAGAGGAATCGATCAATTCGTCCAATATCGTCGTAGTCTTGTTGATCTTCATCGTCTCGTTATCGATTCGGGTAACTGACAGAAGATTTTCCACCATCCGGATAAGCCATTCGGAATCCTCTTGAATGTTCGACAGCATTGTTTCTTTTTGTTCCTCTGTCAAAGTTTCTTTCTCGTCCCGAAGAAGAGAGCTTGCGCTATAGATGGAGGTCAGCGGTGTACGCAAGTCGTGGGAAACGGCACGAAGCAGATTCGCGCGTGTTTTTTCCCTTTCACTTTCCGCTTTTGCCTCTTCATAGGTTTTGATTTTTGTCGTCAGCATTCCGGTAATGACAGCAATAGCCAGCATAATAATCGCCGAGATCACATTGACGGGAGTTATAAAGTCAAACTCCAAAAACGGATAGGTGAACGCAAAGTTAATGGCAACTGTGCCTACGACAGATGAAAAGATGCCGTAGAAATATCCATCAGTAAAAAGAGAAACAATAAAGACAGAAAAAACAAAAATCGTTGTTATGTGTTCTTGCACCTCAAGCCGCTGAAAAATAAAGCTTATTACGCAGGCGGCAACCAACGCAAGCAGCGTTATGATTATATTTCTCAAAATGCTTTTCTTTTTCATTTCTGAAGCTCCTTATAACGGTAATGATTATAGCATAGGTTTGGTTAAGATATGGTTAAGGCATTCGGCAACAGATTTCAGCTATACTTTTGTCTTTCCTGCATTGCAAAACCATATACCAACGGTCTTTTCGTCGGGTCTATTTAACACAAAGAGCTTTCCGCATTTTCTTTAAAGCGTTCTTGTATGTCCGCTCGGAAGCCTTATCGGACCTGCGGCTGGCGGAGTGAGAGATTTCTTCAAAGGGCATGGGCTTTATGGGCCTGTACTCGACCTCGCCATTTATCAGCACCGCCTTTTGGGTCGACCAGCAGGTGTCTCAGAAGCCCAGATGCTTGGCAACGGTACGCTGCTCCCGGTAGGTGAGACGGTCGAAGGCTTCGTAAAGTGCGTTATACAGTACAGATCGAAAGTACAGCTTGTTCGGCTGGGAGGTGGTGTCCACCGTCACATCCTCACCCGTTTCCTCGCCGTTCTCATCGTATTGCCTATAAAAATCTACTCGGCGTTCGTTCAGTGTACCTATTGCAATGTACTTTCGGACGCTCTTTTCGTCCATAGCAACTTCATCTGCAATTCTCTGTACACTATCATCGCTGCAATCATCGCCGCTCTGATGGTAGATTGCCATAATGCGCCGCAGGACGGGATAGGTGTCCGTCGTCATGGTGATGACACCGCTCTGTGCCGTGCGGATGTAGTCCTCGATACTATCTGTAATATACTGCCTCTGATAGACCGCGAAGGGTGTGCCTATGGACGGATCGTACTTTTGTAAGGCGGTTAGAATCCCGCACACCGCTGCCTGCTTGATGTCCACAAAGTGCTCCGGTAGGCCGTAACGCTGGCAGGCATCCTGCGCCAGCTTGTTCAGCATCGGCTCCCGGTCGTGCAGATACCACAACAGATACTTGTCCCCCTTTTCAGCAAGGTATAGCTCGATATATTCCTGCGGCGGCAGCTTGGGCGGCGCAGGATCAAGGCGGTACATCCGGCGCTCCAAAAGATACCGCTGTTGCTCTAAAACTTCATTCTGTTCTTTGGACACCGGATGCACCTCCTGTCATTATTCTTTTGCCCGTGTCAGCGTACAGCTTGGCACGCTCCAAATCCGCATAATAATTTGCTTTGGCGTAGGCATCGTCCTCCTCTGCCTGCTCCAAGCGCCGCTTCGCCATGGTCTGCGCCGCTGCTGCAAATTCCGCCGAAATCGTCCCCCGACTCTTTTCGGAGCGGATGGCGGCGCGGCGTCTTTCATAGGCAGCTTTGAGGGGATTATCCTTCGCCCGCTCTGCCTTGCCCTGAACGATGGCGTACCGACGGCAGGAGATTTTCTTGCCATTGTATAACTCCGGTGCTGTGCCGTAGGAACAATACTTCTGTCGCCGTGCGCTTTGCATCAGAAAATACTGCCCGCAAATTTCGCACTGCCTCGGATAATGCCCGTGGTGCAGCCCCTCGAAGAAATCCGTCAGCACAAAGCTGTAGTAGCTCTCAAAGGCCATTCTTCGGGCGGTGACGAGAATATGACTGTTTCGCCGTTTCGGGAGAGCAAGATATTCGGTGTGCAGCGGAAACAGACTTGATCCGAATACCTCCGTTGCAATGGGCAGCAGGTGGCGTTCATCAAAGCGGTCGGCTTCATCCACACGGGAAACGAATTTCTTGAGCTGTTCGAAAGCCTTGCGCATATCCTCAGGGATAGCATCATAAAAGCGGAGGGTTCGCAAAACTGTTGCGCACAGCGTTTCACATTTTTTGAAGAGCACCTTGTCGTATTCCTTCGGAAGAATACCGAGCGCCCTTGCACCGCCGTCTGTCTGTGCCGCCTTTCCTCGGCGGATAAAATAGTCTGACAGCAGCTCGGCATTTTCTTCCGTAAACATCTCTGAAATGCGCTGCTTCTCAGAAACGGTGTCTAAGGTATCAAACGGCTTCAACTTCGGTAATGTCAGCAATATATTCTGTATTTCCTCTCCGGCATTCACAAAATCGACACTACTTAAATATCCGGCGGCAAGCTGCTCCTGCACATTCCAGTTGCTTTGCCGGAACACGGCAATTCTTGCAGCGGTATCATTCCTGTAATACCGGTTCAGCAGATGTGCCGCAAAGATGCCTGCCGCATAGCTTTTGCTGCCGATATATACCCGCCCGTCCCGGTAAACGGCGGTCAAATAGCCTAAGCCACCACTCATTTTCAGCCCTCCGATTTATTCTATCACGGGAAGTGTCCCGTTTTCCGTACTCACTGTTTTGACGCAAAAAAAGTTGAAATATTTTTGTTACAGCCCATAAAACAAAACAGTTTGTTTTGATTATTATATCAGAAAACAGCACTTGTTTCAATGCTTTTCACAATGTTGCGGTTATTGTTTTTTTCGTGTTGCTTATTCCTTGCCTTTTTTCGCTGTTTCCCCCATTAAATACATAGAAGGCAGTCATTGAGCCGTCGAGGTCACACTCGGCGGCTTTTTTGCTGCCCGAAAAACGGAAAGGAGGCGAAAGCAATGGTACTGAAAATCACACCAAAGCAGCGGGTAAAAATCAATGCCCTTGTGCGCAGGACTTGCTGTAACTGCCGCAAAGGAAATTGCCTGCTGCTGGATGACGGCGAGGAGCACGCTTGCGTGCAGTGCATCAGCGAAGAAGCAAAGTGCGTGCAGCTCATTTCCCGGTATGGCATCTACTGCAACTATTTTTTGAGGGCAGTGCTACCGGCCGAAAAGGAACTGTATGCGGAAATCCTACGGCAAAACGGGATGGGATAACTGCCCCAAAAAAGTTATCTAAAAAATTTGAAGGCTGCACCGCAGCAGAAAGGAACTACTATGAAAACAATGAACAACACAAAAATCATCGGCATCGACCACGGTTACGGCAATATGAAAACCGCAAATCACTGTTTCCCGTCCGGCGTGCTCAGCTTTGATGTAGAACCTCTGTTCACCGGCGATATGCTGACCTACAACGGCAAATATTATCTCATCGGCGAGGGACACAAGGAGTTTGCCGCCGAAAAAATGATGGACAGCGACTATTATCTCCTAACTCTCGCCGCCATCGGGCGGGAGCTGTGCATCCGCCATGTCACCTCCGCCCGCGTGCATATTGCGGCGGGACTGCCCCTCACATGGGTCAGTGAACAGAAGGACGCTTTCCGTGCATACCTCTTGCAGAATGACAGCGTAGATTTTACCTTCCGGGGCGCGGACTACCATGTGGAGTTTGCCGGAGCGGATATCTTCCCGCAGGGCTTTGCCGCCGTCGCCGGGAGTTTGGGGCAGTTCAGAGGAACAAATATGCTCTGCGACATCGGCAACGGCACCAT
>ERZ779889.2344-NODE-2344-length-15856-cov-3.452123_pt1 | contig 15856 bp, 15 predicted proteins | sample MGYA00511030_ERZ779889 | MGnify/ENA primary metagenome ERZ779889 (study PRJEB29588, sample SAMEA2160616) | human gut metagenome | biome: human gut; feature: human-associated habitat; material: faeces | place: Denmark | collected 2008/2010 ...
GCGGCGGACCTTCCGCGCAGGCAGGGGACCTGCGTGCCGGCGTTTAGAGTAATTTATGCCCCCAATTATATAGTAAAATCGATTTCTGGTTGTCGTGTCGGCTTGATTCCCTTGCTACCTTTTTTCAAGTAGGAACAAGGCCTTGATGTTTTTTTCAATCAGTTTAATTCAATAAATAGCGGTATCTTGATTGTAACCGTTCGGAATGGCTTTGGTGCATTCTCCGATGGACTTATTCGGCTTATCCTTTGACCGATGTAACGAAGTGAGTGAGAGTTTCCGTTGTTTTCGAAGGCAATTGGCAGTGTGTATGCCACAACGCAGAGAGAAGGACCGTTGGTATGTACTAACTGTCGAAGAGATTTTGTCGTGACTTGCTTTTCTGCACGCTATATTGGAAATACCTGAGGTGAGCGGCAGGGAGTAGGTCTGTCCTGGCATCGTGAGTCGTCTGCCATGCCAATTTATTCACCTTTTCTTCTTTGCATCAACTGTGATATTCCGGGAAAGCACTATCTTTGTAGACATGAAACCGCCTGTGGGGCGTATCATGTCGAAGTTAAACTTAAAATATAATGCTATGCTTACAGCTGAAGACAGGAAACAATTAGAGGAAAAAGGTATTAGTGAAGGCCTTTTGAATGAACAATTGGCTTGTTTCAGAAACGGTTTTCCATATTTGAAGCTGAGTGCTCCAGCCTCTGTTGAGAAAGGTATCTTGCAATTGAGTGAAGAAACCTCCATCTACGAGGATATGTGGGAGAAATACGTGGGAGAAGGACACAAGGTGGTCAAGTTTGTCCCGGCTTCTGGCGCAGCAAGTCGCATGTTCAAGAACATGTTTGCGTTCTTACAGGCGGAATACGACGTGCCGACGACGGATTTCGAAAAAAAGTTTTTTGAGCAAGTCCACCGCTTCGCTTTCTTTGACGATCTTGACGCAGCGTGTGTCCGCCTGTATGAGAAGCATGTGGATGAACTTGTCGCAGCAAGGGCATTCAAGCCTGTTGTGTCAGCATTGCTCGAAAAAGAGGGATTGAACTACGGCCAGCTCCCCAAAGGACTGTTGAAGTTCCACCGGTATACGAACGGCGCAAGAACGCCGCTTGAAGAGCATCTGGTAGAGGGTGCATTGTATGCCCAAATGGCAGGTGGAAGCGTGCATATGCACTTCACTGTATCGAAGGAGCACCGTGCGCAGTTCGAACAGTTGGTGGCAGAGAAGTCTGTCGAGTATGCACAGAAATTCGGTGTAACCTACGATATCTCTTTTTCCGAACAGAAAAGCGCTACGGACACTGTGGCAGTGACGCTTGATAACGAACTTTTTCGCGACGATAGTGGGCGTTTGGTTTTCCGTCCCGGCGGACACGGTGCCCTTATCGAGAATTTGAATGACCTTGACGCCGATGTGGTCTTTATTAAAAACATTGACAACGTGGTGCCCGACCGCTTGAAGAGCACTACTGTTACTTACAAGAAAGTCATTGCCGGTGTGCTTGTGCAGTTGCAGCATCAAGCTTACGATTACCTCCGCAAATTGGATAGCGGCATGTATAGCATGGATGAACTTCTCGAGATGCTACAGTTTGTCCAAAAGAAGTTGTTCTGTAAGAATCCGAGTACCAAAACGCTTGAAGATACAGAACTGGCCATCTATCTGCGTCAGAAACTTAACCGACCTATTCGCGTGTGTGGCATGGTGCGTAATGTCGGTGAACCCGGTGGTGGACCGTTCTTGGCCTACAATCCAGACGGAACTATCTCTCTGCAAATTCTTGAAAGTTCACAGATTGACATGTCAGATTCCGAGGCAAAAGCCATGTTCGAGAGAGGTACGCATTTCAATCCTGTGGATTTGGTTTGCGGTGTACGCGATTACAAGGGAGGTAAGTTTAATCTTCCGGATTACGTCGACAAGGCGACGGGATTCATCTCGCAGAAATCGAAAAACGGCCGCGAGTTGAAAGCACTCGAGCTTCCTGGTCTTTGGAATGGTGCGATGAGCAATTGGAATACGGTTTTCGTTGAAGTGCCTTTGGAGACATTTAATCCTGTTAAAACAGTCAACGATTTGCTCAGGGAGCAGCATCAGTAAGCTCAAGCTTTTTTATAGCTTGATAAAAAAACTTTCCCCACGTAATGGCTGCCATTACGTGGGGAAAGTTTTTTGGTGAGATATGAAGCTGGTTTTACGATCAGCACAGTTTTATTGCAATGGCTCAACGTCTTTCAAGAAATGGGCGATATCGCTGTCGCTGGGGGCATAGTCCACCAAGTCGCCGGCGAGGAAGCGGTCGTAGCTGGCCATGTCGATTAGGCCGTGGCCAGAGAGGTTGAAGAGAAGCACTTTCTTTTCGCCGGCTTCTTTGCACTTGATGGCTTCGCGGATGGTAGCGGCGATGGCGTGGCAGGATTCCGGTGCGGGAACTATTCCTTCGGCCTGTGCAAATAGTACACCCGATTTGAAACTTTCAGTTTGCTGGATGTCGACTCCTTTCAGATAGCCGTCTTTCAGCAGTTGTGAGATGATGACGCCCGCACCGTGGTAGCGGAGACCGCCGGCGTGGATATTGGCTGGCATGAAGTTATGTCCGAGTGTGAACATTGGCAACAAGGGCGTGTAACCACTCTCATCACCGAAGTCGTATTCGAATTTTCCGCGCGTCAGTTTGGGACATGAGGCCGGTTCGGCGGCGATGAATTCCGTATTCTTGCCTTCAAGGATATTGTGGCGCATGAACGGAAATGCAATGCCGCTGAAATTGGAGCCACCGCCGAAGCAGGCAATCACTTTGTCGGGATATTCGCCGGCCATTTCCATCTGTTTCTCGGCTTCCAGTCCGATTACAGTCTGATGCAGGGTGACGTGGCTCAATACGGAACCGAGTGTATATTTACAGTTGGGAGTGGTGCGTGCCAGTTCGATAGCCTCGGAAATAGCCGTACCCAATGAACCCTGATGATTGGGGTGGGCGGTCAGAATATCTTTCCCGGCACGGGTAGACATGGACGGTGAAGGAGTAACCTGCGCACCGAATGTTTGCATGATGCTGCGACGGTAAGGCTTTTGTTCATAGCTGATTTTTACTTGATAGACAGCAGCTTCCAGACCGAAGAGGCGGGCGGCATAGGCCAGTGAGGCTCCCCATTGCCCGGCTCCGGTTTCGGTAGTGACATTTGTCACGCCCTCTTGCTTGCAGTAGTAAGCCTGCGGTATGGCGGAGTTCAGTTTGTGAGAACCCATGGGGCTGACACTTTCGTTCTTGAAGTAGATATGTGCCGGTGTGCCGAGTGCTTTTTCCAGTCCGTAGGCGCGTACCAGCGGAGTGCTTCGGTAGTATTTATACATTTCGCGCACCTGTTCGGGAATTTCAATCCACGCATCTGCCTGATTGAGCTCCTGGCGGCAAAGTTCTTTTGCGAAAATGGGATACAAATCTTCCGCTTTTAACGGTTGCTTGGTAGCGGGATTAAGCGGCGGCATGGGTTTGGTTACCATATCGGCTTGTATATTATACCAGTAACGTGGAATTTCGTCTTCCGGAAGAATGAATCTTTTTGTCTTGTTGCTCATAGTGGTTATAAATTAAAAGTGATTCAGTGTCCAAATGTAGCTATTATTTTTAAACCAATTTCTTTTTTCCATTGTTTTTTGTTTATGAAGGTAGATTTGTCTAAGTTTGCCACGTTTCATCAATCGGTATATTTATGAAGATTTATCATAAGTTTCTTTTGTATCAAAATAAGTGGATTCATCCTTATGTACGTGTGGCGTTGGGGGTGATGACGACCCTGACCTACCTGGCATCCATCCTGTTGATTGTCGGTTTGGTGTATGAACATGGATTTACAATTTCGGTTGCGGAAGCTCACCAGTTGCAACGTCTGTATCATGGAGTGTGGATTGTCTTTCTGAGCGATATATCCTTGCGTATCGCATTGGAATATAAAGATACGAGGCAGACCTTTAGCAAGCTGACGTGGATATTGACTTTCCTGCTTTATCTGACGCTGGTTCCGGTTGTGTTTCATCGTCCGGAGGTGGAAGGGGCCATACAGGCTGTCTGGGATTTTCTGAACGGCAGGATATATCATCTCGCGTTGCTGCTGATGCTTTCTTTCCTGAATCTGTCTTATGGCTTGGTACGTTTGCTGGGGCGACGGACAAACCCTTCGCTTATTCTGGCAGTCAGTTTTCTCATTATCATACTCATCGGGACGGGATTGCTGATGCTCCCCCGTTCTACGGTGGCGGGTATCTCGTGGGTGGATTCGCTGTTTATTTCCACCAGTGCGGTGTGTGTGACGGGGCTTACCTCGGTGGATGTGGCATCCACCTTTACGACGACGGGCTTTGTAATCATCATCCTGCTGATTCAGATTGGCGGTTTGGGAGTAATGACGCTGACGAGCTTCTTTGCAATGTTCTTTATGGGGAATACTTCTCTGTACAATCAGTTGGTGGTGCGTGATATGGTCAGTTCCAATTCATTGAATTCATTGCTGTCCACACTGGTCTATATCCTCGGCTTTACATTGGCGATAGAGGGAGCGGGCATGCTCGCTATTTGGAGCGATATTCACGGCACGATGGGGATGGATATACACGAGGAATTGGCTTTCTCGGCTTTCCACTCCATATCGGCGTTCTGTAACGCCGGTTTTTCCACATTACCGGGCAATTTGGGCAATCCGCTGCTGATGTCAGGCCATAATCCGTTCTATATATACATCTCTTTATTGATTATTCTTGGCGGTATCGGTTTTCCGATATTGGTGAATTTCAAGGATATCATCCTTTACCATATACGCCGTTTCTGGAGATTTCTGCGTACGTGGGAGTGGGACGGCCGCCGTTTTTACCACCTCTACAATCTGAATACGCGTATCGTGCTGATTGTTACCTTCCTGTTGCTGGTGGTCGGTACGGCCGGTATCGCTCTTTTTGAGTGGAATGCGTCTTTTGCGGGTATGTCGGTTGCCGATAAGTGGACGCAGGCGTTCTTCAATGCGTCTTGTCCCCGTACGGCCGGCTTCTCCAGCGTGGATTTAGCCGGTTTGAGCGTGCAGACCTTATTGATTTACCTTATTCTTATGTGGATTGGCGGCGGTTCGCAGTCTACTGCAGGCGGTATCAAGGTGAATGCTTTTGCTGTCGTGGTATTGAATCTTGTGGCTGTATTGCGCGGCACGGAGCGGGTAGAGGTGTTTGGACGCGAATTGTCTTACGACTCCATCCGCCGTTCTAATGCTACGGTGGTGATGTCGTTCGGAGTATTGTTTGTATTTATATTTATTATCAGCATATTGGAGCCGAACCTGTCTTTGCTCACGGTTACCTTTGAATGTGTTTCGGCCATCAGTACGGTCGGTTCCAGTTTAAACGCCACGCCTCTGCTGGGCAGTGACAGTAAACTGTTGGTTGCGCTTTTGATGTTTGTCGGGCGTGTAGGGCTGATAACGTTGATGCTTGGTATCATCAAGCAGAAAAAAAATACGAAGTATCAGTATCCGAGTGGACAGATTATTATTAATTAATGACTTATATGAAGTATATTATTATCGGTTTGGGAAATTACGGCCATGTGCTTGCCGAGGAACTTTCTGCTTTGGGGCATGAAGTGATAGGTGCGGATATCAGTGCCGGTCGTGTGGATAGCTTAAAGGACAAGATAGCAACCGCATTTGTGATTGATGCGACTGACGAACAGGCTTTGTCCGTACTTCCGCTGAACAGCGTCGATGTCGTGATTGTGGCCATCGGTGAGAATTTTGGCGCGTCTATCCGCGTGGTGGCGTTGTTGAAGCAGAAAAAGGTGAAACGCATTTATGCCAGGGCTATCGACGGGGTTCATCGTTCGGTGCTTGAAGCTTTCGGGTTGGAACGTATTCTTACTCCCGAAGAAGATGCGGCTCGCGGTCTGGTTCATCTGTTGGAATTTGGCGCGGATATTGAAACTTTCCGTGTAGATTCCAACTATTATGTAATGAAGTTCACAGTGCCCGAAAGATTCATCGGCTATGGTGTCAATGAATTGAAGCTCGATAATGAATTCGGCTTGAAGCTGCTTGCGCTGAAACGTGCCGAAACGTTGAAAAACTGTCTGGGCATCTCTTTCATAGAGCATGATGTTGTAAACGAGTTGCCGGATAACGACCAGATACAGGCAGGAGACCAGTTGGTGTGTTATGGACGGTATCAGGACTTCCAGAAGTTCTGGAAGGCGCTGTGATAATCGGATGCATTTTCTTTGTGATTTTATTGCTTTTCCTATGGAAGAGTAGTACCTTTACTTCCTAATAGCAAATCGTTCCACCACGGAGTAAATTTCGTTCCGCCATGGAGAAAGTTGTGTTCCACCATGATGGAACGAAATTTACTCCGTGGTGGAACGATTTAGTATTGGGATGGTTTTCTCTCTTTGTCACCGTGAGAAAGGATGCCGGGTATGACTATGGTGAAGCTTAATATCAAAGAATATGAGTGCTTATTATGACCTTTTTGAAAAGCCGGATATTGGTCGGACCGGAGAACAACAGCCTCTTTATGCCCGCTTTGTGCCTAAAGGGACAATTGATAAAAAAGAGTTTATAGACCGCGTACATCTTTTCACGGGTATCAGCCGAAGTGTGCTTGAGGGGACAATGGCGGCTTTTATGGACGAGTTGCGCGATTGCCTGGCTAACGGTTGGACGGTAGAGTTGGGAGAACTTGGCTATTTTACTCCTTCACTGAGCTGTCAGCGCCGTGCAATGGAGAAAGATAAAGTGCGTGCCGCGTCCGTGGCTCTGCGCGGACTGAATTTTCGTTTGGGAAAGCGGTTCTATGAGGAATTAGGCGGTAAGATGAAGCTTGAACGTAAGCCGCGACCTGTGGTATCGGCTTCCTCGGATACCTTTTTATCTATGGAGCGCCGTTTTCAATTATTGGACGAATACTTACAGCGGAACCCTTGTATCAACCGTGCCCAATATGCCCGCCTGACGGGACGTAGCTACAAACAAGCCATTAACGATTTGAATCTGTTCATAGAAAACGGGGTATTGTTCAGATACGGAATGGGCAGGAATGTGGTGTATGCGGGAAAAAAGTGAAATATTTTTTATTGATTTATATCTTTTTATTTATCAGAGACTTACTTATCCTTATTAATCCTTCTTTATCCTTACTGAAACTTACTGAAACGACAGTTAAAGCACCATGCCGGTTTGTGCCTGTTGTATCTTTGTATCGTGATCACAGAGAAACAGGTTTTGCAAACTGACGAGTGAACAAGGCCGAAAACAAATTTATTAATCATTTAAAATTAAAAGAATTATGGCATTTAATTATGAAGTGAAGAAGAGAGTGTTCGGTTTTGATAAGACAAAAACGGAAAAGTATGTGGCGCAAATGAAGACGCTGGGTATAATACAGTTTGGAGATTTATGCGATGAAGTCACTAAGGTAGGCATGGCTCCGCGTGGTGTGGTGAAGATGGTATTGGATGGGTTGATAGACACATTGAATATAAACATAAACAAGGGCTTTTCTGTGCAGTTAGGTGATTTTGGCTGTTTTCGTCCGGGTATTAACGCGAAAAGTCAGGATAAGCAGGAAGATGTGAAATCGGATACGGTTTATCGCCGAAAGATAATTTTTACTCCGGGGCAGTATTTTAAAGAGATGCTGACACGTGCCAGCGTGACGAGAGCTAATTGGGAAAACTCGGAAACAACTTCGGGAGGCGGTTCTAATCCTGATGCCGGTGGCAATGGAGAAGAGGAAAACCCGCTGGGATAATATGCTTTCCATCTGTTTAAACTAAGTGGATGTAGATGAGGGAGATATGAACTTCTTTTATAAGGGTTCATATCTTTCCTCTGATTACTTGACTTTGCCTTTCGGATGTTGTATCTTTACATCAATAATAAAAAACGGCACATAATGATAAACCTGCAAAAAACTATGGAAAATGAAAATGACTTTCGTATCAGGACGTATACGAAAAAAGAATTAGCATGTTTGTATTGCCCCAATGCTACGGCACGCTGTGCCATTCGTACATTGACACGCTGGATTAAACGCAATCGCGAATTGTATGCGGAACTGCTTCTTACGGGATATCATGTAAGAGTACGGACTTTTATGCCGAGACAAGTCGGGATTATCGTTCACTATTTGGATGAGCCTTAATTAACGGGCTGCTTTTAAGTTCATAAAAAACGGAAAGCTTTAATAGCTTTCATTTGTATTTCTCCCGCTCTTTTTGTTCCTTTGCCCTTGTCAATTTAAAAAACGAATCAATGAAAACCGTTGTTTATATAGTGACTTGTGTGGTAGCGTTGTCAGTCGTTTCCTGTACATCCCGGCAGAAGGGCGGAGACGATGTGCAGGTATTGATGCAGGACAGCACCGTGGCTTCCGCTCCACAGCGCATGCAGGTTTCCGATACCAAAGTGACCATTACTTATAAAGGTAAGGAGTATCGCTCGTCTGTGGTGCGCCGTCCGGATGACAGCCTGCCCATTGTGAAGAATGAACAAGGCGAGAAGTTCGTTGATAACAGCATTACCCTGCGCATCACCTGTGGCGGTAAGCAGATTGTAGACAGGGTGTTTACGAAAGAGAGTTTCGCCTCGCTGGTGGATGCCGGATTTATGAAGTACGCTATTCTGGAAGGGTTGGTTTATGATAAAACTACCCCTCAGGGAATTATTTATGCTGCCAGCATCTGCTATCCGCAAACAGACCTCTACGTGCCTCTCCGACTGACGGTTTCCGCCGACGGTAAAATCTCGATGGCAAAAGAAGAACTGTTGGAAGATGTGTACGAGGAAGATACTGTTTCCAATTGATGTTCGGGTAATTCCAGAATGATTCCAGATTTGTGAGGTTCCTTTGCTGACATGAAAATCCTGATTGTAGAAGATGAGCAAGATTTGCGGGAAACCATTCGCGCTTCGCTCCTGAAAGAGAAGTTTGTCGTAGAAACGGCTGCCGATTATTTTTTGGCATTGGATAAGATAAACGACTATGATTACGACTGCATCCTGCTGGACATTATGCTGCCGGGCGGAAGCGGTCTGGATTTGTTGCGTGAGTTAAAGCGCTTACGCCGTACGGACAGTGTGCTTATCATCTCCGCCAAAGATTCGCTGGATGATAAGGTGGACGGTCTGGAACTCGGAGCCGATGATTATCTGACGAAACCTTTCCACTTGGCAGAGTTGAATGCCCGCATAAAGTCTTTGATCCGCCGCCGTCAGACGCAGGGTGATGTGACGGTCACAGTAGGTAATTTGCTGCTCTATCCTGACAAGCGGCAGGCGGAAGTGGACGGTGCGCCTTTGCAACTGAACCGTAAGGAGTTCGATTTACTGTATTACTTTGTGGTGAATCCCAATCGGGTTATTAATAAAATGAGCCTTGCAGAGTCGGTATGGGGTGATAATATAGACCAGGTCGATTCTTTGGATTTCATTTACTCGCAAGTAAAGAACCTGCGTAAGAAATTGAAGCAGGCCGGCGCTTCCGTGGAACTGAAAGCCGTCTATGGCTTTGGTTATAAACTGTCCGAGTTATGAAACTGGTATATTACACATATCGCAAAATCTCCTTATTGCTATTCGCCCTGATGACTGTATGGGGTGTATTGTTTTATTATGCCATTATCGATGAGGTTGTTGACGAAACGGATGATACGTTGGAAAATTATGCCGGGATATTAATGGAACATGCGCTTCACGATCCCTCTGTTCTTGAAACGGAAGGCTCTCTGATGTCTTTCTATAAATTCCTTCCTATCTCCGAAGAAGAGGGACGCCATTATCGGGAGGTCTTCTATGATTCTACCGTCTATATCGAACTTGAGGATGAGGACGAGCCGGTACGTGTGATGCGCACGGCTTTTCGTATGCCCGACGGACAGTTTTATGAGCTTACCCTGATGATTTCCATCTTGGAACGCGACGATATGGTAGAGGCGATGCTCTGGTATCTGGGAGCATTGTTCCTGCTTTTCCTGATTTGTACCTCTGTCGGTATTCAGCTGGTGCTGAAAGGAGTGTTCCGCCCGTTGCATAAACTACTGGACTGGTTGCATGGCATCCAGCCCGGAAAGGAAGTTCCGGTGTTGGAGAATCCTACGAAAATACGTGAGTTCCGCCAGCTGAGTGAGGCGGCGGTAGATATGGGAAACCGTAGCTATAAAGCCTATGAGGAGCAGAAGCAGTTTATAGAAAACGCTTCACATGAGTTGCAGACACCGCTTGCCATTGTACGTGGCAAAGTGGAATTACTGGCGGAAAGCGATAGTCTGACAGAACAACAGATGAAGGAACTGGATGAAATCTACGCCACTTTGGGGCGTGCGGTGAAACTGAATAAGTCTTTGTTGCTGCTTTCCCGCATAGAGAACGGACAGTACACGGAGTCGGAAGATGTATCGGTAGACGAGATACTGGATAATCTTCTGCCTGATTTGATGGATATATACGAGCACAAGCAGGTACGCTTGCTGCGTAAGCAGGGAGAACATCCTTTTATTATCCGCTGTAATCATTCGTTGGCGCAGATTTTGGTTTCCAATCTGGTGAAGAACGCGTTGCTTCATAATGAAGAGGAGGGAGAGTTGCAGATACTTACCACTCCGGTTTCATTGACAATAAAGAATACGGGCGATACTCCTTTGGATGGTGAAAAGCTGTTCCGCCGTTTCTATCACAGCGTTGACGGAAAGAAAGAATCCACCGGATTAGGGCTTGCCATAGCCCGTTCTATCGCTCGGATTTCCGCTTTGAAGCTCACATACGAATGGCAGGACGGGATGCATTGCTTCCTGCTTGTTAAAGAAAATAAAAATAACCGTTAACGCCTGTTATTCCCAAATCTTTCCTATTTCTCTGTCGTTATTTGCAGTGTGAATGATACGAAACGAATTAGTAACATTAAAAAATAACGATTATGAAGAAAGTATTGTCTATTCTTGTATTGGCTCTTATAGCCGTTCAGTTTGCATTTGCCGGCGATGTCATTACACGCGATGCCAAGCGGCTGCCTTTGACCGCCCGTAACTTTATCAACCAGTATTTCACCAAGCCGCAAATCTCACATATTAAGATTGAGACCGGCATGCTGGGCTCTAAAAAGTATGAGGTACTGTTGACCGACCGTACCGAGATTGATTTTGACAGTAACGGTAACTGGACCGAAGTCGACTGTAAGAAAGCTGCCGTACCCGAAGCATTGATTCCGGTATCTGTGCGAGAATACGTAAAAACAAACTTTCCGCAGGAGATGATCACCAAGATTGAACGCGGACGGAGCGGGGTGGAAGTTGAACTCGCCAATGATTACTCCTTGAAATTCAATAATAAAGGTAAGTTTGTCAGCATGGACGATTGATTGTAACATGAAATGTATCACTTTAATTTTGATGGCATAATATGAAAATAAAGTTTCAACTATTGGCGATGATGTTCATTGCTGCATCGGCTTTCAGCGCGTGCGGCGATGATGACAAGAACGATGGCATAACCGTTCCGGATGCGGTTTCTAAAGCTTTAAAGAATAAATATCCCGCTGCTACCGATATTGAGTGGGAGCGGAAAGGCGATTATTTCGTGGCCGACTGCTGGATGGACGGTAAAGAAATGGATGTGTGGTATGATACTCAGGCCGTTTGGCGATTGACCGAGGTTGATATCCTTTGGGGGAGTTTGCCCCCTACGGTACAGACTGCTTTTGAGGGTGGGGAATATGCTAACTGGAAGCGGGAAGACATCGATATGCTCGAATACCCCGTACAGCCCGTTCAATACGTTATCGAGGTAGAAAAAGGTAATCTGGAATATCAGTTATTCTATGCTGAGGACGGCGCTTTATTGCAACAGCGTGATGTCAGTGGCGATAAAGACGATACGCACTGGCCGATAGATAAAAAAGTGGCGGAGTGAGCCACTTTTTTTTACATCGGTTTATAATCTTTAGCCAGACCGCCCTCGCTTGTTTCCTTGTAAAGTGATGGCAAGTCATTTCCGGTTTCTTTCATAACCTCTACTACCTTGTCGAAAGATACGCGGTGCATACCGTCGGTGAAAGAGGAGTAGAGATTGGCATCCAAAGCGCGTGCGGCGGCATAGGCATTTCGCTCTATACATGGAATTTGCACCAATCCGCATACAGGGTCGCAGGTCATTCCCAGGTGATGCTCCAAGCCCATTTCTGCGGCATATTCTATTTGTGCGGGGCTACCGCCAAACAACTGATTGGCTGCTGCCGAGGCCATTGCGCAGGCTACGCCGACTTCTCCCTGACATCCTACTTCCGCACCCGAAATGGAAGCGTTGGTCTTTACTATATTTCCTACCAATCCGGCTGTGGCAAGGGCGCGTAGGATACGTGTGTCGCTAAACTCACGGCTCTTGGCCAGATGATAAAGCACGGCAGGCATCACGCCGCACGAACCGCATGTGGGAGCAGTAACAATCACACCGCCCGAAGCGTTTTCCTCACTCACTGCCAATGCGTAGGCGAATACCAGTCCGCGTGATTGCAGAGACTGTTTATATCCGCTGGCACGTATGTAATAGGTTGAGGCTTTGCGTCGTAAGTTCAGCGGGCCGGGGAGTACTCCTTCCTGTTCCAAACCCCGTTTTACGGCATTCTGCATGGTTTTCCACACTTCTTGCAGATAGTCCCATATATCGCTGTCTTCACATTCCTTGACATATTCCCAATAACTTTTCCCTGTGCGTTCGCACCATTGCAGAATTTCCGTCATGCTGTTCATGGAGTACACATCGGGAGTGTTAACCGAGGACGCTCCGTCGCTCTCTTCCGCCAAAGCGCCGCCGCCGATGCTGAACACTACCCATTGGTCGGTTTCTTTTCCCTCTTTGTCTACCGAAACGAACTTCATTCCGTTCGGGTGGAAAGGAAGGAAAATCTTAGGTTCCCAAATAATCTCTACCGGCGCTATCGGTTGCAGCACTTCGGTAATGGCGATATTGGTCATGTGGCCTTTGCCTGTTGCCGCCAGACTGCCGTATAGCGTTACTTTGAATGCCGTTGCTTCCGGATGTCTTTCCAGAAATATTTCGGCGGCTTTGCGGGGGCCCATTGTATGGCTGCTTGAAGGACCTGTACCGATGCGATAGAGTTCTTTGATTGATTTCATATTGGCAATTAGTTATCGGGTAATTAGTATTTATTTGATTTCTATTTCTCAATTTCTATTTCACAATTCTCAATTAACTCAAGTCTACCACCGTAATTCCCGCCCCGCCGAACTGGATGTGTTCGTCGGCGAAATGGCTTACGCCGGGTACGGTTTGCAGATACTGACGGATAAGAGTACGCAGAATGCCCGTACCTGTTCCATGAAGAATCCGTACGCGGGACATTCCTACCAATATGGCATCGTCTATAAAATAGGTCACTGCCTGCAAGGCCTCATCTCCACGCATGCCGCGTACATCTATGTCTTGTTTGAAGTTCAACTTCTTTTCGTACATGCTGTCTTGGGTTTGCGAACTGATATAAGTACTTTTGATAGAAACATCCGCTTGCTTGGGCTGCGCGTTTGTCCGTTCCAGTCTGTCCAGCTTGACGGTGGTTTTGATGCTGCCGAATGCAACGACGGCGTTCTTGCCGTTTATCTCCAGCACTTCGCCTACCGAAGTTTGCCCTTTTATCTTGACATTGCTTCCGGGTACGATTGCTGCGAGGCGTTCGGCCTCTTTCCGCGCCTGTTGTTCTGCCAATGCTTGTGCGGACAGTGCGTTTTCCTGACCTCTATTGGCTTTCTTCTCTTTCTTCCGGTTCTGTTTTTCTTTCAGTTTTTCTATTTTACGGGCAATCTTTTCTTCCTGTTCTTTGGCGGCAAGAGCTTCCATCGATTCGCGGAAGTCACTTAATTCCTGACGTACCTGACGTGTCTTTTCCTTTTCGGCTTGCACCTCTTTAATGGTACGGATGGTATTTTCAATGCGGGCGTTGGCTTCCTGCATCAGTTGTTCCGCTTCTTCTTTTGCTTTCCGTAGAATCTCCTTGCGTGATTTCTGCAATTCCTCTATCTCCGCCTGATAGCGGGCGATGGTTTCTTCCATATGCTTTTCGCGTTGCCGGATGGTCTGGCGCTTGCCTTCCCAGTATCGTTTGTCACGTACGATATCTTGCAGATACTTGTCGGCATTGATGTACTCGCTGCCTACAATCTCCGAGGCATCGGCAATTACATCTTCCGGCAATCCGATTTTACGGGCTATCTCTACGGCGAACGAACTGCCCGGATTGCCTATCTGGAGTTGGAATAAAGCCTGCATCAAATGGCGGTCGTATAGCATGGCGCCATTCACCACCCCTTCGTGGTCTTCGGCAAAATGCTTCAGATTCTGGTAGTGCGTGGTGATAACGCCGAATGTCTGCTTTTGGTTGAAACGTTTCAGAACGGCCTCGGCTATCGCTCCGCCAATCTGGGGTTCCGTACCGCCGCCAAACTCATCGATAAGGATAAGGCTGCGTTCGTTACAGCTCTTCATCATTATCTTCATGTTCGTAAGATGCGAAGAGTAGGTGCTCAGGTCGTCTTCGATAGACTGCTCGTCACCGATGTCAATGAATATATTGCTGAATATACCAGCGTGACTGCGTTCGTGCATCGGGATGAGCAGGCCGCATTGCAACATGTATTGAAGCAGTCCTACGGTTTTCAGGCAGACTGACTTTCCACCGGCATTCGGGCCGGAGATGATGAGGATACGTTGTTTTTCGTTCAACTCTATATCCAGCGGTACTACTTTCTTTCCATGTTTGGCAAGGGAGAGTTGCAACAGCGGGTGTACTGCCATTGTCCAGTCTAACACCTGCTTATTCTCGAAAGCCGGTTTCAACCCGGTGATTTGTTCGGAGAATAATGCTTTGGCACGGATAAAGTCGATTTCGGCGAGAAATTCGTACGATAGCAACACATCGGGGATGGATGGACGCAACAGGTTGGAAAACTCCATAAGGATGCGGATAATCTCCCGTCGTTCGTCACCCTCGAGTTCGCGGATGCGGTTGTTGGCTTCCACTACTTCGGCGGGTTCGATGAACACGGTTTTACCACTGGCGGATTCATCGTGTACGATACCTTTTATTTTTCGCTTCAAGGCGGGTACTACCGGAATCACCAGTCGTCCGTCGCGCATCGTGGGGGCTACGTCTTTATCTACGATACCTTCCGACTGGGCATTGCGTAAGATGCTGTTAAGTGAACGTGAGATGCTTCCCATCGTACTCGCCAGTTCGCGGCGGATGCGTGCCAGCTCTGCCGATGCGTTATCTTTTATTTTTCCGTAAGGTGAAAGAATACCGTTTATTTTTCCGATAAGTTGGGGAAATACCGTTATATCTCCCGCCAGTCGTTTCAGACAAGGGTAGGGGGATGTGCTTTCCTCTTCATCCTCGCCTTTTTGCAGGAAACATACAATATCGCGTATCGTTTCCAGGGAACGGCGCAGGTCGAAAAGTTCCTGTTCATCCAAGTACATGCCTTCCACCCGTATTCGTTTCAGGGACGGACGTACATCAAAAAAATATTGTGCCGGGAAATTATCTTCTTCTTGGAGTATACGTACGAATTCTGTAACCTGATCCAGACGCTCTTCCACTTCACTAAAGCGGTCGGAGAATGCCATGTCTGTCACTCGTTCTTCGCCAAGCGTACTGAGACATTTTTCTTTCAGCAGTTGGCGTATCTGGTCGAAGCCTATCTTCTGTTCAAAGTTCTGTGGGTATATCATGGATGCAAAAGTACAATTATTTCGTGAAAAAATAAGAAGTATGTTTGCAGAATTAAAAATGATTTGTACCTTTGCACCGCTTTAA